>Ga0315336_1000139_pt1 | contig 313774 bp, 265 predicted proteins | sample ASW5metaG_FD_204512 | JGI IMG/M metagenome (GOLD analysis project Ga0315336, IMG submission 204512) | Ammonia-oxidizing marine archaeal communities from Monterey Bay, California, United States - ASW #5 | ecosystem: Environmental > Aquatic > Marine > Intertidal zone | place: USA: California...
GAATGCAAGTCTTTGCATTCATTCTCCAGCCGCATCAACTGGCACGTTTTTTTGAATGCAAGTCTTTGCATTCATTCTCCAGCCGCATCAACTGGCACGTTTTTTTGAATGCAAGTCTTTGCATTCATTCTCCAGCCGCATCAACTGGCACGTTTTTTTGAATGCAAGTCTTTGCATTCATTCTCCAGCCGCATCAACTGGCACGTTTTTTTGAATGCAAGTCTTTGCATTCAAAAAAAGCGTCCTACCTAAACCCAAAGTTGAGTCCGAAGGAAAGATTATTGAATTCTCCTAAAGCGTAATCGACGTTTAGCCTGAAGAATCCCAGTTTTAGTTTGGCACCCACATTGGCTATAATGCCACTTGTATCCTTGTTAACTGAGAAAGGATCCGTGTAGATTTGCTGAAACGGTCCGCCAGTGACAATATAAGTACCCAGAATATCTGTCTCAGATTTACCACTCAGATAACCCAGGCCCCCATAAAAATTAATTACAGGTAATCTTGTAGAAACCGCAGCCTGGAAGATCCAGCTGTCTATTTTGGTATCAATGCGCTGATCCTGCCCATCTATAATACTTGTATTTGTAAAATCATAGGTGCCGTCCAAATGGGTATACCCAATAATAGCAGATATTGCTACAGGTAAAATCTTGTCAGCTGGCAGGTGTTTTGTGAATTCGTGCTGCAAACCCAGTCCGTATAATCCTACGGAGACATCGCTTGCATTAATTTTAGGGAGAAATTTTGCTTTTATTTCTGTTCCTTTTATAATCCCTACACTTGCCTGCAAATAGGCAGAAGGTATAAAGTTGATATTTTCTGAAGCCAGGCCTGTAGGTAATTCAAATTCCTCACGTAGCAGACCGTTCTCATCTTCAACAAACACCATCACTCCCTCAATATCGCCCAGTGCTGTTGCAACAGGTTTAGAGGTACTGTTATCCACAAATTGCAGATTTTCATAGTCTGCAGTATTTAAGACAAAAGATTTTTTATCTTCTTTGTTCTTAAAGGAAGCCATATTACCGATGATGGAGATTTCAAAACCTCCCAGGGGTTTTGCATCTGCTGTATTATACCAATTCCCGGAAACGCTATATATAGCTCCTTCCATAGCCGGACTCAGGTAACTATTGGTAAATCTTTCAGCATCCGCAAGGCCTGCCGCAAGAACTTCATTGACAGTGGACTGTGCATTAACTAAAAAAGTGCATGTAATTGCTACTAAGAAAAGAATTGCCTTCATTTTGTAAGATTTTACCCCAAAACTAATTCGTCCCGCGATGCGGGACGAATTTTTGTTGTGAAAGTGCTATTTCTTATACATCAATGTTGGCATAAACAGCATTTTTCTCTATAAATTCCCTTCTGGGAGGTACTTCATCGCCCATGAGCATGGAGAAAACCCTATCTGTTTCGGTAGCATTATCTATTGTAATTTGTCTAAGTGTCCTGAATTCAGGATTCATGGTGGTGTCCCACAATTGTTCTGCATTCATTTCACCAAGTCCTTTATACCGCTGTATGCTTACCCCTCCGCTGTAGCTGTCGGCTATTTCATCGCGTTCCTTATCATTCCATGCATATCTCTTCTTGGCTCCTTTCTTCACAAGATATAATGGAGGTGTGGCAATATACACATGACCACTTTCTATCAGCTCGCGCATATAGCGGAAGAAAAAGGTAAGAATCAAGGTTTCAATATGGCTACCATCCACATCCGCATCACACATAATAACTACCTTGTGGTAACGCAGTTTTTCCAGGTTCAGGGCCTTGCTGTCCTCCTCGGTACCTATAGTCACCCCAAGAGCTGTGTACATATTCTTAATTTCCTCGTTTTCAAAAACCTTGTGCTGCATGGCTTTTTCTACATTCAATATTTTACCTCTGAGAGGTAGAATAGCCTGGAAATTACGATCCCTTCCCATTTTAGCAGTTCCCCCTGCGGAATCTCCCTCCACCAGAAACAATTCACACTTGGCCGGATCCTGTTCCGAACAATCTGTAAGCTTTCCTGGAAGTCCGCTACCGCTCATGACATTCTTCCGCTGTACCATTTCTCTGGCCTTTGTGGCAGCATGTCTGGCCTGGGCAGCAAGGATTACTTTTTGCACTATGGTCTTGGCATCATCTGGATGTTCTTCAAGGTAATTGGTGAGCATCTCTGAAACTGCCTGACTCACCGCAGAAGAAACCTCTCTGTTTCCCAATTTGGTTTTAGTCTGACCTTCAAATTGCGGTTCGGCCACTTTTACTGAAACAATAGCTGTTAATCCTTCGCGAAAGTCGTCACCCTGTACTTCAAACTTCAATTTATCGAGCATCCCGGAGGAATCCGCATATTTCTTAAGTGTGGTTGTCAGCCCCCTTCTAAAACCAGATAAATGGGTACCACCTTCATGGGTATTGATATTGTTTACATATGAATGTAAGTTCTCTGTATAGCTATTGTTGTAAATCATGGCAACTTCGACCGGAATGTCGTTCTTCTGGCCTTCCATTGAAATAACACTCTGTATTAGGGCCTCCCTTGTACCATCCAGAAACCTGACAAATTCCTTTAGGCCTTCATCTGAATAGAAGTCTTCAGTAACAAATTCGCCCTGGTCATCTTTCTGACGACGGTCGGTTATGGAAATGGTCACCCCTTTATTCAAATACGATAGCTCTCGCATTCTATTGGCAAGTGTTTCGTAACTATATTCTATAGTCTGTGAAAAAATAGTTTCATCGGGATGAAAGGTTATAATAGTTCCTCTTTCAGTGGTCTCCCCAATACTTTTAACAGGATAAAGTGATTTTCCCCTTTCGTATTCCTGCTCCCATATTTTACCATCCCGGTGTACAGTGGCACGTAAATGATCAGAAAGTGCATTTACAACAGAAACACCAACCCCGTGTAAACCTCCTGAAACTTTATAGGAATCCTTATCAAACTTACCGCCCGCACCAATCTTGGTCATTACCACCTCCAGGGCAGATACTCCTTCCTTTTTGTGGAGGTCAACAGGAATACCACGTCCATTATCCTTTGTAGTAATGGAGTTATCTTCATTAATAACAACGCTGATGGTATCACAATGTCCACCCATAGCCTCATCAATGGAGTTATCCACAACCTCGTAGACCAAATGGTGCAATCCACGTACGCCCACATCACCTATATACATGGATGGACGCATACGTACATGCTCCATCCCTTCAAGGGCCTGAATACTATCCGCGGAGTACTTTTTATTTTTTCCTCCCTCTGGTTTATTCAGCGCTTCACCTTTGTTTGCTTCCTCGTCTTTTTTGCCTTCTTCGCTCATAGAATTTTAAGGTTGTTTTTACTTGTGTTTTTGCAATCGAGCAAATATAAGGAATACCCCATAGAATATAGGGTTTTAGCACTTTTTTAGCATTTAAGTTATTAACATTTTTTGTGGAAAAAATAGCGATAAAATCAACGCATAATCACCTGGCTTTATTATTCGTTTTTCAGATATAATTTTCCAATCCATTTTCCTTTGTATTATACTCGAATTTCACTGTTTTTTTGGATCAGAATATGACATATGTTATGTTTTAGCCAGACCCTGCTACCTATTTTTGTACACTAATTAATCGTTTAAAAAGTTATGGCAGATTCAAGGGGCGTATCACTAAAACTAATGTCCCAAATTCAAAAAGTAGTAGACGTTCAGAGCAAAATCATCTATTTTCTTTTGAGTGTAATAGTCTCCTTTGCACTCACCTACTTCCTTTATGAATCAGCTATGGACCAGGCGCAGATATACGTACTATTTTTACTATTTCTGGCAATTGGACTCTGGATTACAGAGGCCATACCGCCTTTTGCCGTGGGCTTACTGGTATTCGGGTTTCTGATTTTTGCAATGAACAGCTATTATTGCCAGATAGACCCTGCTAATGTCAGGGATCATTATATTGGATATATAAATTCCTGGTCGAGCAGTGTTATTTGGCTGATGCTCGGCGGATTTTTTATGGCGGAAGCTATGAGTAAAACAAAATTAGATCGCATGGTCTTTAAACTGGCTATTACTAAATTTGGCACCTCTCCGAAATTTATTCTTTTAGGGCTGATGCTTACCACTGCATTGTTTTCAATGGTAATGTCCAATACCGCTACTTCTGCTATGATGATAGCTTCTGTGCTGCCATTTATCAATACACTGGATAAGGATGCGCCCTTTTCCAAAGCCATATTGATTGGGATCGCCAGTGCTGCTTCCTTTGGAGGAATGGGGACACTTATTGGATCCCCTCCAAATGCCATAGCTGTCGAGGCCCTGAACAATCATGGCATAGCTATAGGTTTTCTGGAATGGATGATGGTCGGTTTTCCATTGGCGCTTATTCTGACCGTTATTTTCTGGTTGCTGCTCACGCTGAAATACATCCCAAGAAAAAAAAATATGGTCATAGAACTGCAAGAAGATATCAAGGACGAAACCGTCCCTTCTTACAAGTTTGAAAAAATAAAGAAAAGGGTGGTGCTCGGGGTATTGTCAATAACGCTTTTGCTTTGGTTAACCGAAAAAGCCCACGGAATACCTGCTTCAGTTGTCTCCCTGCTTCCGATAATATTGCTGACCATGACAGGGATCATCAACGGAGAGGACGTGAGGAAACTTCCCTGGGACACTCTCATGCTCGTGGCAGGCGGACTTGCTTTGGGTCTAGCAATTAAAGAAACAGGCCTTGCCAATCTCTATGTAGCAAAAATTGAACAGTTTCATTTGAATTTCTATATATTGATTTTGTTTTTTGGATTTTTAACCGTCATAATGTCTAACATTATGAGCAACACGGCAACCGCCACCATTCTAATTCCAATAAGTATAATTCTTACTTTTAACAACCCAATAGTTCTCCCGCTCGTCATAGGTCTTTGCGCTTCAACAGCTTTGTTTTTACCAATTTCCACCCCGCCTAATGCTATTGCCTACAGCACCGGAAAATTGGAACAAAAAGATTTTGGTTTTGGAGGCCTGGTTTTAGGCATTCTTGGTCCTTTGATCATTACAGCAGCAGTTATACTGGTCTTTATGAATCTGTACCAGGTAAATTGAAATCAGTATCCTGGAGCATTAAGGTCAATTTTCAGTGCGAATACAGGCCGCATTCCATTTGATGATTTTAATCCATTATCAAATTCCGAATTTCATTTCTGGTTAATAACAAAAAAGCACCGCTTTTAAACGATGCTTTTTTCGACTAATTAAACTAAAAAAATGCCCTTCTTAAGTAAGAAGGAAAACAGAAACTTGTTTTACGATTTCACATAGGCATCATCATGCACCATGGCAACTGCCCTTCCTGATGGGTCGTTCATGTTCTTAAAGGCCTCATCCCACTCCAGAGCAATTTTGGTGCTACATGCTACAGAAGGTTCCTGAGGAACGCTCATGGCCGCTGCATCCGAAGGAAAATGGCCTTCAAAAATGCTTCGGTAATAATACTCTTCCTTCGTAGTTGGAGTCTGGATAGGATAGCGGAAATTGGCATTTGCTAATTGTTCATCCGATACTTCTTCTTCTACCAGTTCCTTTAAAGTATCAATCCAGCTATAACCCACACCGTCAGAAAATTGTTCTTTCTGGCGCCAGGCAACACTTTCTGGTAACACATCCTCAAAAGCCTTGCGTACTACCCATTTCTCCATACGTTCGCCATTAATCATTTTGTCCTTGGGATTAATGCGCATGGCAACGTCCATAAATTCTTTATCTAAAAAGGGCACCCTACCTTCAATACCCCAGGCCGCCAATGATTTATTGGCCCTCAGACAATCATACATATGTAGTTTGTCTAGTTTACGGACGGTTTCTTCATGAAATTCTTTATCGTTCGGTGCTTTGTGGAAGTACAAATAACCCCCAAATAATTCATCTGCACCTTCTCCTGAGAGTACCATTTTAATTCCCATAGATTTAATAACCCTGGCCATTAAGTACATGGGTGTAGAAGCCCGTATTGTAGTAATGTCATAGGTTTCCAGATTATAAATTACATCTTTGATGGCATCGAGTCCCTCCTGTATCGTAAATTTAATCTCGTGATGTACGGTCCCGATATGCTCCGCAACTTTTTGTGCTGCTGCTAAATCCGGAGAACCTTCAAGCCCTACTGAAAAAGAATGCAGTTGTGGCCACCAGGCATCCTTTGTGTCGCCTGATTCCACTCGTTTTTGAGAATATTTTTTAGCAATTGCCGAAGTCACGGAAGAATCCAAACCTCCCGAAAGCAATACTCCGTAGGGCACATCAGACATTAATTGTCTGTGTACTGCGGCCTCCAGTGCTTCCTTTATTTCCTGAATACTGGTCTCGTTTTCTTTTACTGCATCGTAATCCATCCAATCCCTGGTATACCATCTTTTTAATTCACCATCTTTACTATGCAGATAATGGCCGGGAGGAAAAAGCTCTATTTTGGTGCATGTCCCTTCAAGTGCTTTTAATTCTGATGCTACATAGAAAGTTCCATGCTTATCCCATCCTATATACAATGGTATGATACCCATATGGTCCCTGGCTATAAAATATTCATCCTTCTCGGTATCATAGATTGCAAAACCAAAAATACCATTCATTTCATCCAAAAATGCCGGGCCTTTCTCTTGATATAATGCAAGTATTACTTCGCAATCAGATGCCGTTCTAAAAGCGTAGGAGCCCTCGAACTGCTTTCTTAATTCGCCGTGATTATATATCTCGCCATTTGCGGCCAGCACCAATTTATTATCAGGGCTAAACAATGGTTGCTTTCCCGAAGCAGGATCCACAATAGCCAATCTTTCATGAGCCAATACGGCCTTATCGTCCGCGTAAATTCCGCTCCAATCTGGCCCTCTGTGCCTAACTTTTTTAGACATTTCCAATAACTGAGGCCTCAACACCTCGGCACTTTCTTTAATATCAAAAGCACATACAATCCCACACATAATGGTTTTTATTTAATTAATTATAGGCCAAAGATGCTTTATAACTTCCAAATATTAAACATAAAAGCACTTATTGGTTACAAATTATAATAATATAATGCACAATTATATCTATTTATAAGGATATAAAGAGTTTCTATCAATTAAAGATAGCTTTTGTAAGTCGGTGAAATTTTAACGACTTTTTATAAGAAGCACACTTAAAAACAAATTAGTTTTAACGACACAAAAAACAAACACCCGTATTATGAAAAAATTAATGACACTAGCTACTCTGGCTTTAGCCCTTGTATTCACTACTAATTTAGTGGCACAGGATTTTGGCGGACTCGATAAGAGTCCGGCAGATATTGCATCCTTCCCTTCCAGTTCAAGGGTTTCCAATAAAATGGTAAAAATTACTTATAGCCGTCCTCAATTAAAGGGACGGTCATTATCAGAATTAGCCCCTGCAGGTAAAGTATGGAGAACCGGCGCCAACGAGGCGGTTGAAATTACGTTTTACCAGGACAGTAAGGTTGGCGGCACCGATATTAAAGCGGGAACCTATTCCTTGTTTTCCATTCCAGGTGACGGAGAATGGACGGTTATATTAAACAGTAATCTCAATCAGTGGGGGGCATATTCCTACGATGAATCGGCAGATGTTGCACGTGTAAAAGCAAGCGCATCTAATGACGGAAAATCCCTGGAAGCATTTTCAATTGCCTTTAAGGAAGCAGATGGCGGAGCTCATTTGGTAATGGGATGGGGAACTACAAGAGTTGCCCTGCCAATGACATTTGGAGATATGTAATACCGCTTCAGGAACAAGCTAAAAAACCGAAGTCGAAAGCTTCGGTTTTTTTATTTAAAAATTATTAGCCGCCATTATATTTATGCTCAGTTTTATTCGGCTATTTTTCCGTCAATATAGACATATTCTACCTGCAAATCAGGAATATCCTCTTCAGGGATCACCATAATGTCATCACTCAGGATGGTAAAATCAGCAAACTTACCCACTTCAATGCTCCCTTTTTCATTTTCCTCAAAATTGGAATATGCGGCCCAAATTGTCATACCCTTCAAGGTTTCTTCCCGGGAAAGGGCCTCTTGCATCTGAAAGCCGCCATCGGGAAATCCTTCAATATCTTTTCTGGCCACTGCCGCATAGAATGTTAAAAAAGGATTCACATCCTCCACCGGGAAATCTGTTCCCAAAGCCAGCTTACCTGAAGCCTGTAATAATTTCTTAAATGCATATGCGCCCTTTACCCTTTCTTCTCCCAATCGTTCATCTGCCCAATACATATCGCTTGTCGCGTGTGTAGGTTGTATGGATGGAATAATATTTTCGTTGAAAAAATTAAAATCAATTTCCGAAATCACCTGGGCGTGTTCTACTTTCCACCTGCGATCCGACTTACCTTCCAAAGCTTTTTGATATGCTCTGAGAACAACAACATTGGCAGAATCTCCTATAGCGTGTGTATTCATTTGGTATTCAGAAGCAGCAATTCGATCGGCGAGGGCTTCAATATCTGAGGCCGGAGTTATCATAGCCCCATAGTGTCCGGGAAGGTCAGAATATGGCGATTTTAAGGCCGCCCCTCTGGAACCAAGCGCTCCATCCCCATACACTTTTACTGAACCCACATGAAGTTTGTCTGTTTTTATAACACCTTTGTTTAAATAATAATCCAGATTTTCAGGGGTACTGCTGACCATGGCATATACCCTGATTGTTAGTTCCCCTGCATTTTGCAGACTGTCTATCAATTCTATGGTAGATCTGTTTAAACCGGCGTCGTTCACTGTAGTTAATCCATTATCAAAACAGATCTGTTCTGCGGCCTTCAAGGCCTGTATCTGAGTAGCTCTATCAGGTGGTGGAATTATATCGGTAACGAATTTCATAGGGCTATCAACCAGTACCCCGGTAATTACTCCCCATTTCCTTACAATTTCACCCCCGGTAACCTTGGTGCGCCAATCTATCCCTGCCATATCCAGAGCCCTCTGGTTAACTAATAAAGCATGGCCATCCACCCTTCTCAGCGCAACAGGGGTTTCAGGAAAAAGCGTGTCTAATTCTTTCTTTGTTGGAAATTCTTTAACCTCCCAGTCATTTTGATCCCATCCTCTTCCAAGGACAAAATCGGATGGGTTCTCCTCATGGAAAGCCTGCACACGCTCCAGGACCTCCTCATAGCTTTTGGTGCCAACTAGATCTACAACCCGCTGATTTAAACCAAGACCATTAAAATGGCAATGAGCATCAATTAAACCGGGCACTATAGTTTTGCCCTCCGCATCCACAATTTGATTGGATGTATATTTTTCACGAATGACGCTGGCATTTCCAATTGCCAGAAATTTACCATCCTTTACGGCAAAGGCATCTGCCCTGGAAAAGTTATCATCTACAGTATAAATATTAGCATTTAAAACAATGAGGTCTACCTCATCCTTGATCAATTCGCAGGCAAAAAACATCAAGGAGATACATATAATCAACTTTCTCATCTGACTTTTGTTATTATTCCAAAAAATCGGGGGAGTATTTCAACACTATGTTTAGTGTTAAGCGTACCTAATCTGTTTCAATGAGTAGAAAAACTATTTTCTCCTTGTGCCTTGTAATGGGAACACTCCGTCGGGAGAACTGCTTTCGCCCGTAAATGAATCCTCGTCCAATGACAGCGAGACAGTTACCTTCTGACCTTCTATGGAAATTGAAAAGTTTAATTCTTTCTTTTTCACCACTACATCTTCCGCTTCTAAAGTACCATTTGGAAGTTCAATTTGCACCATATGTACTCTTTTCTTTTTGCTAACGTGCAGTACTCCCTTGCTATACTCGGGCGGGACATCCTGTACGGTATAGTCCCAAATACCGGCCCATTTCGCTTTTTTCATTAAATTTATCTCCGGAGTTTCGGAAGCTGATATGGCATTAGCCTCCATGGGAATACTATAAAATAGAACTACGGCAACTAGGATTGCCATCAAAGTTCTTGTCCGTGATTTCTTCTCTTTGAATTTCATCTTAACTGGTTGGTTATTTATCATCTTATTGAATGCTCTCTGCGAACAATTATTTTAAATTCTGATCGCATCTGTGGTTAATCCATAAATGTACAGAATATTTTGATTATTCTTAATTCTAATATTTTGAAGTATCCTTCCTTATTTCTTCCTCCCTCTTTGCCGTTTTTCCTTAATCTTAACATAGATCAGTTTTTTCCGGCCTTTTGCGTCCTCCCGCCTTTCAATTTCAAAATTATTTATCGAATTGATTAAGGGGGTTAATTTTTGAAAACCGTAATTACGGGAGTCAAAATTGGGCTGTTTTTTCTGAAGTAAACTACCCACATCACCTAAAAATGCCCATCCATCGTCATCCGCCAGATCATCAATTGTTGTTGAAATAAGTCGGATGTCTTTATTAGTTATTTTATCAACATCACTTTTTGAACTTTTTTGTGCTTCAGAATCCTCCGTATTGTCCGCTGACGCCTGATTTTTCAGAATTTCTATATAAATAAATCTATCACAAGCCACGATAAACGGATTAGGTGTTTTTTTCTCACCAATCCCAAATACCTGCATCCCGGCTTCTCTTAACCGGGTAGCCAAACGGGTAAAATCACTGTCGCTGGAAACCAAACAAAATCCATTAACATCACCGGAATACAATATATCCATTGCATCTATAATCATTGCAGAATCTGTGGCGTTCTTCCCTGCTGTATAACCGTATTGCTGAATAGGAGTTATCGCATTTTCCAATAAAACAGTTTTCCATTTACCCAATCTTGGATTTGTCCAATCACCATAGATTCTTTTTACGGTTGGATTGCCGTATTTGGCAATTTCTTCCATCATTTCCTTTACATAAGCTGAAGGAATATTATCTCCGTCTATAAGTACAGCTAATTTTACATCCATAGTATTTTTATAATTTCAAATCCGTTAATTTAAATCGATCTTTTTATAACTATTGGTGTGAGAAATATAGGCATTTACCTTGCCTGCCGCATTGCGTTTAAACACCATAGTCTCGCCCATTTCATTATCATCTCTGATTCGCCTGAAAGTATCTCCCTCTATATGTTCGTACATAGTCATGGCTTCGCCAGGCGATCTTGAGGGCAGGTTTAGCGTCACTAATTTATCTCCCCACACGCCAATATATACTTCACTCCACCAAGGCTGAATACTGTAGTAGCCCGTATAATCATCAAATTTTACTGCTGCAATATCTATTGCCCCATCCTTCTTTTTTGAAGGGGGCTTAACCTTATCCAAAATTGCCTGTATTCCTCTGGCGTAGCTTGCCGGATTGGTTCCACCGGCATTAATCATAACTGCATAGGCCATTTTAGTTTTAAGATCGAGTTGCATTGTCGAACGATAGCCGGGACAAGATCCACCATGCCCCACCCAGGTATTTCCATTACCTCCTTTGTACACGCTAAAACCCAAACCCCAGGTGGTTTTCCAATCCGGATTTGTCCAATGTACCTGCTGCATATATTTGAGTGTTGACGGTTTTAATATTTCCGCAGCCACCTGGCTTCTTAGTCTAAACTGCCAGGAAGCAAAATTAGCAAGATCGATCACATTCGATGAAAATCCAGCGGCAGGGGTAATACCATTAGCCTGAAAAAGCGCAATATTCTCCCTCTCACTTTTTCTGGTAATGGCCCCATATCCTTTGGCCAGTTGTTTCCCATACAAGGCTTTGGGCATATTTGGCCTGGTATCTTTTAACCCTAAAGGATCTAATATATTTTGCAGTACATAATCGTCATAGGGGATACCGCTAACAACTTCTACTATCTGACCCAACAAAGTAAGACCCAGATTACTGTATTGGAAATAGGTCGATGCGGGGTATAATGTCTCTTGTCTGCTTAGTCTCTCATTGATCTGATCTTTTGAAGGAAATGGGAAATCCGGTGCTGTCCAATAGGGGTAATCTGCTTCTCTGGGAAGACCCGAGGAATGGGTAAGCAGTGTTCTTATTGTCACAGGGCCACTTTCATTAAATTTCTGCGTTAAGGTGTAAGATGGCAGGATATCCGCGACCTTATCATCCAGTCGAATTTTCCCCTCATCATACAATTTCATAATGGCCACAGATGTAAACAATTTTGAAATTGAGCAGATACTGCATAAGGTATTGGGCTGCATTTTAATCGCGTCCTCCCTATTGGCAACTCCAAAGGCTGCTGTCCATAATAATTCCTGATCTTCAACCACCGCTATCGATATCCCCGGAAGCTGATCAAAATCTTTTTGGGCATCTAACCAAACCGCTGCCAGTTTAAATGCGTCCTTATAGTCCTTTTTACTTTCCTGAGCCATTAGGCTAATCACAATCAGGAAAGCCATAAAATTTAAAATGTGCCTTTTCATTTTGGTATTGGTTAATATAATTGTGGTTAACACGGAAGTTTTGGCAATGTAATCAATTTTTAGTTCAGGAATGTGAGCTATTGAAGAGAATTGCTTCAAAGCCATTTACAGCAGGTATCGAGCAGCATTTTTCAGGTGAGGAACAGGAGAAATAATGGATTTTACAAGGGATCAATTTGTCGGAAGCGAACTAATAACAAACTCCACCCTTCGGTTCAATTGACGCCCTTTTTCTGTCTTGTTATCTGCTATAGGACGGTTACCACCATGGCCCTGCCAGCTAATTCTAGCTTCGGGCAATCCAATTTCCATTAAATAGCTGGCAACAGCTTTACATCTGTTTGCCGATAATAACTGGTTATAACTTACAGTACCAATAGTATCGGTGTGGCCATCAATTGATATAAAAAGTGTACTATCTGTGTTTAAATAATCAAATATTTGGCTGATATCTTCTTTGGCGGATTGGAGCAACTCGTAATCATCAAATTCGAACAGTACATTTTTGAAGGTATGTACTTTATCCAGCGTATATGTATTCTTGTCATCAGTTATTAACGCGGTGGTATCCGCTTGAAGAATTCCCGGATTTTCGGATGAAGTCAGAGAAATCATATCTACATAGTAATAGGCCCCTTGTTTTGCATATTTTTTTGTCTTGAATTTTCGGGTTTTGGCATTGTTGTTAAAATTGCCAATGGTCAGGTAGTTCTCTGTCCCTTTCGCTATAAATTGGGTGTTCACTAAAACCCAGTCCTTGGTGTCCTTATAAAAATTAGTATAGCCAATTTCCATATAATTAAAAACATTATCCTTGTCCTTATACCAGTGCATTCTGGACAATTCCTTTTTAATTGGAAGATGCATTTGATTTTTTGACAGCAATACTCCAAACTCTTTCACGGCAAAATCTGAACGTTCGGCGAGGCTTACATAAAACGAAATATCGTATTTCCTGTCTTTTTCAAGTGTTTTGGCCAGGGGTACCTGAATGTATTCCCTGTAATCATCCGGAGCGTACATATACATTCCCGCATAGCCATTTCCAAAATCTGCAGGCTGCTTTCCATTAAAGTTTTCGGGGGTTCCCATGGCCTTACTGCAGGCATTAAAATAGTCGGTTGAGCCCAAAGTTGGTGCAGACCAGGCGATTACATCATTTTCAAAATTGCCAAGTTTTAATGGGCATTCCTCATACTGCTCAAAACTCGGGTTCAGAATGAGATTTTGAGACATGAGAATGCCCGTACTTAGAGTACAGCACAGTACAGTGATATGTTTGATCAATTTTCTCGACATCGATCAATTTACATTAACTGGCTCTAAAATAAGGAATTATAGCCCATTATTACAGCTAGCCTCCGTGCTATCGCCAAGTGGATCACAATTCAGGACGATTGGCGATAATACCTAAAACACAACGATGACTAAAGAGAATAATTAGGATAAATTCCACAACTTCCTTAAGTTTGATTTCATATCAATCGAAATATTATGACTCGAAACTTTTACCTTACGACTATAACTATTTGTGTTCTGTTCTGTTCCACCTCACTCTTTGGGCAGGCAGACAGGGAATATTACCAAATTAAGACCTATACTTTTGATACTGAAGCCCAGGAAAGCACCACTGACAATTACCTTAAAGAGGCCTACCTACCAGCGCTCAAGAGACAGGGCATCTCTAATATAGGTGTTTTTAAACTCAGGCAGAATTACAATATCAATGCTAACAAAACCTATGTACTGATCCCATTTTCAAATCTGGAAATCTATAGCGCTGTTGAAGACAAACTCGCAGCGGATACTGCCTATTTAAATGCAGGAAAGGAATACTTGGAAGCTGCACATGACAACGCACCCTATAAAAGAGTGCAATCCACTTTGATACGAGCTTTTAAGGATATGCCGAAAATGAAACCGACAACAGTAGCCGGAGACAGAAAGGACAGGGTCTATGAGCTTCGCAGTTACGAAGGTCCTAATGAGACGTATTATCAAAGAAAAGTCCATATGTTTAACGAAGGGGGAGAAATAACGTTGTTCGATGAGCTCGGATTTAATGCTGTTTTTTATGGCGAGGTAATTTCCGGGGATAAAATGCCCAACCTCATGTATATGACTACATTTAAAGACATGGACACCAGAAATGAACTTTGGAAAAATTTTGTTGTTGCTGACAAATGGAAAGAAATAAGTGTGCTGCCACAATACGCGAATACGGTATCGCACATTGACAGGATGTTGCTTTACCCAACAGCATATTCGGATTATTAATGAAATAAGGTGTTCTTACTTCACAAAACGGATCATAAACTGAAAAGGAAAGCTTATTTAAGATGTCTTTTGTTGGTTTCCCCCAGGCGTAGCGTTTTACTTCTTTTTTCGTTTAACTTTTTTTGCTGGCAGGCGTAGGTCGACTTTGCATTAATTTCCGGGTTCACATCCTGATTCAGATTGGGTTCTTCTATACCGTAATTTGTTAGTGCGTAGATAACTACTACAGGAAGTATAAGTAAGAATAAAGCCGTGATATAGTGACGTTTTTCGACCATTGTAGCTGTTTTTGATTGATGATGGTAAAAAGGTAACTATTAATCTGAAGCAGTATTGCCTCTTTAGGAAAACTTTAATTAAAATCGGTCATAAAATATTCTTAATACTTTTAATCCTACTAGAATAAATTGCTGTCGGTAATATAAAAAACCCAAGTATATATAGCTGTGAGTGCAGTATTTGAATTCAAAAAAGTGCTACTTTTCGGAGGCCTTTTTTAGAAATCAAACTTATAGGTAACGCCACCTAATACCTGCAATCCCTGTACCCCGAAGTTAGCCCAGCGCTGATATTGATTGTTCGCAATATTACTGGCTTTGGCAAAAATGGAGAGTTGATCATTTAAGCGATATCCTATATGCGCATTTGCATCAAAATAACTCTCAAGTGTTATTAGGGTAGCAAAGAATTCTGAAGGTTGTACATTCTCTGCCGCTATAGAACTAAAATCTTCCCTTTCACCCACATAGAATAGGTTAGCTCCTATAAACCATTGATCGCTAATCTGGTAATCCAAAAATAGTGAACCTTTTAAATTTGGCAGGTTCCAAGCAGGATTATCGGTTTCTGTATCATAATCGTACACTTCTGCATTGACACCTAAACTAAAATTTCTATTCACATCTACATTCAGCTCTGCAAATAATCCGATTGTTTTAATATCATCATAAAATACTTCAAAAGAATTTCCATAATGGTATTGTTTCTCATCATCCCTGAAAGTATTGGTCGGATTTAGTTTAAATAACGGCCTGCGGTTTTCGGCCGTATAAGATCCTTTAATTTTATAACTCAGATTAGGGAGTAATTGCCCTTTAATACCAATATAAGCATCATATTGCCGATCTGTTGGTAAAATGCTGAGCGTTGGAGAAACATAGGGGTTATCGCCAACAAACTCAAAATACGAATTCTGTTTCAGTTGTCCTTCTACCCCGGCATAAGCAATTGCAACCTCGTCCAATAGTCTGTAAGAGGCAGTAACAGCCGGGTAAATATAAAAGTTGTTATCGCTGTTTTCCATATCCATCCCGTATACAAAGTTAGCGCCTAGATTCAGCGTTAAATTATCTCGCAATACTAGCAGGCTTGGGGTGATCCCAACTTGCATTTGATTGTAATTTATTTCCGGGCTATTGACGGTATTATTCAGGGTCGCATTTTTAAAGTTGCCCCCTACATAGTCGAAATTAAATTTTATTGTAACCAATTCTTCGGTAATCGGCAACTCAATTGTTGGTTGTAATACCACCCTGTTTTCTCCAGACTCTGTGGCATCCCAAAACCTCCTCAGCAAAATTTCTCCCCGCTTAAAAAAGGAATCCTCAACATTGAGATGGGCTCCTAATTCGGCATCAAAATAATTCTGATTTACATTATCCACGGGCCCTTCAGCAATAAGGATAGGATCGCCCTCTTCTATTCCATACCAGTTATACAATTGGTGCTGCAAACCAATATTTGCTCCCCAATCATAATCCCTATCCCTTTTGGAATATGAAGCGTCCAGCTTGGTATTATAAAAATCTGTGTCGAGAGGGGTACTATCTATATCACCCCGCGAAGAATGATGTTTTAGACCAATATCTATACGCTCATCTCCCCTATCAATATCGCGGCTGGTATAAAAATCTACCAGCGCATTATTAAAACTTCCCAGGCCTACTGAGGCATACGAATTAAACAACTTTTCGGGTTTCGATTTTTTTACGGCCGAAGCCTTGCCTTTTGCAGGTGTAAATGTCGACGCTACAGGGACAGAGAAAATACTGTAGTTGATCTTTTTTTTCTGAAGAACAATAGAATCGTTCAGATTGGGAATCGATTTAATTTTGAACGCATCGGACACGGTTGGCGAATACGGCCTTACAACCGTGACAGTTTCTGTCCCGATATCGTCATCATCCTGGGCATGTACACCAAATCCAAAGAGAAGAAAGGCAAATAAAATTTTACTGTACTTTTTCATGTATTGTTCTCTAATTAATTTCCATTCGGATCTACAGAGGAGTTTCGCTCTGCTTCTTTGGCCTTAATAATGGCCAATTCTCCTTTTGCTTCAGCAACTATTCCGGGGTATTGTTCAAAATTGGTAATTACACTTTCCAAAATATAAGTAGCCTGGTAGGCATCATCTAGCGCGTGGTAATTTTTGGCCATAAGGACCAGGCCCTTTCCACCCCACTCCTTATAGGCTGAAAAATCTTTTGCCAGCCGCTGTACGGAGTTGTTGGAAGCTTCATAGTTTGCAGATTTGTTCTTAAAATACGCGTCGTAATATAGTGCCTCAGCTGCAGTTGCGCCGGTCGCAATCTTTAACACCTCCGCATATGCCTGCTCTGCCCGGTCTTCATCAGCAGTGGCGATAGACGATCTAGCAATCATGATTTTAGCATCACTCCTAATCCTGTTATCGATACTAGGCGTTGCAAGTACTTTATCTGCATAGGCCAATGTCTGATCATAATTTTTTTGCTCGTAATAGCCTTTCATAAGGTTAGACTGCGCAAAAGTTCTGTTTTGCTGAATGTCGGCAGTCGCTTCAAGCCGCTCTAAAAATGGCAGCGCTGAAGTATAATCCTGTTTACCAATATAAATCTCACATACTCTTGTAAGTGATTGTTCTGCAAACTCACTGGCCCCCCTGTCTGCTACAAACTTGTAGTGCTCAAGGGCCTTTTCTTTTTCTGCTTTCCCAAAATATAGTTGCGCCAGGTTAAAGTTGGCCTTGATGGCATGCAGGCCATTTGGAAACTCACGGATATAGTTCGCATATCCTCTTATGGCTGCTTCCTTCTTTCCTTCCAGGTTTTGTTTATCTGCAGATTCAAAAGTGGCATTGTCCAATTCGGTATCAGTTACTTCAACAAAATCTAACTCCCTTACCCAGGCTGCGTATTCATTGACCCTTCCCATGTCCACATAGATGAGTTTTGCAGTAGCCACGGCCTGAACAGCTTCCTGCGTATTTGGATGATCCCTGACCACAGTTTTAAATTTAGCCAGCGCTTGTTCATTCCTGTTTGCATTATAATGTACAAGCCCTTGTCGTAACATCGCCTGTGGTACCAAGGCACTTCTCTTATATTGACTGATTAGCCGATCATAGGTTTGCAAGCCCATATTTTCCTGATTGGCTTTTATATAGGAATTCCCTAATTCGAACAAGGCATCATCTTTAAGTGAGGATGAAGGAAAACGCGACACAAAACCATTGAGTTCTTCCATTTTTGTATCGTTCTTCCCAACAAATCCGTAGCTCAACGCTTTTTGAAATGCTGCATAATCCCTTTCGGGACCATTAGCTTCCAGGGCTTTATTATAAGATTCTATTGCCGGCCAGTATTTACTGGTGACAAAATAACTGTCACCAAGTCGCACATAAGCATCGCTTCGCTTCTCCCCACTGCTATTGGCATCTGCATAAGCCTTATAAAAAGCTATAGCATTTCCGTAATCTTTCAATTTAAAATAGGTATATCCCAGGTTATAGTCTAATTCCTGATATTCCCGGGTAGATTTCGAAATTGGGTTTTGCTGAAATGCAATAAAGTTACTCAGGGCTGTATCAAAACGATTAAGCATATATTCAGATTCAGCGTTCCAGTAGCTCGCTCTTGCTTTGAAAAGCGCATCTTCGGCATGGTCCAATGACTTTCTGAAGTTCTCGGCAGCGGCTGCATAATCTGTTTCAATAAAAAGTTCTACCCCCCTGTAAAAAGTGACTTTCTGATATGTTGTCTTACTCGCATAATTTTTATTCTCTTCCAGAAGCCCAATGGCACCTTCAAAATTCTTTGAAGTGATATAGGAGTCTACCAACAATTCCTGTATTTCCTGTGTATGTTCATCATTGGGGTATTTTTCCAGATAGGAAGAAAGCACCTTAGGAACAGCTTCATAGGCATTCCCTATCTCATAACTCAGACGGGCATAATTTAAATAGGCATCTTTCTGCATTTCCGGGCTAAAATCCATCTGTGATGCATTTTTAAATGCATTTAGAGCCTCCTGCTTTTTATCCAGTTTCAGATAACATTCGGCGAGGTGGTAATAGGCATTTTGAGAAACACTATTTGTTCCTCCTATGATCTTGTTAAATTGCTGAATGGCGTTGGCAAAATCTGTTTGTTTATAATAGCAGTAGCCTAAGAGATAATAATCTGTATTACTCCATTTCCCTCTTTTTCCTTTATATTCTTCGAGATATGGGATTGCATTTGCATATTGTTCTAAATTGAAATAACTCTCACCGATGATTTTGTTAAGTTCGGATACTTCCTGTCTGTCCGACTTTGGTAATTGATTTTTAGCCAGGGCGATAGCCTCTTCAAACTTGCCCAATTTAAAATTCATATCGGCCTGATAGTAAGAGAGTTTCTCGTCTAGTAGTTCCTGATCTGTGATCTGATCAAAACGTTCATTGGCCCCTTCGTAATCATCTTGTTGGTAGGCAATGTATCCGAGGTAATACTTGGCTTGTGAGCCATATGTTGGCGAAGTGGTTACTTTGCTTAGATACCTTTCTGCTTCTTTTGGTTTTTTGGATGAAAACAAAGCGTAACCCATATTAAAATTAAATCGCTCCTTGTTTTTGCGAGCCATGGAACTCTGATCTACTTTGTTGTACCACTTAAGGGCATATGGATATTTACCGTTTTCAAAATAATAATCGGCAACATCCAGAAAGGCCGAATTTCTTTTTGTTGATGTTGGATAACGCTCAACAAAATCTTCCATTAGCCGGTCTGCCCCCAGCTGATTCAGCCGTACCGCCGCATTGGCCACATAATAAGCACTATTAGCCTCCGTTTCGGGATCTTTAGTGCTGTGCTGGACTTTTTCAAAAATAGTCTGAGCAGCCTGATACTGATTGTCGTTATACAGGGCCAGGGCATCCTGATACTGCTTTTGATCGTGTGTGTAGATTTTTGTTTCCTGGGCAAGGCCAAAAAGGGCGGTCCCGATAAAACTCAGGAGTAGCGCGGTTTTTTTCTTTCGCATAATGTTCTCTAGCTGTTAGAATTACCGTATTTCTATTTAAAAAAAATCAAATCGGGCTTAGTATTGCGCTGTAAATGCCCAATAATCAAAGTGAAAATGTTGCCCCAATTTAAATTCATAACGTCAAATATTGTTCCGAAGTATATAGCACAGCGTATATGCTGCTATTTTTCTTTAATAAAAAGACCAAAAAAAGCAGATAATGTTACAGCTATTACCTTTTTTTCCGGGAACTTATTACTTTTATATCAACAAGTAGAGCCATGAGTGAAAGTATACTGACATTGAAAGACGTTGCCATTTACCAGAAAGAAAATATGGTGCTAAACCACATTAGTCTTGAAGTTAAAGAAGGGGAATTTGTCTACCTGATTGGAAAGACCGGCAGCGGTAAAAGTAGTTTTATGAAAACACTTTATGCTGATCTTCCTTTAAAAGAGGGCAATGGCAGAATTGTAGGATTCAATCTGAAGACTATGGAAGAAAAAGATATTCCATTTCTTCGAAGGAAATTGGGAATTGTATTTCAGGATTTCAAATTATTGCCAGACAGAAACATCAACAGAAATCTAAGTTTTGTGCTAAAAGCAACCGGCTGGACTGCGCAGGAAAAAATGGAAGCCAAAATTGAGGAAGTTTTGGAAAAGGTAGGTATGAAAACTAAAGGATTTAAATTTCCACATGAATTGTCGGGTGGAGAACAACAACGCATCGCAATTGCGCGTGCCTTATTAAATGATCCTGAACTCATTCTGGCAGATGAACCTACAGGGAATTTAGACCCGCAAACCAGTGTGGAAGTAATGAAAGTACTTCAGGAAATTAATAAAACAGGGAGGACTATACTTATGGCGACTCATGATTATGCTTTACTGCTTAAGTACCCGGCAAAAACACTTAAGTGCGATGGCAATAAGGTTTTTGAAGTTATTCAGAAAGCAGTTTAAGCAGTTGGCAGTTGGCAGTGGCAGTTAGCAGTTAGCAGTCAGCAAATTTAATTTATAGCAAAAAGAGCTTCCGTTTTACTTTATGATTCTTAAGAAACAAGTCTACCAACCCAATAAGAAAGCCAATCCCTTCATTGGGGTGCTCCTTTTTTTAATCTCGGTGGTGCTCTTTGCATTTACTGCTCCATTTGGGTTTATCTATGGTATTTTTCACTCCCTTTATAAGAAGGGGTTAATGGGGATAGGGGAATACTTTCTAAAAATAGCCATTTCTGTTGACCAACTGGGCAATGTATTAATGCAGCACCTACTGAATGCTTTATGGGTAAAAAGGGGAGGTTATAAATTTGGTAACAGGGATGAAACCATTTCCAGTGCACTGGGAAGAAACAGGAAATTGGAAAGCTTAACGCTGTTTGGGACAACAATAGACAAAATACTGGATGTAATAGACAGCAATCATTCTCTTAATTCTATTGACTATTATATAGAACCAAGCGATACTATAATAGATAAGTTGGCATGGATACAGTTGAAGGATAATAAGATGTTATGTGTACGCAGTAAGCAAAAAGTAAAGTTTTATCTCCCCGGTGGTAAAAGGGAAATCGGAGAAACAGATGCACAGGCCCTATCCAGGGAAATAAAAGAGGAATTAAGTGTTGATCTACTGCCAAATTCCATAAATTTCGCCGGAATATTTGAAGCTCAGGCCGATGGAAAAAATCCCGGAGTATTAGTGAGAATGACATGCTATTCGGCGGATTATGTAGGTGAATTACAACCTGCCGCGGAAATAGAGGAAATGGCATGGCTGGGTTATCACCAAAAGGATAAAACTTCTGGAGTTTGCCAGCTAATATTCGATTTTTTAAAAGAAAAAGAGCAGTTATTTTAAATTCGCAGGAGGTAATTTTATAATGAGGTTAATACATTTTTGGAGGGTAATGAATATTGGGAAATTCTCAAAAAAATTTCTTATCGCTGGCATCAGCTTGCTGATATTCAGTTGCGGCAAGCAGCGGCCTGTACCAAATGTAATCTTTATTGCTGTGGACGATCTGCGGACAGAATTGGGCGTATATGGCAATCCCCAGGTACATTCGCCAAATATGGATGCCATCGCAAAACAGGGCAGTTATTTTACCCATCATTACGTACAGGTACCAACCTGTGGGGCATCCCGCTATGCACTGCTTACCGGATTAAGGCCAAGCCTGCCCGTTCATCTCACAAATGCTGCTATATCTTCTGAACTTTCTGAAAAACCTGAGACCGACAAGCCTGAAACATTTATACACAAGCTAAAGATGGAAGGTTACCATACCATAGGCATTGGAAAAATAAGTCATTCTGCTGATGGACTCCTCTATGGCTATGAGGAAGCCGTTTCTCAGAAGAAGGAACTGCCTTACAGCTGGGACGAGTTGGTCTTCAATGCAGGAAAATGGATGACCGGCTGGAATGCATTTTTTGGATATGCCAATGGAGAAAACAGGCAAAGTCTAAAAAAACAGGTAACACCATACGAAAAAGGAGATGTTGATGACAAGGGCTATCCGGACGGTTTAACTACAGAATTGGCGATCGACAAACTTCGGGAATTAAAACAGCAGAAGAAACCTTTCTTTATGGGCATTGGTTTCTTTAAACCTCATTTACCTTTTAATGCTCCTAAAAAATATTGGGAGCTCTACAATAGGGATGATATTGACACCTCACCAAATCCGTACATACCGCAACAAATAAATCAACAGAGTTTGCACGGCAGTGGTGAATTTAATCAGTATGCACTCGGAGATGAAATGGCCGGAATTTCAGAACCGGTTTCTGAAGCCTATGCCAGGAAATTAAGACATGCATACTATGCGTCAATCAGTTATATAGACGCACAGATAGGCCTTCTAAGAAAGGAATTAAAGCAATTAGAATTAGATAAAAACACCATCATTGTAATTTGGGGAGACCACGGCTGGCACCTGGGAGATCAACAGATTTGGGGGAAGCATACCTTATTTGAAAATGCCTTAAAAAGTCCGTTAATAATATATTCGCCATATGAAGCGCATCAGAATAAGAAAATAGAAAGTGTTGTAGAGACTGTCGATATTTATCCGACGATTTTGGAACTATGTGGAATTCGACAGGAGGAACAATTAGATGGAGCAAGTCTAAAACCTTTGCTGCAAACAAAAAATCTTGCTACAGATGCATTAGCGTACAGCTATTTCAAACAAGGAATATCTTTGCGAACTCCTGGCTATAGATTAACCAAATACTATAGGAAAGAACTACCTGATATCGAACTATATGATCATACCAAAGATTCGGTCGAAAGCAAAAATGTAGCAAATGAATTGCCCGAAGTTGTTAAAGAATTAATGCCACTACTAGAAAATGGCAATACAGGATTGTATGAGGTGAAATAATTATCTGGGATTTGAGCTTATCTGAGAAAGTCGCCCAAAGTTTTTTGTTACTTTTGCCCTCGATAATAATTTATAGCAACCAAAAACCAAACATGGAAATTCTTGGCATTGATATTGGCGGTTCCGGAATGAAGGGCGCACTTGTGAATATTGAAAGCGGTGAGATGGTAACACCTCGTCACCGAATTCCCACTCCAGTATCCAGGCAACCGGAAGAAATGGCGGAGGTAGTTGCACAGATCGTAGAGCACTTTGATTATAAGGGGCCTGTAGGCTGTGGTTTCCCCACTGTAATTAAACGAGGCGTTTGTAAATCTTCCGGGAATCTTCATACTGATTGGAATAATTTAAACGTGGAGGAGCTTTTTGAAAGTAAAACCGGGCTTAACTTTACCGTTATCAACGATGCAGATGCCGCGGGTTATGCCACTATGAATTATGGTATAGGCAAGGGAGAGGACGGATTCGTAGTTATGATTACTATAGGTACGGGTTTGGGAAGCGGTGCTTTTCTTGATGGCAGACTGCTACCAAATTTTGAATTGGGTCAGATTCCTTACAAGAAATATAAAAAGATAGAATCCTGGGCTGCCGGTTCGGCGAAAAGTAAAGAAGGTCTTACTTATGACATATGGGGTAAGCGATTTAATAAATTCCTGCAGCTGGTAGAATTAATTATTTCTCCTGACCTGATCATTCTCGGTGGTGGAGCTTCTAAAGACTTTGATGAATATAAACACAGGATCAAAGTGGAAACTCCGGTAATACCTGCAGGTTTGCAAAACAATGCAGGAATTATTGGCGCGGCCACAGCCTGTGTAAAACGAACCGGGATAAAAAACTAGTCGATCTTATTTCGCTTGCGTTCCACCTCGGTTAAAAAGACTTTTCTAAGACGTAAGTGTTTGGGTGTTACCTCAACGTATTCATCTTTCTGAATATATTCCAACGCCTCTTCCAATGAAAATTTTATAGCAGGAACTATCTTGGCTTTATCATCTGCACCGGACGATCGTACATTGGATAATTTTTTAGTCTTGGTGATATTAATTGTCATGTCGTCACCACGGGAATTCTCACCAATCACCTGTCCTTCATAGATATCTTCTCCCGGATCTACAAAGAATTTGCCCCTTTCCTGCAGTTTGTCTATAGAATAAGGAATGGCTTTCCCTTTTTCCATTGAAACCAGGGAACCATTTTGTCTCATCGGAACATCGCCTTTCATAGGTTGATATTCCAGAAAGCGGTGCGCCATAATAGCCTCACCTGCTGTAGCAGTTAACAATTGGTTCCGCAGTCCTATTATTCCTCGAGAAGGAATGAGAAACTCGCACAGCATTCTGTTGCCCTTTGCCTCCATGCTGGTCATCTCTCCTTTTCGGATTGAGACCATTTCCACAGCCTTTCCGGATACTTCTTCGGGCAGATCTATTGTTAAATGCTCAACAGGTTCGCATTTAACACCGTCGATAGATTTTATGATAACCTGAGGCTGTCCTATTTGCAGTTCATATCCTTCCCTCCTCATGGTTTCAATCAGCACAGAAAGGTGAAGCACCCCCCTGCCAAAAACCATAAACTTTTCAGCACTATCCGTTTCTTCGACCCGCAAGGCCAGATTCTTTTCTAATTCCCTTTCCAGACGTTCTTTAATATGGCGCGATGTTACAAACTTACCGTCCTGTCCAAAAAACGGACTGTCGTTAATTGTAAAGAGCATACTCATTGTTGGTTCATCTATTGCAATGGTTTGCAGGCCTTCAGGATTTTCAAGATCGGCGATGGTGTCGCCGATATCAAAACCTTCTAACCCCACAATTGCACAGATGTCTCCGGTAGCAACTTCAGTTACTTTCTTGCGCCCCATCCCTTCAAAAGTGAACAACTCCTTAATTTTTGACTTTACAATACTTCCGTCGCGTTTTACAAGGGAAACCTGCTGGCTTTCTTTAAGTATGCCTCGTTTAAGTCGACCTATAGCAATTCTTCCGGTAAAAGAAGAATAATCCAAAGAAGTGATAAGCATTTGAGTGGTCCCTGCTTCGGGTACAAAACTTGGTATATGTTCCACAACCATTTCTAAAAGCGGTTCAATAGAATCTGTTTGCTGTTTCCAATCCTCGCTCATCCAATTATGCTTGGCAGAACCATAAACAACCGGAAAATCTAACTGCCATTCTTCAGCTCCCAGTTCAAACATCAGGTCGAACACTTTTTCATGAACCTCTTCCGGCGTACAATTTTCTTTATCAACCTTATTGATCACCACACATGGCTTAAGTCCCAAATCAATTGCCTTTTGTAATACAAATCTGGTTTGTGGCATAGGCCCTTCAAAGGCATCCACTAAAAGTAAAACTCCGTCAGCCATATTCAAAACACGCTCCACTTCTCCTCCAAAATCCGCGTGCCCGGGAGTATCAATAATATTTATCTTGGTATCTTTGTAATTCACAGAAACGTTCTTGGATACAATAGTAATTCCTCTTTCCCGCTCAAGATCATTGTTATCCAAAATCAGATCACCCGTTTTTTCGTTTTCCCTGAAAAGCTGACAAAAATGAAGGATCTTGTCAACCAGGGTGGTTTTACCATGGTCAACGTGAGCAATAATCGCAATATTCTTTGTACCAGACATAACTGTGTTTTGAGCGTGCAAAGATACTGCTTATTTTTAAGCTGTAGCACAAATGACCTTTAATTCTTAGTTGACTGATTTTAAGGCAATTTCACCTCTGCAATTTAACTTCAAAAACCAGTATATTTGCCAAAATTAAAGTGATGGATTTAGCACTCATTCCACAAATAAAACACGCCAATAGCAATAACTTTTTTTTGCTTTCCGGACCTTGCGCAATTGAGGGGGAAGAAATGGCCCTGCGTATTGCAGAAAAGATAGTTTCGGTCACTGAAATTTTAAAAGTCCCCTATGTTTTCAAAGGGAGTTTCAAAAAGGCAAATCGCAGTCGGGTAGATTCATTTACCGGAATTGGAGACGAAAAGGCATTAAAAATCCTTAGAAAAGTATCTGAAACCTTTAAAATACCGACAATCACCGATATTCATACCCAGGAAGATGCCGCAATGGCAGCAGAATATGTGGATGTATTGCAGATACCCGCTTTTTTGGCCCGCCAAACAGATCTCCTTGTAGCAGCAGCCCAAACAGGAAAAACAATCAATATTAAAAAAGGGCAGTTTATGAGCCCTGAAAGCATGAAGCATGCGGTGGATAAGGTAACCGAATCCGGGAATGAACAGGTTTGGATTACTGACCGCGGAACCATGTTCGGCTATCAGGATATGCTGGTAGATTTCCGCGGCATACCCACAATGAAACAGTATGCGCCAGTAGTGTTGGATGTTACCCATTCCTTACAGCAACCCAACCAGGCCTCAGGGGTAACCGGTGGCCGTCCTGAACTAATTAATACTATGGCGCGTGCAGGAATTGCAGCTGGGGTAGATGGTATTTTTATGGAAACCCATTTTGATCCTGCGAACGCCAAGAGCGACGGGGCTAACATGCTGCACCTGGATCATCTGGAAAAATTACTCACCAACCTGGTTACGCTTAGGAAAACGGTAAATAGTCTTCAATAATCAGGGATCATAAATTGTTAATTTATTACTGATTACCATTCACTTTGGCCAGCCGCATCATCTCGCAGCCTTTTTTAATCATCCACCGGATAATCAAAAAAGATCTCGTGTTTACTGTAAAACTTCTTATCCTTCACGCTATAAGCATCCTTGAGCACTGCCACAAGGATATTATGGTCGATCTCTTCCGTGCTGGTATAGCGCAATGATCGCATTATTTTACGTCCGGCGGTGGTCATGTATTCCAGGTGTACCGTTAAATGTGCAGCATTCCAAAATCCTAAATCCACATAATCTTTGGCCTGATTAAGATAGCAGAAGGGCTTTCCATTCAGATAGTAGAATGGGATCCTGTATTTGTATTTCAAATCAGCCTCCGGTACATTCTGCTCTATTATTGTCTGCAAATGCAACAAAATGCTTCTGAAAGGTTCGGGCTGATTGAGTATGTATTCTTCGGAAGGATTCATATCTTTAAGGAGTATGAAAAGTTTTTGCAAGGTATTATTTTTTGTGCTTTTTCTGTGGGCGTCAACTTTATTTTCCCAAAATTATGAGAGGGTAGACAGTAGGGTTAAGAGCTACCCCAGATTTCATTCCGTAACAGATTTAGGCTATCGGATAATGAATGATTTTCCGGATGAGACCCACAGGGTACGGGCGGCATTTATCTGGCTTACACACAATATTGCTTATGGTAAACCAGGGAATCTGGCAAGAAAGCACTACAGGAAAATTAAATATTCCTCCATTGAAGAAAGGGACGAGCAAATCTATGACTTTGTATACTCCAAAATTGATATTTCTTTTAAGGCGCGCACAGGCGTATGTATAGATTATTCGTTGATGTTAAATGCACTTTTAGAACAATTTAAATTACCCTCTAAGGTGATTAGCGGCATAGCCAAAACAGATGTGAAAGATATTGGGGGAGAAAATTTATTTAAGAAGCACTCATGGAATGCCGTCCGGATTGAAGGTGAATGGAAGCTTATGGATGCCACATGGGCCGCAGGATACGTTGAAAAACGCAGCAGGAAATTTGTCAGGAGTTATCTGGATCACTATTTTTTTACTGCTCCGTCAGCATTCGTATTAAGCCACTTTCCATCAAAACAGGAATGGCAATTGACAGATGTACCGGTAAATATGGCTAGCTTTCTTGGTAGTCCGATTTTTATGCCGGATTATTTTAAAAAGGGAATAGTGCTATCTCCTAAAACCAAAGGAACTTTAATAACCAAAGCACAGGGAACTAATTTCCTTTACTTTGACGCACTGCCCGCCAATCATGTCATGCACTACAGGTTAAACGATAGTAATGAGTTTATAAGAATGGGGTTCAAAAGGTTAAATGAGAAGGCCTTTAAATCAAAAATACGAGTAAAAAAGAACTTAAAAAAGGAACTAAATTATCTTACTGTATATCACGATTATCAACCAATCCTCAATTTTATTATTGAAAAATAATTTACCTATAAATTGCTTTAATATAACCCGCAGCAGCATGAAAAATATACTACTAATTGGCCTGAATATAATTATCATCTTCTCGCTCAACGCCCAAAACCATTCACACAGTGGCGCACAACCTATAACCTATCCGGATATTCCAGGATATAAAACCATGAAAACTGATTTGCACATTCACTCTGTTTTTTCCGATGGAAATGTATGGCCTACAATAAGAGTTCAGGAGGCCCTGAGAGAAGATCTTGATGCAATTTCACTCACCGAGCATCTGGAATACCAGCCACATTTGGATGATATTCCACATCCGGACAGGAATCGGGCTTACATTCTGGCACTGGAGGCAGCTAAGGCCCATAACCTTATCATTGTACATGGTTCTGAAATTACCAGAAATGCTCCTGAAGGTCATAGTAATGCTGTTTTTATTACCGACGCCAACAAATTGATGAAAGATAAGGCAAAAGATGCCTTTGCTGCAGCAAAATCGCAGAATGCCTTTGTATTTTGGAATCACCCTGCATGGCACGCCCAAAGTCAGGCCGGCAATCCAATTTTGAGCGACTTTCAAAAGGAGCGGATCAAAAATGGGGAACTCCATGGCATAGAAGTCATTAATTCTGTAGATTACGCCCAGGAGTCGCTGGCACTGGCACTGTCACAAAATCTGACCATAATGGGCACCAGTGATGTACACGGCCTGATCGACTGGGACTATACTGAAAAAGGAAAGCACCGGCCCATTACACTGGTATTTGCCGAAGAAAAAAGTCTGGAGAGCCTGCAGCAAGCATTATTCGCGGGCCGGACAGTTGCCGCATATAATTCTATCCTGATTGGGAAAGCAGAATACCTGGAACCCTTAATAAAATCCAGTATTCTTATAGAGAATGCAGCATATATCGACAAAACACAGATATTGAGAATAGAACTAAAAAATGTTTCAAGCAGTAATTTACTCTTTGAGAATCAGATGCCTTATACCTTTTATAGCAACTCTCCGGTATTTGAAATTCCGGCTGGCGGCACTTACACATTAAACGTAAAAACGCTGGAAATAAAAGATAATATCGAACTTAAATTAAAGGCACTGAAGGCTTTTATGGCACCAAAAGTACAGGCTGTAGTTAGTTGGGATATTTCGGTAAACTAATCAGTGTATACCTCTTTCTCTTATGGAAAATCCCATTCGGGCCGAAATCTGGCTATCTAATAATATATTGACCGGTTTGCCGCTAAATTGAACGTCGCTCTTATTAGCAGTTTTTTCACTATTTTCAGCTCCTCTTATTTAGCATCTATCATTAAACTTCAGCTGTATGAAAAAATTTATCTTCTTTATTATTCTTTTAACATTCATAAACCCGGGAAATGCTCAGATTAACGCCAAGCTTATGAAATATATGGATATTTCAAAAAGCCAGATCGCTTTCGTTTATGGCGGAGATATTTGGATGGTTCCCAAAGAAGGCGGTACCGCAATACAACTTACACATTCACCGGGCGAAGAGTCCTGGCCTCGGTTTTCACCAGATGGCAATGAACTCGCTTATACGGCGAGTTACAGGGGTAATGCTGATGTCTATGTGGTACCAATTAAAGGTGGCGTACCCAATCGTGTTACTTATGTTTCCTACCCGGACCGTATGGTAGAATGGCACCCCGATGGCGAACAATTACTTATAGCGTCGAGGAGAGAAACGCAAACACCCAGGGTAAACCAGTTTTATACCGTAAGTAAAGAAGGGGGATTTGCCAAAAAATTAGCGGTGCCCTATGGTGAGCTGGCGAGTTTTTCTGAAGATGGCAGTCAATTGGCCTATATTACAAAAATAACCGAAAATTATCCTTTTAAAAGGTACCGTGGCGGACTTACATCGGATGTAATTATCTACAATTTAAATTCCAACACTGCAGAAAACATCACCAACAATACGGCGAACGATGGGAAGCCGGCATGGGCAGGGAATAAAATATATTTCCTTTCGGACCAGGGTAAGATGTTGCGAAGTAATATATGGTCTTACGATACCACAAACGGACAGACCACACAGGTAACCAGCTTTACCGATTTTGATATTTCCTATCTCTCCGCCGGTCCCGATGATCTGGTTTTTGAAAATGGCGGGAAGTTGTTTACTATGGATTTATCCTCTGAGGAATACAAGGAAATTTCGGTAAACATAATCAGCGACCTAAGCGTTGAAATGACAAAGATGCAAAAGGTAGATAAGATGATTCAAAACATGTATCCCTCTCCTTTCGGAAAACGTGTAGTTTTTGAGGCCAGAGGAGAACTTTTCAATGTTCCGGTTAAGGAAGGTTATGTGGAAAACATAACAAGATCTAGTGGTGCTTTTGATCGCAATCCGTCCTGGTCACCAGATGGAAATCAGATTGCCTATTGGAGCGATATTTCCGGGGAGTATGAGATCTATCTACAAAACACAAGAACAGATAACGCACCTAAAAAGCTTACTCAGAGGGGAAGCGGGTTTGGCTATACACTTTACTGGTCTCCAGACAACAAGAAAATTGCCTTTATGGATGAAAAAAATAATATAAGTATCCTGGATGTAACCACCGGCGACACGGCAATAGTTGATAATTACAATTGGAATTATGGGCATAATGGCAGATTTTCATATGCAATCAGTTGGTCTCCAGATTCCAACTGGATTACTTATACCACAGGACAGGAAAATTCTAACGATGCTATTTATATCTATGGCCTGGAAAACAAGAAGACCCAAAAAGTAACCAGTGGCTTTTATTCGGATACAGGCCCAATTTTTAGTGCAGATGGCAAGTACCTTTTCTTTCTGACAGATAGAAACTTACAACCCCAATACAGCGATTTGGGTGATGGCACCTGGATATATCCAAACAGTACCCATTTGGCTGCTATTAGTTTAACCAAAGAAGTTCCTTACTTACTAAATCCAAAGAATGATGCTATTGCGCCTGAGAAAAAGGAGGGCGATTCAGAAGAGGACACCTCCAAAAAGTCGAAAGCCAAGGACAAAGATAAAAAAGAGGAGAAAAAAGAGGTAAGTGTTAAGATAGATTGGGACAATATGGAAAGCAGGCTGGTAATTCTACCTCCAAAAGCCGGAAATATAGGCAATCTGATGGCTTTTGAGAATAAAATTGTTTACCGAAGATTTCCAAACACAGGTACGGCTGACGGCAAACCTGCATTGATGTTTTACGATATCAAGGAACGCGAAGAAAAAAATATCATGTCTGGGGTACAAAGAGCAGTTGCTACAGCAGATCAGAAAAACATATTGGTTTTAAGCGAGGGTAAATACGGATTTATCACAGCGGATGCAGATCAGAAAATTAAAGATCCCATTCCAACAGGAGATTTGGTTATGCAACTAAATCCAAGGGCGGAATGGACCCAGATATTCAATGATACCTGGAGGAGACACAGGGATTTTTTCTATGATCAGGACATGCACCAGGTAGATTGGGAAGGCCTTAAAACCCGCTATGGGGATCTGATTAAAGATGCCAGGACCAGATGGGATATAAGCAACATTCAATCCAATCTTGCAGCCGAACTCAGTGCCGGACACACCTATACTTTTGGCGGGGATACGGAACACACGCCCAGGATTACCACCGGATATCTGGGAATAGACTGGGAACTCAGCAATGAAAAATACCGCATCAAAAGGATAGTAAAACCAGCTGCCTGGGATACTGAAATCAGATCTCCCTTTGATCATTCCGGGGTTGGAGTAAAAGAAGGAGATTATATACACGCGGTAAATGGCATTCCAATCGCAGCTGATAAAGACCCTTATGCCTCTTTTGAAGGTCTGGATGGGAAAACCGTAGAATTAACGATAAGTAGTAGCGGCAAAAGGGCAGATTCCAAAAAGGTAATAGTTAAATGCCTCAATCAGGGCCAGGAACAAACTTTACGCTATTTGGAATGGATAGAGAATAACCGGAAAATGGTTGAGAAATTATCGGATGGGAAATTGGGTTATGTATATATGTCTAATACCGGCAACAGGGGACAGCTCGAATTGGTAAAAATGTATTACGGGCAGTTAGACAAGCAAGGGTTTATCATTGATGAACGGTTTAACGGTGGCGGACAATTGGCAGACAGGTTCCTTGAATTGCTTCAGCGCCCTGTTGTTTACAACTTGTACTGGAGGCATGGAAAAAGCCATACCTGGCCGATAAAAGCCAATACCGGACCAATGGGGATGCTGATAAACGGATGGGCGGGTTCTGGTGGTGACGGACTCCCATGGGCCTTTCAGGAATTAAAAGCCGGGCCTATAGTTGGAGAGCGAACCCTGGGTATCCTGGTAGGACCTGCCACGGGACATCGCTTAATAGATGGTGGGGGAATTACCGTTCCAGGTGCCCGCTTGTACGATAATGATGGTCATTGGTTCTGGGAAGGAGAAGGTGTAGCCCCAGATATCAATGTATGGGACGACCCCAATATTCTGGTTAAGGGAAGGGATCCTCAAATGGAAAAAGTGGTTGAGGAAGTCCTTAAAAATTTGGAACGTAATCCTCCTGGAAAAACGCCGCCTCCGGCCAGGGAAGACCGGACTGCTAGTGGTATGAACGGTAATTAATACTAAATTTCCTGGATAAAAAAAACCTCCACCGGAACTGGTGGAGGTTTTTTTATTAACTTATTCCCTTCCACATAATCTTACAAATATGCAATGAAATTGCAGGACTAATGCTTAACTTCTTTCCCTTAATAAGCAGAGTTAATAGTGGATATTGATGGCACCAAAAATTATGTCTATATCATGACCAATAGTCGAAATTCGGTTGTTTATGTAGGCGTAACTTCAAACCTAGTCAGAAGGATATGGCAACATAAAAACAAGATTTTTAAGGGGTTTACTTCCAGGTACAATTGCTGCAAGTTAGTGTATTATGAATCCTTTGATCATATCCTAGACGCGATTAATAGGGAGAAACAACTTAAGGCTGGCAAACGAAAACTTGATTTGGTGAATAGTTTGAACCCGGAATGGAAGGACCTTTCTGAAGGGTGGAACGTATAGCTCAATTGTGGTGGCTTAACGAGATTGCTTCGAAGGGACATCTCCCTAGCTTAACGAGATTGCTTCGGCACATTTGTGCCTCGCAATGACGAACTCTTAAGCTTTATTCATGTTCTGTACTCGTCATTGCGAGGATCCCGCTTTAGCGGGAGACGCGGCAATCTCGTTAAGCTACCCAGGAGCGTGCCGAAGCAATCTCGTTAAGCCACCACAATTACCCTTCAGAAGCCATCTCGTTTATACGCTTTCAATGTTCGCAAACCGCAATCCCGTAAACCATTTGATAATATCAATCCTTCCCATCCACATAATCCTGTAAATAGGAATACCGCTTTGTGAGTTGGCCATTATGTGTCATACGGGCCCGTTGAAGCACGCCATCGGCGTCACCATTAAAAAAGGCCGGGATTACACTTTCCACAAAGGTAAATCCGAAGCCCCGGCTGGCATCTCTGGGTAACTCTGCAGGGAGATTATCCACAGCCATAACAGCTATTGCCTCAGGGTCTCTATAATCCACTTCTGATGCGGTTTGCGGATGGTAGCCATATACAGGTTCAGCAATCGTGGATGCCCTAAGGGTAGATGCCACCGGACCGTCTACATCACAACTAATATCTGCAACTACCTTAATCTTGAAATCGGGTTGTTTTGCATCTTCCCGGCTAAATAGATAGGGGGCCCCACTACCATAAAAGTGCCCGGCGATATACAAATCAGTAACTCTCGCAAAACGGTAGAAATTGGATTTGTAGGCCTCAGGATGGTCAAAAAAGTCTTGCATATTTCCTTTTGTACCGTCTATTCTAAGGTTGTATTCGTCAACATCAATCTGGCAGTAAACGGCTTCTTCAAAAGTTTCATGAAGGTAGGCAGTCACCCCAACTTCTCTGAGTCCCATCCCATCGAGCATCTCTTTGGCACCGTTCCCTACCCTGCCCTTCCCGGTGAGCAATATTTTTATGTTAGGGAGTTTAAGACCTATAAGCGCATTGACTAACGCTTCTTTATCTGCCAATTCTGTAGCTCCGGGTAATTGATAGAGTTCAGATTTTAGTCCGTATGCTCTAAAACCGTTATAGGCGCCAACAATACCTGCATAACGACCAAAGGCCACCAGGCGGATGCCTTTCTGATTAGTGATTACCTCATGGTCATAGAGTTCAATATTCTTTTCTAGAATTGCGCAAAGCAATTCGTGGTTGTAGGATTGTTTTTTGATGGTATGGGAAAAGAAGAAATATTTCTTATTCGGGATCAGAGCGTCAATTGGCACTTCCTTTACACCTAAGAGTATATCGCATTCATCCATCCTGTCAGCCACGGTAATTCCGGCATCTGAATATTCATCGTCCTTAAAAACGCGAATAGGCGAGGGTTCCACTATAATTTGAGCGTCGGGATAGGTTTCCTGGACTTTTTGGCATGCCTGTGGAGAGAGTACTGTACGGCGGTCTGGCGGGTTTTTTCGTTCTCTGATGATTCCAAATTTCATAGTCTTGGTTTTGGTATAAATTTTGTGCTAAAATAATGAACTGGTTTATACTTTTTGTTTGTAATCGAAAATATTGGCTTTTGTTCTTATACGATGTCATTTTTGATCAGCATAGCAGCGCTACGGTTATCAAAAATGAGGAAGGAGAAGGGCAAAATGTAATGTTTGCAGGACGAAGAAAAAGTGTAAACAAGTTCAAAGAAAACCAAGGGTACGCAAGCTTTTAAAAGGGCTGATGGAAGTGGGGTCCAAAGCACTTGAAATTGTGTACCTTTGTTTTCCTTTTTTGGAGGTGTAAGAGTTGAGTTAATGTTGGAGCTCTTTTTTTTGTCATGCTGAGCGCAGTCGAAGCACAATAAAAGAGCGACTATCAAAAGCCTTATACTCAGAAGCCTTGGCAAAGGAGAAACGAGCACCCTTCGACTCCGCTCAGGGTGACAATGTTCTTTGAAAAAAAAGATGAGACGAATTCTTCGGTTTTTGAGAATTGGAGAAGAAAAGTTCCCGCCAATGGCGGGATTAATTCGTTTACGGTACGCCATGGCGTACCCCAACTCATTTAGGGGCCGACTGGTTTTGACAGCGAGACCAATTGGAATGTTAGCATGCCGAGCGCTGGGATATAGCTCGTAAATCTCATATTTCACACTTTTAATTGGCGATAATAACTACGCTCTTGCCGCATAATCCGAATTATAGTAGGATAATGCCTCGTCTCCGCTAGGCGGAGAAGCGAGATGTCCCTGGATAGCCCTTGTTGACGGCGATCCATTCAGGGGCACCAAAAAAGTCAACACAAGGGTGCCGCTCGCTTTGGCGACACCACTAAAACCTTAAGAAGCTAAGTGCAAAATAGGCCGTTTTCAGTCGGTTTTGCATCGAAAATCAAATGAAAACTAAGCATGTAGAAGGCATTGTAATTGCTTGTTTGGACGGGAGTTCGATTCTCCCCGGCTCCACGACACTCAAAAATACATCGCAGCTTAAAGCATAAGAAAATGCCAAGCTTGCTTGAGTATTTTCTTATGCTTTAAGCTGCCCATTGCCTAAGCAATGGGTATTTTTATTTGCAACATTGGTAAGGGGTGAACACCGAGCCAGCCTGGCGAGGTAGTCTCCCCGGCTCCACTCTAAAAACCACCTTATGGGTGGTTTTTTTCGTTCTGCCTCCGGGATTCGAAGGCCAACGCGCCAGCTCGCGCCTTCGCTAAAAATGTCCACAGGACATTTTCTATACACTCGGCCATCTCCGGCTCCAGCTAGCCTCAATGGTCGATCACAGGATTTTCACAAGATTGCCGCGGCACTCGCGTACCTCGCAATGACAGACCAACAATTTTAATAATTGGTCTGTCATTGCGAGGAGCTGCCGTTAGGCAGCCATGTGGCAATCCCGTAATGCCAACTCTGGGTGTCATCGGCGTGAATCAATCCTGTTGACCATGTTGAAAATAAAAATGTCAGAGAATACTAGTATCTTCGAAAAGAGCTAAAAATCGTATATGTCAAAAGGCAAATCCTGGTTACGAACCCTTATAGACCTCATAGAATTATTTTTTAATAGTTCACAGCAAAGCAAACGGGGCCGAACCTGGCACCAACATGTGGTGCCCTACGAAGAAGCTTGGGCAGTGCGTAGAGAAGGTAATAAGCGTATTACGAGCAAACATCGAAAACAGAGCACAGCTATACGCAAAGCCAAAAGTTTGGCCAGAAAATACAAGGCCGATGTTATTATTCACCGGGCTGGCGGGGGTATTCGGGACCGGATAAGTTATGATGATTGAAGAATCCAGGTATCCCTGGTTAAAACTTCCTGCTTGGTTTCGCCAGCGAATTGAAGCCAGCGAACTTGCTGGCCCATCGCTTAAATTGTCTGCATGACAATTTCTTAACATCCAATCCTCCAGGGCTCCACCTTCACACATTAAGTATCTCCAACACGGTTGGAAAATCCTTATATTTACTCGAAGGCCCTTTAAATCAATTAAATTCTTAATTGAATTGCTGAAAGATAAATTTTCATAAAAGTGATATCATGAAGGACGATATTCCAGGAGTTCATCACCATGAGATATCCAGCAGATCTCCATCTATAAAACAAGTTGCAACAGCTATTCCCGCCTTTATTGGTTATACCCAAAATGCTGAAGATGTTGGCGGGGAAGACTTAACACTAAAACCCAAACGGGTTACTTCACTTTTTGAGTTTGAAAGTTTTTTTGGCGACCGGTTTATCGAAACGAATCTCAAGGTTACCATTAATGGAGACCATAACCATCCATCTGCTGTTATACCATCAATTGAGAATAGGTCAAAATTCATAATGCATTACGCCATGCAGATGTACTTTGGCAATGGTGGCGGTCCTTGTTGGATAGTATCTGTTGGTGATCATACCAATATAAACTTAAATGTTAACCATTTCCTGGACGGACTTAAAACCACCGAAAATATAGATGAGATAACCCTTTATGTTTATCCCGAAGCCCAGGGGCTTTCCAATCCTAATGATTTTTATACACTGTTGGGGAGTTCTCTGGATCTGTGCGCAAAATTAATGGATAGGTTCACTATTATGGATATTTGGCAGGACCCTGGTTTAGTACCCTCCGCCTGGATGGATAACATTCTGACGATGCGAACCAACAGCCCTAATGACGAAGATAGAATTAAGTACGGAGCAACATATTTTCCCAATCTTGAAACCACTCTTGATTATTACTATGGAGGTGAAGGTACAGGTGATACTAACGTTACCATTGAAGGCTGCTTTACTGGTAATCTGGCAGCCTTAAAAGCGTTTAATAATACCCTTTATTTTAGAGTACAACAGGAACTTAGAGATTTTCCAATAGAAATGCCACCTTCGCCAGGCATAGCAGGTATTTATGCTAAAATGGATGCCGCAAGAGGAGTATGGAAAGCCCCGGCAAATATTAATATGGCCATGGTAATTAAACCAATAATAAATTTGACGAGTATACAACAAAAACCGCTAAATGTAGATGTAATTTCCGGAAAGTCTGTCAACGCTATTCGATCCTTTGCAGGCAGGGGTAATGCATTAGTATGGGGTGCAAGAACCCTGGCTGGAAACAGCAAAGAGTGGCGTTATATTCCTGTTAGACGCTTTTTTAATATGGTTGAAGAATCCATAAAAAAAGGCACGGAACGGTTTGTGTTTGAACCCAACGATATAAACACCTGGTCCAGAGTTAAATCAATGATATACAACTTTCTGGAGCTTCAATGGAGGGCTGGCGCACTGATCGGCAACAAACCGGAAGACGCCTTCTTTGTGAAAGTTGGCCTGAATGAAACCATGACTCCAATAGACTTAATGGAAGGAAGATTGATTGTCGAGATAGGCATAGCTGTAGTTAGGCCAGCAGAGTTCATCATCCTGAAATTTAGCCATAAAATGCTGAGCAGTTCCTAATAATGTATATCAAATAAATCAAAAATTAATGCCAGAACATCTTACAGTAGCATTACATACTGCCGGCTTTGAGACGTGTAATTAAGGCAGTTGCATAATTTAATCGCTAGCTTCTGCATCGAACTTTGTTGGATAGCTCCAATATACCTGCCCTTTACCGAGCTTTCAAAAATAATTCCGGATTATACAGAATATGCTACCAATTACACATATTTCTTTCAAACTTTGTAGGATTATCAAATAAATTGATAACTTTAAGTGATTCCCCCCCCCTATTTTATTGCTTTTTTGGAAGTGGCAATTTGAAATTTAATTTTTAAATACTTCAGCTATGCGTTTATTTAAAATGATGTTGTTTTTGAGTTTAGCCCTAACACTTGTCAGTTGTTATTCTGTAAGGTTCCAGGTAGAAAATGGCCAGTGGGAACCGGATGATACAGAGGAAGGAGACCCTTATTACAGAGGTTACCTTGAGCGTTCTGTTCCAAAAAAGGTAGTTACCAAAAAACTGATCACAGGAGCTGATTATTTCAATATTTCAGATTGCGAGTCTGGAGCATTGCACACCGTGGAATACAAAAGTACTTTAGGGGGTATACTATTGAACCTGGTCACTTTTGGCACCAAAAAGCAGGCTAAGGTAAGATATGTCTGTATAAAAAAAGAACCCAGTAATTAATATGGCAACAACGACTATAGAAGAAAGGCAACGTTGGGATACCCTGCATAAGAACGGTCCATTCCCTTTGAAATTTTTTCTGAAAACCAAGCTGGAAAAGGATTCCTCCGGTCTTTCCGGATTTGAAAAGTACAAGGATGTGGCAGTTGAGATCCAGAAGCTAATAAAGCAAGCTGCCGATAGCAATGAACGCTTCAGGGCCATAGGTTCAAGATGGTCCATGTCTAGCATCGCACATTGCAAGGACAGGATGCACTACAATGTCTTTATGAACCTTAAGTTCTCGATTTTTGAGGGGGAAATGCACCAGGATTCTACCTATGACCATAGTAACTTATTTTGGTTTCAATGCGGCAATCAAATTAAGGAAATATCACTCTACCTGGAGCGAAGGGGCAAATCTTTAAAAACAACCGGGGCAAGCAACGGGCAAACCATAGCAGGCTGTATTTCAACCGGGGTACACGGTTCTACTATTGATGAGGGCTCTGTTCAGGACTATGTGGTTGGGCTAAACCTGATTACCGGTCCCAATCCTGAAGACAATATCTACGTTGAGCGGAAGTCGAGACCGGCGCTGAGAGATACTTACGCCCAAAATTTCAATGCGGCCAAGGTTATTCGGGATGATGAAATTTTCAATGCCGCTTTGGTAGGACTGGGATCAATGGGTTTTGTACACGGGGTGGTGATAGAAACCGAGAACTTGTTCCTGCTACACAGGTATGTTAAAAAGCTCGATAAGGCTGAAGCGCTGAAACTTGCCGATACGCTGGATTTTAGCAACTATGATCCAAAAATTCTCAATACGGATTTCAAAGGAGTACGTCCGTTTCACTACAAAGTATTTATGAACCCCTACAACACAGGTGAAAACAAGTATGCCGTAGAATTCATTTACAAAATAAAATATTACGATAATTATAAAGCAGATTTTGGGAACCCCATTCCTTTTCAGAAAGAATTTGTGTATTTGGACCTCATATACCTGTTTATAAAGATTGCCGGGAAAATTCCGAAATCGATACCGAAACTCATAAACCTTTTAAAATCTTCCATATTACCCAAGGAAGAAAAAACCACGGTAGGAAAATTGTCTGAAATTTTTTGGGATGCCGGTTATCAGGGAAAAGCCTTTGCCTGTTCTTTTGGAGTAGATCATACCCACTCCTCCAAAGCCCTGGAGTTACTGGCAAAACTAACCCGGGAGCATCCGGTACCAGGTATCTTCGCCATGCGATTTATAAAACAATCGGATGCTACTCTTGCCTTTTCTAAATTTCCGTTTACCTGTATGGTTGAGATTGATGGCATACAGTGGCGAAAAAAAGATAAGATTATCCCCCTGAAGGAGTATTCCACAAAAATGATAGAAATTTTAAAGAATAATAACATTCCCTTTACCCTGCATTGGGGTAAAAATGCAAATTGGGAATTCCCCGGCTTGGTAGAACATATGTTTGGAAATGATCTAAAAAAATGGAAAAAAGTAAGGAGCAATTTACTTAGTATACCTATGCAAGACGTATTTTCTAACAAATTTCTGGATGCTACAAAGCTGTCAGAACCATTAGCTTTAGATGAAGACCTTATTGTATAAGATTTAGGCCAATGAAGAATTCCGTATTTATTCTATGTTTATTTTGCCTGTTGTTTTTTACACACTGCGTTTCCATACCAAAACAGGCACCCGAGCTTTCGGATCAACTGGGTCATCAAATCCGGCTTATCCAGGATTCCCATTTTATACTTTTAGATAAATATTTTGAGCAAAAAAGGAGTGAAATTGACGAATATATAAATGAAATATGGGTCCCGGCTTTTGCAAAAAACCTGTTCGAATTAGAACATATCCAAAAAGCGTGGCTACTCATTGTTAAATCTGAAAACGATACAGACCGTGTAAAATTCCTGACACTTGTTGGTCCGGAAATCCAAAAACAGATAAATGAAAAACGCAGTGAATTGATCGGTCCGTTAAATGATCTTGAAAGGGATGTAAAATCTAAAATCGCCTCAGAATACAACACCGCTTACAGTATTAATAATACACTCACAAGTTTTCTATATTCGGCTTCAAAGGTCGCGGAAAACAGAAGCCGTTATTTAGAAAAAATAGGTGTTACAGATGACAAAATTGAGTCGGCCATTGAAGGTACTTCAAACATAGTGGGCCATCTTGTGAAGTCGGGTACAAAGGCAGAGGAAAGTGAAAACAAGATCCGGGAGTATCTGGAAAAAATTAAAGAAATCAGGAATAAGCTAAAAAACGACTAAAATGGATGAGGAGTTTTGGGATGATTTAGAACAACGGATTGGGGGTCTTGTGGACGAGGCAGCCGAAGATACCGATGAAGAGCTGGCAACGGAAATGTCCTCAATTACCAAATTGACGAATGAGGAGATCAAAGAACTCTTTCCGAAGCCTTCCGATACCCAGAAGCTATTTGAACTCATTCGATTAGTGAATGAGGATACCGAAAAAAATGAGAAGATAAATAAGCTTGTGGCCAACTCAGAAAAATTTGCTGATATCGTCATCACCCTGGTATCCAGACTGACCTAAATCTATTATGAAAACCCAGGGATTGGGTTTGCCAAATTGCATGTACTATTCTCTGTTTAAAGTAACGAGATCATCCCTCCTATCAGGAAGGGCCAGGCGGCCAAACTGGGCCCATTTGTATATCATTTTAAATAGAAAATAAACTGTGAATACTAAATTAACCGCTAAGTCATGATCTATATAGACAGAGAACGTGTACCCATTCCGCAATTCTTTTCAGAGAGTGAAAAACCTTATGAAGAAGAAATCCTTTTCAGACTGGAAAGCCAATCCCGATATAAGCAAGCGCGATTTAAACTGGACGATTATTTTTTAGAAGATATAACCAGTGATATTGTCGACCTTTTTTATAATAAATGTGCGTATTGTGAATCTGTATTAGAAGGGATAGCCATAGATCATTTCAGACCTTCTGAAAGTGTCTCTGATCGAAAAGGTATGGCAGACGAAGGCTATTATTATCTCAGTTATACCTGGTTTAATCTGTATTTAAGCTGCCATGAATGCCAGCGTTATAAATCGAATTATTTTCCGGTGATTGGTCCTAGATTAAAACCGCCAAATGTGGAAATCTATTTGGATTATAGGCAATTGCAAAAATATGTTACTCAGGAGCAGCCGCTACTGCTTGATCCCTGTGATGAAAAAGCACATAAAGAGGCACAGTTTAAGTATGATAGACAAGGTAATATTTTACCCCTTTCAGAAAAGGCCGACTATACCATAGAATTACTGCAGCTCAACAGACCCCGTTTAGTCGAAGAACGGCATGAACGTATTCAATATTTGTCCGAACTACTTACCAGCATAACTTTTGATAAGGACGAATCTCACACAATAGAGGAAGTACTGTTCTATCTTCAGGAAGACCAAACCCATTTGGGATTAAATCGTCAACTGATAGCCCAATGGTATTTGGGCAATGAAAAACTCGTCCAAAATGAATATCCTGATTTAAATAAAGATTATAGATCAATCCTGTCCAAAACAATACCGTCATGGCGGCAACTTGCTGGTATTTCGGAGGCAATATCCTCCTTTGAACCTGAGGATAGCCCTAAAGAAGAAATGGCCGAAAAGGAAGTTTCTAAGGTTACTGAGTTTTCAAAATTCCTGGAATGGGTAGAGATCACTGATTATAAATGTATTGAACACCTTAAACTGGATATTCCCCAATCGGCAGAAGGACAGGGTGAACAGAGTATATTGCTTATTGGTGAGAATGGGGTTGGAAAAAGCACCATTTTACAAGCCATTTCTCTGGCCATGATGGGAAACAACCAACTACAAGAACTTAATCTGGGCGACTATAATGATTTGATCCGATATGGTTCAAAAACCAAAGTTGCGACCATAGTAGTGAAGTTTCTGAATGAAAAAGAAGCTGTTAAGGTAGAGATTACTCCTGCCGGAATTTCCTGCGACAGGGAACAACTGGTTAAACCAACAATTGGAATAGGCTCAGTGAGGCGCATGCCGGAAGATGGAGAAACTGTTGATTTTGTAGATGATCCTTCCAGGATTTTAGCTTTATTCAGACATGATGTGGTATTCCCCGACGTGGAGCCCTGGCTATCTGACCTGGATGCAGTCTCAGCCCAACAGTTTAATGAAGCAGCAAAGACTATTATCGATATGCTAATGATTCCCGAAGACCTCATTACGGAAGGACGAATGGTCAATCGTAAATCAGGAAATGTCACAGTCAATGTAGGTAACGGACCCGAATCTATAAAAAGTATGTGCGATGGATATCGCTCGGTGATTGGATATGCATTGTACATAATGCGTTCTTTAAATGAATATTGGGAGAGTGCATTTAATGCAGAAGGGTTAATAATTATTGATGAGATTGGGAATCATTTACATCCAACCTGGAAGATTAAAGTGATCTCTCTTTTGCGTACGGTGTTTCCGCATTGCACGCTTATGATCAGCACACATGACCCCCTATGTTTACGTGCCTCACGTAAAGGAGAAGTCTGGGTAATGAATTTAAATGAAGAGGATCGTCGGGTGCAATTGACTCAAAAAGATATCCCTATGGGCATGTCTATCGAGAATTTATTGATTGGTGATTGGTTCTATATGGATCATACCACAGACGAGCAGACAAGCAAGCTTATTGAAGATCATAGCAAGGAATTGTTCAAAGAGAATCCCGATCAGAAAAAGGTTAAAAAAATGGAGGCACAATTGGAGCAGACCGTTATGCAATCTTCCTCGGGCCTTAGTAAACTAGATACTTATTTTGACCTTATCAGAGATGTCAAATCAGAAGAAAGGGAAGAAATTTCAAAAGCCGACCTGGCCAATGACCCGGAGTTGCGTAAAAAATTAGCTCAACGTATTAGAGATCAAATTAAATCCTAACATGCTTAAGTTAAAACGACCCAGAAGACCTAATGGTCTTAAACAAAGAAGTAAGGATGAACTGGTTATTCTAGGTGAGCCAGGCAGTAATGGATGGCCAAAATTCAAAGATGATTTTTGGCAAAGTTTGAAACCCAATTTCATGAAAGCTCAATATCAGAAATGTGGATATTGTGAAATACAGGTATCAGCCCATGGTGATGTGGAACATTACCGTCCTAAAAGTGAAGTCCAGAAATTAGACGCCGAAGGCACTGAGCTAGCAAACAGCCGGCGATTAAAAGGCAGGAAAAGACCGGTCATCACCGAAAAAGGCTATTGGTGGCTGGCCTACGAATGGGAGAACTACCTGCTCGCTTGCGCCATATGCAACCAGAAATACAAAAGCGCCCTTTTCCCGGTTGCACCCGCACGTGCCGTTCGAAATCATCAAAAATTTATAGCACAAGATCCCAGAAAAAGGGACTTGCGGAAAGAAAAACCGCTACTCATCAATCCTTTTGAAAAAGATCTGGACCCTTATGATCATTTCGAATTTTTGAAATCAGGGGTAATCAAAGCACGCGACAATGACCCAAGAGGAAAGGAAACCATTAGGGTTTGTGGATTGCGAAGAATTAGCCTCACAAGACAAAGAGGCCCAAGGGCTGTAGAAATTTGGGATGATGCCCTGGATTTTTTACTGGCAAGAAATAACACAAACCTATTAAAGCGAATAGCAACCGGAATATACTTTGCCGGTCACGAGGTGAATTTATATGCTGGAATGGTACGCATTATTTTTAAACAAGTTACTTTTTTGGATTGGACTGACCTGGAGAGTCTGATAGAACAAGAAGGATGGATGCCCATCGTGAAAGAAAAAATAAAAATTGCTACGGCCATAACCTAAAGAAAACCATGAGCTAATTCTAATCATATGAACCAATGAATCCAATCAATATTATCGGTGTTTATTTGCTCCTGGCATTGTTTCTTCTAATCGGACTCCCCATCTGGGTGTATATATGCGACCCTTTTGAACAAAAATTATTAAATATTCTGGTTTATATAAGCTGTTCCGGTGGTATAGGAGGTACGATTTATTGTATCAGAGGATTTTATCAAAACCTTGGCGGCAAAAGTTTTGAAACCAATTGGACCTGGTGGTACGTCTTTAGACCTATCATTAGTGCCATCATTGGCATCTTTGCCTATTTCATGATCGTTGGTGGTTTAATGAGCATCTCCAATTCTCCCGACGTTAACTATAGTAAAAGTGTGATGTTCTATTGTGCTGTGTCCTTTCTGGCCGGATTTTCATTTACCAAATTCATAGAAAAGATAGACCTGATTTCAGACACCATATTCTCAAAGAAAAATGAAGAAGAGTCTTAATTATAAAATGTAGCTATGCCGAACAATATAGCAAAAGAAGATTTCCACATCATCAATGCGCATACGCATATCTTCACTAAAGAAAACACCCCCAAATATTTGGCAAAACAAATTCTGCCCTGGCCCTTTTACAAATGGTTGGCGACTGGCTTTATGCTAAGACGTATAAAGAACTACTTAAATCGAAATCAAAACGAATATAGCTATACTGGCAGAAACAAGAAATGGAAGGTGTATAAACGCAGAAAATTCTGGACAAAAACACCTGGGATTATGGCGCTGTACAATATTTTCCTGACGCTGGTATGGATCGTTTTTGGGTATTATCTGCTAGACCTAATCAAGCCACTTGTAGTTGATACCCTTTTGCTTGGTTGGCTATGCGAATTCTCGTCAAATTGGCTGGATGCCATTATGCCAAACCTGCGAAATAATTGGAATACGATCCTCCTTCTATCAATAATCGTACTCGCTTTTAAAAATGTAAGGCGAACCTTAAAAAAATACCTCTGGGCTCAACTAAAAAAAGCTCTTGGTAAGGATAAGGTGGAATTCTTATTGAGGTATATCAATATAGTGCGATTTACCAGTAAGGAAAAACAGGTAAGTGTTTTTAATGACCTTATGCAGCAATATCCGGAACACTCAAAATTCGTCATTTTGCCTATGGATATGGAATATATGGACGCCGGCCCAGTAGACGAATCATATCCTGAGCAGATGACCGAAATTCTGCGTTTAAAGAAAAACCATCCCGCCCTGGCCTACCCTTTTATTTTTGTTGATCCAAGACGGATCGCAGAACAAGATCCAAAAACTCCTTTTTTAAAATTCAATATCAGCAATCCGGCTGACATTCAACTAGAAGATTGTTTAGTGAAGACCTATATAGAAGGTAATTGTGCCGGAATAAAAATCTATCCTGCCCTGGGCTATTATGTTTTTGATAAAGAATTACTCTCATTATGGTTGTATTGCGTTCAAAATGAGATTCCTATTACCACTCACTGCTCAATTGGGCCAGTTTATTACCGTGGTAAATTAAGGGACCTGGGCAAGGATTACGACCTGCATCCGATTTTTAAGGAAGTGTACGAAAATGTTGAAAATGAAGCTGAGGACAAAGAAATGATTATTGGAGCATTACGTCTCAGTGAGCTTAAGAATAAAGACTTTCAGAAAAATTTTACACACCCGTTAAATTATGTTTGTTTGTTACACAAGCCCTTATTGGTTCAACTCCTGGAACATTACGATGACCAGGATTTATATACACTTTTTGGGTATAATAATGGTGATATAGCACGCGATTTGAGTCAACTCAAAATTAACCTGGCACACTTTGGCAGCGCCGAACAGTGGGACAAATTCCTAAGCCAGGATCGCTATAAAGAAGCCAACATAATTCTGAACAGCCCTGAAAACGGACTGGACCTTAAGAAGCGCGTTGAAAATCGTGCAAAACTATACAGTTTATGGCATTATGTGGATTGGTTCTCCATCATATCTTCTATGATGCTAAATTTTGACAATGTGTACACCGATATCAGCTATACGTCCCATGACCTTAAATATTTGGCTCTATTATCGGAAATCCTGGACAATCCAAAAATTAGTAAACGAGTGTTATTTGGAACCGATTTTTATGTGGTAAGCAACCATAAGACAGAAAAGCAGTATTGGATCGATATGCAAAACACTTTAGGAACTAAGAAATGGAATGGTATTGCCAGCCAAAATCCTACGGAGTTCCTTACAAGTAAACTGCCGGGATCTTTGTAATTATAAATAATGCAGGATGATATGGCGAAGGAAGTATAATAGCAATAAGAGAACAAATTAAATAGCGTAAAGATTTATTAATATTAATAAAATAATAACCCCATGAGCAACAATTCAGAACCAGGTACATTTCATCTAGGAATAACCATGGCAGGTGCAGTTTCTGCCGGTGCGTATACCGCAGGATTTATGGACTACATTTTAGAGGCCCTTTCAGCATGGGAGGCAGCTAAAAAAGAACATGAAAACAATCCGAATAGTACTATTCCAAACCACTCTGTGATTATAGACGCAATTGGTGGAGCCTCTGCAGGCGGGATGGTAAGTATGATCACAACCTTAGCATTATGTGCAGGCAATATTAAACCGGTAAAGGAAGTCTCAAATACGAAAACAGGTAATATTCTATATGATAGCTGGGTATTTTTAGATGATGATGATAGCCTCTATGATGGCCGGGGTGGCGGGAAAACAACCTTTGAAAAAATGTTATTAAATACGGATCTGGAAGCTGACAAAGGTGCGCCTTCTTTATTGAATTCCATTCCTATAGACAGGATTGCGGAAAAGGTCTTCGAGGAACTTCCGGCAAGTGCGAGTACGGATAACTTTCCTCAGTATATTTCCGATGATCTTAGAGTGCTATTAACAGTAACCAGTTTGCGACCTCTGGATTATAAAGTGAAATTCAGTAAGATCAAATCAAAATTTTTAGAGTTCACACCAGGCCATCGTATTAGCAACCATGACATTGTTGCTCATTTTAAGTTAAAGTATGATGAGAATACAGATAGAAACAAATACTTACCATTCAGGCCTCTTTTGTCCGATGAAATAGATGTTACAGGTGAGCAACTAGAATCAAATCGCGACTTTCTAATCAATGTAACTAAAGCCACAGGTGCATTTCCTATAGGTTTAGCACCTCGTTATTTTGATTCTGATTTTCCGATGGAATATGTCTATAACAGCCTGGCAGAGCGGAAATCTTTTAATACCGACATGGATGTTGAATTGGATTTAGATACCAATAGAAAATTCGAATTTACCGCTGTCGATGGCGGCGCTATAAATAATGAGCCTTTTGATGAAGTTTTGAGATGCCTGGTAACGCACTACGGTCTGGCAGATGCTGTTAATCCCAAATACGGAACCCTCCTTATCGATCCTTTTCCAAATTTTGAAGACGAGAAGGAGACTGAAATACCAAACTATAAAATAACAAGTATCATGGATATTGTTGGTAATTTAATACCAACAGTCCTCAATCAAGCCCGTAATAAGCAAACTGACACCTATGGTACAGGTTTGTTTAAACTTATGTCTTTCCCAAGAAAATTGAAATTAGGCACTCGGCATGAAGTGGATCATCCACCTTTAGCTACCGGGGGTATCGGTGGTTTTGGCGGGTTCATTGATATTGAATTTAGAAAGCACGATTTCTTTTTGGGTCGCGACAATGCGAGGAATTTTTTAAGGGGAATTATGTTTATGGAATATGACAAGGAGAATCCGGACAATCTGTTTCATGGTGTAAGTGATGAAGCTGTGAAAAAATTCGGAAGAAAAATAACGCAGGCAGATGGCACCAAAAAGATATTTATGCCAATTATTCCGGATGTCAGTAAACTGGACCCAAATGATGATTCTAATCCTTCCCGATATACCATTCAGGATTTTCCAAAATTTAATAAGGAAGGCTTTAAAAAATTGGAAAAACCTATAAGAGAACGCGTTAAGGCAATTTTAAAGGCGGAGTTAAAAGGTAAGATGTCTGGCTGGTTTTGGAGTTTAGGTAAACGAATTTTAGTCAATAAGATCTCAAAGAAAATGACAAAATGGGTAATGGAAACCATTGAAAAAGACTTTGCAAAAAGAGGGATGTAAGATTATGCTAAATATCAATCAATTTTGAATTAAATATTAAGATGCGGGTACTCACAAAATCTCGATTTAAACTGGGTTTGGAATGCCAGAACAAGTTGTTCTTTACCAACAAGGATTCTTATGCCAATAACAAACAAGAGGATACCTTTTTAGAGGCGCTGGCAAATGGCGGTTTTCAGGTCGAAGAATTGGCCAGAATGTCTTTTCCCGGAGGAGAATTAATAGAAGGGAATGACTGGGACTATGAAGTTCTATGGTATCAAACCAGAGATCTTTTTAGAAACGAGAATGCCAGTATTTTTGAAGCGGCATTTCTTTATGATGGCTTATTCGTAAGAACCGATGTGGTAGTTAAAAAAGGAAATACCATAGAACTGATAGAGGTGAAGGCAAAGTCTTTTGATGCAACCGAAGAAAACATTTTTGTTGGAGCAAGAGGTGGTTTAAAGAGCGAATGGAAGGCCTATTTGTTTGATATCGCTTTTCAGAAATATGTGATGCAACTGTGCTATCCCGATTTTAAGATTACCTCTTACCTGATGATGGCCGATACCTCCAAAACAGCATCAATCGATGGGTTAAACCAGATGTTCAGAATTAGCAAAAAAGCTGATCACAGAACTGGTATCAAAGTATTGGCGAAATCTATTGACGATCTTGGAACCCCTGTTCTGACAAAGATTGATATAAGCGACATTGTTGAAGCTATTGAAAACGATGTTCACAAATATCAAAACGACCTTTCATTTAAGGTTGCCATAGAAGAATTTAAGTCGACCTACGAGAAAGACAAATATGCAAACTGGCCTACCTCCTATTCTGCATGTAAGCATTGTGAATTCAAAACTTCGGTGGAGGAAGAAGAAAATGGTTTGGATTCCGGATTTGAGTATTGTTTTAAAAAACAACATCAATGGAATTCCAAAGATTTTGAGAAACCGAATATCCTCGAAATAGGTGGACTGTATTACGGCAGAGGCATCGAATTGTTCGAAGCTGAAAAATTCTTTATGGAGCAATTATCTAAGGAGGATATTAATTATAAGGAGGAGGCTGGCAAATTATCAAGTACACAACGCCAATGGCTTCAGCTTCAAAAGGAAGTAAACCAGGATGCTACTATTTATATTGATGTAAAAGGTCTGAAATCAGAAATGGATTCCTGGGTGTATCCATTGCATTTTATCGATTTTGAAACCAGTGCTTCGGCCCTTCCTTTTCATAAAGGCAGGCATCCTTATGAACAAATAGCCTTCCAATTTTCGCATCATATTTATCATAAGGACGAAAGTATAGTACATGCTGATGAATTTTTAAATACCAAAGCCGGAGAATTTCCAAATTTCGAGTTTATCAGAGCACTAAAAGGCGCACTTGAAAATGACAATGGCAGTATTCTCAGATATGCGAGCCATGAGAATACTATACTCAATGCCATTTACCAACAATTGGACAGCTCTGCAGAACCAGACAAACAGGAGTTGATGACCTTTATTGAAGGTATTTCACATTCCACCAGAGAATCTGCCTATAATTGGAAAGGCGAGCGTGATATGGTAGATCTATGGGCTGTTATCAAGGACTATTATTACAATCCACTGACCAGGGGTTCTAACTCAATAAAGGCTGTACTTCCGTCAGTATTAGGTTCAAGTAAATTCCTGCAAACAAAATATTCACAAAAACTTGGGGAATTGCAGTTGACGTCTAAAAACTTTTCAGGAGATCATATCTGGCTTAAAACTGGCGATGCAGAGGTAATTAGTCCTTATAAAAACTTACCAGCCATTTTCGAAGATTGGACAGAGGAGGCCATCGAAAAATCGCTTTCAGAAATTGCATCCATCAGTGATGGTGGAGCCGCTCTTGCTGCCTATGGAAAGCTCCAATACACAGATATGCAACAGGCAGAGATAGATGAAATACAAAAGGCCCTTTTAAAGTATTGCGAGTTGGATACATTAGCAATAGTCATGATCTATGAACATTTTTTGGAGCTTGTAATCCCTGAATAAAATGAAAAACAAATGCAATAAATCTATACATTATGCCATATTATTATCCGCTTAAAAGATTAAAGGATGCCAGCCTGCGAATACGAACCGTTGACGGGTTGCAACGTCTTCGAAAGCAACTGAAAGACGAGCGATTCCCGAGCAAAAAAACCTCTGAATCTCTCATTCTCGGCACCTGGAACCTTAGAAACTTTGATGATGACCGATTTAATTACGGTCCGCGACTTTACGAGTCATTTTACTATATCGCAGAGATCATTAACCACTTCGACGTAATCGCTGTACAGGAAATATGTTCTGATCTATGGCCGTTAAAACGTATCATGAATATTTTGGACAAGGACTATGACTATATTGTTACCGATGTCACCCATAGCAGCGTTGGTGGAAATCAGGAGCGACTCGGATTTATCTACAATAAAAGTAAGGTCACTTTTACCGGTATTGCCGGCGAGATCGTCTTACCGCCAAAAATGATGATCAGCGAGGTGGATACTAAAAAAAGACAGTTTGCCCGTACACCTTTTGGGGTCGATTTTCAATCGGGATGGTTTAAATTCTTCTTTTCGACAGTACATATCTTTTTTGGATCTAATAGTCCGGGTTCGGTAAAATATAAACGCAGGGTGCAAGAGATTGAAGCAGTTGCCAAATACATAGCAAAGGAAGCGAAAAACAGTGATTCTAATCACATCCTGGTGGGCGACTTTAATATAAAGAAAGCAGGAAGTGATGGATTCAATGCGCTTGAAAAAAATGGCTTTACTGTGGTAACCAACAACAAAGGAAGTAACAGGGACCAAACCAAATTTTATGATCAGATCTCATTTCGTTCAAAAAAAGATGAATTGGCCTTTGTAGAACCTGAGCGTAAGGACAGGGTCATACAATTCTTCAATAGCATTTTTAGAGATGAGGACTTCGAAACCTACAAACCAATTATGAAAGAACGGATTGCCGATAAACTGAAAGTGTCTAAGAAGGAGCTCGAAAAAGCTACCTCTAAAACGGCCAGGAAGAAGCTCAACTCACAGATTGCAAGTTTAATGGCTGCCAGAAAAACGAATGCTTCGCTAAGGGCGTATTATGATGAATGGCGCACATTTCAGGCAAGTGACCATCTACCCTTGTGGGTAGAGATCAAGATAGATTTTAGTGATCAATATTTGGAAAAACTGAAAACCCAGGACAATCAATAAAAACAAAATCATGCCATTACTTTATCTTGGAAGTTGTGACGCCTCTAAATACCCTAACGATAGAATAGAATTTCTTAAACCATATCATAAAGACGGATTACTTGTTGGTAAAGTCACTTTCAGGGATGACGACCGTACCAAATGGCGTTCCTTCAGAAGTATAGAGGGTAGCCAGGTGAGACAACTTCAGCAATTTCTAATTAAATCAGGCTTCCTGATAAACAGAATGAATATTGGTGTTTTTGACTACGCAACCCAGGCAGCGGTCCGTCTCTTTCAGGAATACGTGCGTACTATAGATGAAGCCGGTGATAAAACCATGGTTCCGGATGGGTTTGTAGGTAGCGGCACAATGAAGCATGTCAGTCGTTGGATTTCTCAGAATAAAGTTTGTAGCTGGGGTCCTGAATCCGCAGTTACACCGTCAAAGGAATATGAAGATTGGTTCAAATTATTAGAAAAGGCCAAATTGCATTACAAGGTCAATCCAGGTCCTATTCTGAGGCATGTCAACAAAATGGATAAAACCTATTCAACACGCAAAACAGTCGACTGGAAATTTGATCGCGACCAGATTCATTTAATAGGTATCAGACGTAACCAGGATAAAGCAGTGCACGACAGAAAAAATGATGACATTTTTATTCTATTGGTCAATGGGCAGGTGTTTAAGTTTTGGGGATCAACGGATCCCAGTGTGCGCATGGCCGGCAGAAAAGACGAACCCTTTTTGGTAGAAGGACAACATCTGTATAGATTTGGGTGGCACAAAATATCAGTGGAGAAAAAGATATACAGAGCCGCCAAGCCACTGGATCCCAACGGTGTTTTGGTATTGCGCGACTGGAATAATGATGATTCCTTAACCCCTAAAGACCTTGATATCACCGATCGCAATGGCAAAGCCCTGGGGATACGGGTAAACAATTCTATCAATATCCACTGGTCTGGAATTGGCAGTACAAATTTCTCTGCAGGTTGCCAGGTGATCTCCGGGAGAAGCTATATTAATAATCAACCAAAAGCGATAGATTGTTCAAAGTTTGCTTCTAAAAGCTATAGCCAGCTAACCACCTCATCAAAGAAAACCAAAGGCGCTTATAATATGCTGGCCGACCTTGTGGTGTGTTATACGAAGCCGGGTGTTACTAGCTTAATCTATACCCTGGGCCGTGAAGAATCTTTGAATATCGATGCTAATTTTGGCGCAAACTACTCCAGCAACGCACTGAATCAAATGACCGGGTTATAAAACAAATAATTGTTTCATCTTTAGGATGCTTTCGTATGTGTTATGGATTAGCGAAACGGTTATAAATCCAGACTAAATTTATAATAGCCCGCTGAGATATAAACATATCCGGAGTAGGAACATAATGCTACTTAAGAATCAAATCTTAATAGCCTAATTATTGTCTTTTGATTTCAATTCAAATTGACCTTTATTCAGCTCATATTTGATCAGGTCTCTGCTATTCGTTTTTTTATAATCATCCTGCAACTTATCATTCAATGTAAATAATTGCTCTGGCACTAATATGTCTTTTTTAAATGTTGGCACACTTAAAATTCTTGAATTTGAATCTTTGCCTTTATCATAAGAAAGAGCAGCTTTTTTATTCATTTGTACTTCTCTTAATTCTCTGGTTTGCCCCACACTTTCTTCTAAAACGAATTTAATATCATTTATACGATTGAAGTCGCGTGTAGAAGGAAGGTCATTAACTGTTTTAAGTCTGTTTAAGGCATTTGCATAAATTAGTTGTTTATCCTTCTTTCTAGCGTCCGATAGATTTGATCCAAGGTCCGATAGTCCTTTAAAAAATTGAATTTGCACAAAATCTGCTGGTAAATTCTTTGCCGCACTTTTTTCCGCCTTATTCACTGATACAAGATATCTATTGATTGTTGTCTCTCCTTTAACTACTATATTATTTGGATCTGCGAGGTTTTTTCTCCAGCGGATCAAATTTCCCAGTTCTCTGAGTAGTTTGGTTTTATTATTATCCGCGACCCTACTTCCATACTGTTCTAAACAGCGGGTCTGTAATCTATCTGCCTTATTAATCTGATCGAGAGATAAATAATCGCGAATCGCATCGGAATAAGTATCAACGGCTTTGGCTATCAATGTGATACGTTGATTTGGTCTGTCATCCCTTGTCAAATTGATATAAACATCACCAAGCATCTTTCTTAATTCAGGATTTACAATAGGTCCTAAATCTTCAGATAAAGCACGTTCCAATTGAAATTTGGCATTTCTTGCCCCAAAACCTTCTGAATTTCCCCAGATCTTATTTTCATAAAAAACACCCCCGAGAGTTATGTGCAATTTGCGGATCATCTCCTTATCGCCATTTAAATAAGCGCTTCCTTTCATGCCAAAAAGTCTTCCAACCAGGTTATCAAACTTATCTCTACCAGGATCCAGTTCTTTACTCGTTGTGTACAATTGAGCCAGATCAGCAGCCACTATTGTAAATAAAGTTGGATTAAAATATTCACTGGGTTCCAAAGCAAAATTCCAAAAGTCATCTGCAGTTTTATGATTGCCATTGAAATACGCTTTTCTTCCTTTCATATATAAGAGCTTTGAAAATACAGAAACCGGTCGCACTTCGTCCCATGCCTTCCATACTCGAATCTCTGGTTGGTCGGCGTCCCAATATTCTACGCCAATTGCATTTACCTCAGCAACGTTCTTTGCCCCAAATAGCTCTTCCAATTCAGTTAGTGCTAATTTAATATTGACGGCTTCTGTTGGAATTTCAATATCAGCAGGAAATAATTGCATATTGAGTCGTGCTACGCGTAACGGATCAAGCCATCCGTTATCCACTATAACCTTAGCCCAAAGAATCATAGATTCTTTTGCTTTCTTATATTCCTGGTCTTTAACGGCAATAGTAAACTCTTTGCGAAGTATTTTTTCCGAGTAATTAGACAGGTCTATTTCCTGGCAATCATACGCAAATTGTCGCATATTGGAAGTCAATGCACATGGATAATTATTATTTGTATACAATTTTACCATGGCACCACAGGCTTGTTCTGAAAATTGATTTTCTACATAGGCCTGTCTATATGCAGCGCATGCACTGGCAAATTCACCTTCGCCACTATATATATCACCAATTTGAACAAAGTATTTGACCCTCTCCTGGGGGTAGAGTTGCTCAAAACCAAGTAGCAATTTAATTGTTGATTTGGTATCACCCAGTTCTTTATTTAAGTTGATCAAATTATTCAATGCCAATTTATTGTCAGGATAGATTTCCAGTACTTTTTCATAAAAGGATACGGCTGTTTTCTGATAGCTTTCTTTTTCCATGGTATTTTTCCTGGCGGCCTGTTGGTAAAAATATCCTGATGTAAAGTTCAATCCGGCCTCACAGATATTTGAATTTTTCAAAGCTTTGCAATCCGGCATATTACTTTGAATGAAAGCGGCTCCTTTATCAATTTCTTCGTTCTCGAGATATTCTTTAATGGCTTCATTTACTTTGCTTATCATCTCTTTACTAATGATCGTATCATTTTGCTGACTATCGGTGACCAGATCGCCCGTGGTTCTCGAAGTTGCCATTCGTTCAGCTGTGGCGGTCCTGTCTACCCTGGTGTTGTTACGTTTAACTTTATTCACCTGCCCGGAAGATGGAAAGGCCAATAAAAGAACAACGATTATCGAAAGTATATGTATGTTTTTCATTTTAATCGATTATTGAATTTGTAAAGTCGTTCGGGTCCGAATCAACTACTTCCGGAGGATAGATTTTTCTTATATAACTGATGATAAAAACTTCTCCTTTCAAGAATTCATTGATGTTTGTATCTAATTCAATTAATATGCATCCTTTGATAAAATGACCTTCAGATGTAGGGTCTTGTTCGCCAATTCCGGTTCTGTTTGCATTTGGTTTTGTTATAGGTATTCCATTATCCTCATAATTCATGGTGACATTAAAAATGCTTGCCATATAGTCAATATTGAGGTCATTTTTAGAAAAAGGAAGTATAGCGGCCTTAGTACTACTCCCTATAAAAAAATGGTCCTTATCTGGCAGCACAAAGGGGATCTTTTTGAATAGTTTGTTCACCAGATCATTGTTAGCAGAGCTTTCCAGATATGCCTCTAACTTATTTTCAAACGATTCTAATAAGTTTTCAGATGAATGATTAAACGCAAAGACATCAGCGAATGTGAAAAAAGTTGGATTAATAGGATCATTTTGGGCCGATGAGCCATTCATTTTAAAGTTTAACAAATATTCCTCATTTGACCCTGATGTCAATGGGTTTTTGTCGAGTACAATTTCTAATTCTGAAAATTGAGCGTCCGTATCAAATTCCTTATCAAATTCCAAAAACCCAATATGCTTATTAAGGCCATTAATGAGGATAGTCAGGGCTTTGGATTTAATACTGTCTATTTCGGAAATGAATGTATCATGAATTAAATTTCCTGAGGCAATATCAAAATTCACTTGCACCTTCGGTTTCTCCGATTGTTGTGCCATTAACTGCAAATTCAGAAACAACAGACAGCACATCGTCCATAAAATTCTTGATCTTGTTTTCATTTTAAAAGTCATTTAGTTCTAATTTCTACCAATTTATCCAGTCGATTTCCACCAATGAAAAATATTTTTTTATTATACACAGAATCCTTTAGCTGTTCGGCGTTTTTCCTTTTTCCAAAAACCTGGATTGTTATTCTGTCCTCATTATTCAAATCTATATTCGGGATATACTCAAAATCTTTCCAAATTTTCAAACTTCTATCCAAAAGTGATACGTCTGTTTTAATGTCATTTCTTAATACATCTTCCCAATCAGTCTCTCTTTCTTTGGTATCAATATATCTGCCTAAAACAAAACAGCCAGTATCCTTTCCGGGTTCAATAGAGAAATTATATGCTTCTGCCCATTTATTATCCACTTTCCTTTCTATTTGGACTTCTAATCTGTAATTCACCATTTGATTCATAAGCGGATATGCCGGATCAATTCGGAAGATTGCGACCGGTTCAAGAGGAAAATTTCTTGGAAAAAACAGATCAATCCTATTAAATGACTTTAGGATCATGGCGGTATCTTTTCTTCCTTTTGAAGCTATTGTGACTGCTTCACCAAAAGGAACGGAGGCTAATGAAACTGTAGCCTTCCCGCTAGGATTTAGGGTTAGCGTATCAACATCATTTAAATCTTTACCATGTTTAACCAGGACGTCGATTTTATCCGATTCAGAATATCCATGAATCCAGACAGATGAACGAAAGGTCCAAAAATAGATGAGAGCAACCAGCCACAAAAACAATAAAAAAGATCCAAATTTTCCCAATAGTATTTTACCAATATTATCTCTGAATTTTCCTGTTTCTTCATTTACTTTTTTTCCAAGCCAACCACCCAGAAATGCGCTGAACAAGCCTATTGAAACAAATATAATTGAGGTGATACCGGAGCCGGTTGTAAGTCCCTTATGAAAAAGGGCCCAGAACAGCGAAAAGAAAATTAAAATCAGAATAAGTAACAATTTCGGCCAATGTTTTCTAAGCATGGTAAATTGAGGATAATCCCGTAGGTACTGTTTTTTGACATTTGCCTCTAGTTCCTTACTTCTTAGGTGAATAAATAATTCATTTAAATTATCATTGTGCCAATTTTGAATCACCCGCCATATTGTTTCTGAGGGGATGACATATGCTCCTAAGTCATCATTTGGGCTCTTAGTTTTATGTACTATCCCGATCAATTCACCGCTTTCTCTCTCGATTAGGCCAGCTCCGCTCATACCCGGTCGAATTTGACCTTGTACAAAAATCAGTTTACGTATAATCCCATCAACCTGTTCACCGCTGTAAATTAAACTTACTGCCTCCGGGCTATTTCGTTTAAGATCTTTATCTGCGTTTTGAAATCCAAATGCAAGAAACTGTTTGTTCTTAAGGTCAAAAGAACGATCATTATATCTACTGAACTTAATTATATCGTGATTCTCCTGATCAATTTTTAGTACCGCAACATCCGGATATTCTTTTTTATACCATTCCAAGGACACAGCATCTGTCTTAGCAGGGGTCTCATAGGGTTCCACATACTTATTAGACAAATAAACTTTTGTAGGAATCTCTGTCCATAAAGATTTTCCGGGTTCTTTTAAGTCGGGAAGCGAAACTGTAATAGTCTCAGGTTGATTTTCTGCATTTCTGACCACATGAGCACAAGTAAGCACCACGCCGGGAGCTATCAGGGTACCCGTACCAACAGCATTAGCCGCTCTAATTAAAACAGTCCTGCTTTGCAATAAATTGATCAATGCGTCAGCCATTCTAATTAGCTTTAAATCTTTATAGATATCTGTATATGAGACAATTAGATTAAGTTTACTATCTTAAAGATAGTAATAAAATAAGTATTTTCCTACTGAGAATTTGCTTAAATTAGAGGGTATAAAACCAATTGGAATACTTCCTAACATTATAATAAAAGAACATGCCTGACAAAATTACCATCGAATTATTCCCCGCTGGAAATGGTGATGCTATTCTCATCGATTTTGATTCAAAACTTATTCTTGTTGATACAGGATATGTCTCAACCTTTCGAGAACATCTAAAACCTAGATTAAAAGAATTACATGCCCAGGGCAGGTATCTATCCAAATTTATTGTAACCCATATTGATGCCGATCATATTTCTGGTGCCATTTCATTTATAAAGGAGAATGGCGATGCTGATAATCCCAGCATAATTGGTATCGAAGAAATATGGTTCAATAGCTACCGACATCTCAAATTGAAGGAGAAAGTTACGGGAACATTTGATGATGCAGTTCCTGACATCCCAATAAGCGGGGGTAGTGAAAGTTTAAATGCTGATGATGATGAACAATTAGTAAGTCATAAACAGGGAACATCCTTAGGCAGCCAGATCCTCAAAAATAAGTATGCGTGGAATACCTCGTTTAAGGGTGCAGCGGTCAAGGCAGAACTGCCTTTCCAGAAAATCGGGAATGATGACTTTAAACTAACACTATTAGGACCTACCCAGGATGCCCTGGATAATCTGGCGGATGATTGGTATGACTATCTCAAAAAAATATTTCAGGGGCAAATAAATGAGGATGCTTTTTTTGATGATGCTTTCGAAAAGATGATGGAAGAAATGCGGCAGGAGGAGCTCGAAAAAATAATCCTGGATCAGGAGGAATTAGTATCCACTACAGGAGACTGGGTACAAGATCACGCAAAGGAATGGGAACACGAAGATAGGTCACCTACTAATGGTTCATCAATTACATTCCTGCTCGAATATGGTGGTAAAAAATTATTATTTCTAGGTGATGCTATCCCGGGGCAGGTTGAAAATCAACTGAAAAATTTAATGCCGGAAGATCAATTTCCCTTTGAAGTTGATGTGCTCAAAGTTGCCCACCACGGCGCCTGGGCTAATAACAGTCCTGAGCTTCTTAAAAGAATCCGTGCCAATTATTACCTCTTTTCGAGCAATGGCAAACGGCATCACCATCCGCATTATGAAACGATGGCCTGGATCCTCAAAGGTCATGGAGCGGCATCTGAAAAAACCTTTGTTTTTAATTACAAACAAGGTGATCGCCTTTTGGAAGTAGATGATTTTCAAATGAAGCAAGAATATAATTATAAAACACTTTGGCCCGATGTGGATGAATTTGGATTTGGAACGGATGGGTATATAAAACTGACCCTTGACTGAATAGTAGAGAATAACTGATCTTTAATCAAAGATCAACAACTTATGACCTATTGATCACCCTAAATAATATTGATTTTTACATTTCGTGATGGTATCTCCGGGGCTCATAGTCCGTTGGGTAACCCGGGATCACCTACTTCACAAACTCAAACGTAAAATTATCGCAGCAGGGATCTATCAATAAAAGTGTGTTGTCCGCGACTATCCGGAATTCTTGCTCTACCTGGTGGTCAAAGCCCAGACCTACACTTTCAAATAGTGCCAGGGTGGTGAATTGAATGGTACTGTCTTTTTGCCCTAGTTCAAATGGAGAAGTGTATACCAACTGATTATCCACATATTTGTTGAAGATGTTATCCGCGGTAAAAGTTATCTCCATGGTTTTACCCGAGTTTTCAGGGGTAACTGTAATCCCGGCAATACTTCCGGTAGATCTTACCCACCGCCAGTTGCCGCTAAGCGATGCTACCTGCCCTGTATTAGGCTCTTCATTTGGTGTATTATCTGAAACAGCACAACTGGCTAGCAGCAGGCAACACATTAAAACCACAAAATATAAAAAGGACTTTTTCACAGCTCCAGCTTTTCTATTAACTAAGATACAAAACATCCAAAAAGTTGCTTTTGTATAGGCTAATGTGTTTACTCACAGCTGGTTCTAGGTCGATTTCAACTCCCAAATCGATGTTAAACCGGGCCAAAGCAGCTCCAAAAAATCAATTTTTTGATATCTTAAGCTACCCGTCTGGCTATTGGGTACAGAGACACTGCTTTATTGACCACTTGAAGAAATTAGTTCGAAAATTAAAAGCAACTACCATGAAAAGACGAAATTTTAGCAAATCCCTTGCTGCTTCAGCCGCACTTTTAGGACTGTCACCCATATTTTCCTGTACACCAGCACAACGCTCCCTGAAAATCCTTGTTTTAGGAGGCACCGATTTTTTGGGCCCGGCCGTGGTTAAGGCGGCATTGCAAAACGGCCATCAGGTGACCCTTTTTAATAGGGGAATCACTAATCCTGCACTCTTCTCCCAACTCCCGCTGATCAGGGGTGACAGAGAAAATGGGGCTTCTGCCTATGAAGCTTTGAAAAAAACTTCCTGGGACGTAGTCATTGATGTTTGGCCACAACAATCCCAATTGGTTAAAGAGGCCACTACTGCCCTGCGTAGTCATACGGCACATTACATTTTTATCTCCAGTGTTGCTGTTTATAAAGACTTTAATGCAACCGGAAGGTCTGAAGATTATCCTCTGGTTTCACTGCCAGAGGATCACAAGACATGGGAATACCCAGAGGAAAAAGCTGCTTCCGAAGCTCTGATAGCAGATCAGTTTGCTGATAACCACACCATTTTAAGGCCCGGACCTATTAAGGGCTGGCGAGATCCTGCCTATGATCTGCTTTATTGGCTGATAAAACTAAAAAGGAACGAAAGTATTTTATGCCCCGGAGAAGGCCAGGATGTTCTTCAGTTTATAGACGTCAATGATGTAGGGAGATTTGCCATTAAAGCCGCCGAGAATAAGATTGTTGGGGCCTACAACTGTGTTGGTCCTGGCAGGGAACACCTTAGTTGGCGAGCATTTATGGAAAGTGCTAAACTCCACCTGAGTTCCGAATCAGAATTGATATGGGCTAGTAGGTCTGCTTTACAGGAACATCAAGTATATCCCTGGAGCGATCTTCCGCTATGGGCCCCTACATCGGATGACTTTTTTATGGAGATCAGCAATACAAAGGCCCTGTCTGCAGGCTTTAGCTATGCTGCTCTTGAAAAGACCATAGACGATTGCCTTGGCTGGCATAAGGAACAAGGGGATAAAAACATCCTTTTTGGCCAGGGGGATGATGCAGTAGGACTTGAGCGCGCTAAAGAATTAGCAGTTATTACTGCTTTGAAAAAAAGTTAGATAAAAGGGTCAGGAACAATGCTAAAATACCGAACTCCTGAGGCATAAAAATTAGCCTAACGGCCTTTATTTTCGATTAAAATACCTCATTATGCCTGCTGACCGGGCAAAGCAGCTTCAGAACGACAATTTTACGGCAACTGTGATTTTCGCCAGAATTTTGTATCAAACTTTATGATATGAAAGCAATAACGCTTGCGCTAAAAAAAGAATTCAGGGGAGACAATAGGTTGGCGGCCATTAGTTGTTTAATCATTTCTATAACCATATTCTTTATAATGGCGGTTTTAGACCGGGGTATGCTGCTGTAAGAATCAATTCATTGATTCCTATGGATTTAGTTCTTCCTTAAAAACCCTATTTAAAATAAAATCAGGTTGATTTTCTATTAATTTTGCAAAGTATTGTGCGCCAGATTTGGTCAGATGTCTTGTGTCCTGACTAATGAATTGACATTCTTCCGTAAATACAGGTACGCTGAGATTTTTATCAATTATTAAGGCGATCAGGTCTATATACTTTTCTGGCATTGCTTCTTTTAGTTTCCTATTAAGCAACAGATATCCATCTTCCATATGGGTACGCTGTCTACAATAGTCCGCTCCATAATAATTATAGAATTTTCCATTATTTACTCCAAAATTTTTGGTCCCTACGCTCCATATTTTCTTAATTGACCGTTGTTCTAATATCCATTGGTCCATGTCCTCCATTGAAAATTGAGACCAAAAAACGATATCTGCATCCCGAATTTGAGCCAGTAGCGTATCTCGCTGGCCTCGATTAGTATCTATATATACCAAATCCAAAAAACCGGCATATTTAGATTCTATCAATACGTTCGCCCAATCTCTACCAAAACTGTCTCCTACGACCAGTACCTTTGTTTTACCATCATTGCTAAAATCCTGGTCAAATTCATTTATCCTGTCATTGTATTTAGCATGCATTCCTCTGGTCACATTAGTTTTTGAAATCCCTAATTCTGGAATATCTTTTATTACTCCGGCTCTGCAGTAAATAAATAGCGAGGAAATCGTCGTTAGGAAAATAACTAATGATAATATATACAGCACTCTCTTTGTGCTCAATTTCTTTTTATCTCTAAAAGGTTGCTCGATGAAATAATATGTAGTGATTGACAACAATATGGTGAATATTGAGAATACGGCAATAAGTGGAACTGTCAAATCATCGAGGATAAAATAACGGGCAAACGCAAGCAAGACCTGATGCCACATATAAATACTAAAGCTGATTTTTCCAATACCAACCGAAATTTTATTTTCCAAAACCCAAGTCGATAAGCTCTTTTGTGAGGAAGTTGTAATTAGTATCGCTAATGTCAACAGTACAACCAGCGGAATTAGCAAGGGTTTTGGTAAAAAGGGAATCTCCAGGATACATAAGACCACCAAAAACAAGATATAGAAGATTCTTGTTTTAGTAATTATCAGATTATTTCTAAAAAGTACCGCGCCGATTCCGCCAATAGATAACTCATAAAACCTCGAAGGTAAAAGATAGAAATTTGCGGCCGTATCGTCAATTAGGATATGACATCCCAATGAAAATATAGTAAGTCCCATTAATAGTGGTAGAACATATCGCAATAATTTGCCTCTTAAAACAAGAAAGAGAAAAGGATACAGAAAATAATATTGTTCTTCAATGCCTAAACTCCAGGTATGCATCAGAGGTTTAAATTCATTGACCACATCCCAATAATTTGAGGTAGTCAAATATTGAAGAATATTGTTGCCAAAGAAATTTGTAGCCACTATGCTTTGCGCCAAATTTTCCAAGTCATCCGGTAGCATAGTAAATAACCCAACGACTAGTGTAAAGAGACAAAAGAAAGAAACTAAAGGGATTATTCTTCTAATTCGTCTTATATAAAAATCTGTAATAGAGAACTTGCTTTCAAGGCTTTTTAAATAAATGATTTTGGTAATGAGATATCCGCTAATTACGAAGAAAATATCTACCCCCAAATAGCCGACTGGAAGATAACCGCAGTGAAATATAAATACAACGAGCACCGCTAGTGCCCTAAGACCGTCTATATCCTTTCGATAGTTAGTTTTTTCTATAGTGGAGTACAATAATTAACGTGATTTTATTATAACTATTATTTTTAGAAAAATCTAATTTCAATCATTTTAGGATAAATAAGATGAATTCTACAATACTGGTCATTATAAGTTTGATATATCAAAATGAATGTTCATTTGAACCATATCCGTATCCGTAACCATAATTATAACTTCTCGCTTTACCCTGCCCTACTCCATTAAGCACAAAGGCCATATTCTTTAATCTGTTATTCTTTTTAAGTTCCTTTGTGAATTCTAACAAACGCTTTTCAGTATATCCAGATCGCAATAGGATCAGAGTCAGATCGGCCTGCCCCGATATAAGAAAAGTATCTGTTACAAGTACCGTGGGAGCGGTGTCGAGAATGATATAATCGAACTCCTTTCTGGCCTGTTCCATAAACTTATTGAATCCTTTTCCAGACAAGAGTTCCGTGGCATTTGGGGGTATTGTTCTGCTAGAGCACACCTGGTGGTAGCCGTTTTCTCCAATTCCACTCTGAACAAATTCTCTCCAATCCAATGTTCTGTGTGTTAGAAAATCTGCCAATCCTTTAACCGGCTTTTTTTTACCTAAATACTGATGTAATTGAGGATTTCTGAAATCGGCCCCTACGAGCAAAACCTTTCTCTTTAAACTGGCATAAGCAAGTGACAAATTCAGCGCAATAACTGTCTTTCCTTCGCCTTTTATAGACGAAGTAACAAAAATTACCTTTGCATCCTCTTTTTTGTCATCAATCATCAAATAGTTGACATTGGTTGCGAGTATTCTGAATGATTCTGCCAAAACAGATCGATCTGCAGCGCCGGAAAATATCTTATTTCCTTTTTTAAATCTTGGAATTTCCGCAACAATTGGAACGTCAGGAACCAACTTTGAAATATCTGCTCTTTCTCTAATCTTGCTGTCCAAAGTAAAACGGACAAAAAGCAGTAAAAAAGGTGCTAATAATCCCAACATCACAGCAACGGGGTATACTACTATATTATTAGGTGATAGCCTTTTACTGCCAGTAAGAGCATAATCTACCACTTTTATAGAAGGGGAAGTAGCTGCTAGATTGATTGCAGCCTCTTCTCTTTTCTCCAATAGCAATAGAAAAAGATTCTCTTTGATTCTTTGTTGTCTCTCAATTGACCTTAACATCTTTTCTTTTTCAGGTAGTACGGAAAATTGAGCTGATGCAATATTTTTCTCCTGATTTAGTCGCCTTAACGAAGTACGTAATTGCGCCTGGTAAACGTTTACAGATTTGATGATATTTACCTTCCCCCTTTCCAATTGTTCAGATAAAGCCCGTAAGGTCGGATGGTTTACCCCAACATTGGGTAACAGTTTTTCACGCTCTAAGGCCAAATCATTATAATTATTGACTAAATTATTAAGACTACTATTTTCCAAACCGATATCCGCCGGAAAAAGGTTGTAGTCCACTTGGTTTATAACTGTTTCCTTGAGAATTTTGGATAGTGAAATCTGATTTTCGAGTTTAAATACCTCGTCCTCGGTATCGGTTTTACGCTGTAAAGTATTATCTGCATCAGATTCTATATAAGAAAGGCTATTCGATCTTTTATAGTCCTCCTTGCCGATTTCAATGGAATCCAATTCTCCAGCTAAATACGCAAATCTTTTATCGATTACGTCCAAAGTCCTTTTGGAAACCAGTTGCCTGTCCAAAATTCCGTCCTCATCATATTTTGTAATCAATGTATTTAATATAGACTCAGATCGATCGGCACTCGTACCTTTCATGGACAAATACAAGATCTCACTATTCTCATTGGCCGATCTAATGTTCAGTGATTTACTTAACTGAAGTACTGCTTCTTTAATAGGTTGTAGTACTATTTTATAGCTTATTCCCGCATAATCTATTAGTTCTGCATCTTCTGCTAATCGAATATCAAACGGCAAACCATTAATCGGCATATCCACATTTCCTGGAGTGATTACAGTTTTCTTGCCTGTTGGATTTGTTAATTCAATAGCGTTCTCTCGAATCAAGGCAAAATATGTCGCAGATGTATGGATACTATCCCCAACAATTGGTTTTGTTAAGACAAAAGGTGGATTCCATATTTGAGATGTCTTAACATTACCTACCTGATAGTAATCTATATCCAATCGAAGATCGTAGACGACCTGACTTAGAAGTCTGTAAGATTTAAGAATTTCTACTTCATTGTCCAGATTAATTGTAGAGCTTCCCTCAAGTTTTGCCATCGCCTCGGATGCAATATTGGTTTCCTTACTGTCATCAATTATCTTAATTTTTGCGATAGTTTCAAACGTAATTGGCGCATAACGCATATAAAGAAAACCAAGACCAATGCTAAAGATTACACCAACCAGGAACCAAAGCCAATTTCTCAGGTATTTTGCTGCGACATCTTTTGCGTTAAATGTATCCTCCTTATCGATAAAATCTACACTAATCTGGGATTCTTTCATCTTCTTTTTATAGCATTTGAAAGTCGCTAAAAATACTCAATATTAATCTATATGACAATTTCAAAGTACTTAATTTGGTGATAAATTATTAGCATCAATTTCTTGGATTTTCATACAGTAAAAATGGAACTCAATATTCAAAAGTGATCTAAAAAAATTGACTGATTTTAGAAATATTCTTTAAGAACAGCGTGAGAACAGGGAATGAAAAATTATTACTTTTTAGGATTCTATAATCTTCATGACTTTTTTGAACTAAATTTTTAAAACTTCTGTTACTTGCGCCACCCATCCTCATTTTGGTGATCACCTCAGGAAGGTATACAAACTTCAATGCCGGGTCCTTTAAAATACGCAACATGAAATCATAATCGGATGCTATTTTATAGTTAAGATTAAAGCTCCCATGCTTTTGGTATACTTCTTTTCTAAGAAATAATGTAGGATGAGCAGGCATCCATCCCCTGAATAGTAATTTCCTATCAAAATCACAACTTTTCCAACACCTTAAGTTCTTGGAACTATTGTTTTTATCAACGTAGATCAGATCACCAAAAACTCCATCAATTTCATTTTGTTGAAAGCACCTCATAATCTTAGAAAGGACGTCAGGTTGAGCAAGCAGATCATCGGAATGTACAAACCCCAAGATATCACCATTTGCAAGGCGCACACCTTTATTAAGAGCGTCATAAATACCTAAATCAGGTTCGGAAACCACCCTTATCTTAGGGTTTTTACTTTGATATCGATTCAGTATGGCTAAGGTTTCGTCTACCGAGTTACCATCGATAATAAGGTGTTCCTTATCAAAATAGTCCTGTTCGGTGACGGAATTCAGGCAATCCTTTATGACACCTCTGCTGTTGTATGTGGCTGTAATCAGAGTCAACTTCATAACTTAAGTTAATAATAGGATTAACTTGTTTTTATAAACCTTATTTTGACCAACAAACCATATATCACAAACATTAAATTTGTAAATTTCTTTCCCATCCAATGACTTTTGTAATATGTAAACATTTCTAGCTTAAAATGTAATGGAAGGTAACTTTTGGCCTTAGGATAGATCGACTGAAAAAACTCTTTATGGTATTCCCTGTCTTTCGCTCTTAGACCTCCTTTTCTACAATAACCGATCCACATCAATGATTTATACAAAGCAATTTCTCGCTGTAAGACATTGTTTAGTCCAATATCTTTAAGCATTTTTTCTACCATTTTAAATTCATCAAAAAACCCTTCAACAGGTCCTTCACTTTTAGAATAAGAAATGTTTGTTGTATGGATAATATAGTTTAATACCGGTTCCTCAACAAACGCAATTTTGACATTATGTTTACATAATATGAAAAAATTAGTCAGAACATCTTCCGAATACACCCTTTTCTTAGGTAAATCTACTTGTTCCATGAGGTGTCGTTTAATTAATCTACCCCATAAGTAATTGGATATTTTTCCCAAAAGCATAAACCTTATCGCCTCGGTTTTGTCATCACTCAAAGGAGCTTTATTTCGCATTAATCGTTTGATTCCATTCCTATGTTGATAATAATTGGCGATTACTATATCTGCTTCGGAACTCTTCATTTGGTTTACCAGTAGAGCTATTGCATTAAATTCCAAATAGTCATCTGCATCCAAATTAAAAATAGCTTCGCCAGAAGAACTTCTAACACCACTCATCCTCGCTTGATGGGTGCCGTAATTCCTCTGACTAATAACTTGTAATCTATTATCATCATTTGCAATTGTCTTTAATATGGAGATCGTATCATCCGTACTTCCATCATTCACAACGATAATTTCTAAATCTTTATAAGTCTGGTTGATAACAGATATGACACATCGCGCTATATACTTATCACAATTAAATGCAGGAATAATAACAGATACCTTCATATTTATTCTTAAATGCCTATTCTGACCTAATAAGAAGGCCGATTTAATTTCCCCATTGGAACATTAACAAAATTCTTTCAAGAAGCGAAAACCTTTAAACTCTTCTTTCAATTTCCTTTAATTCTTCAAATTTTATGCTGATCATATACTCATACATCTGCCGCAATCTGCAAAAATTAAACCCAGCCTTGCCATCTAAAAACCCAGCTTTTAGAAAATAAAAGGCGAAGAAAACAATCTGTGGCCTTAACGGTAGATGGTAACTAAGTCGCTTTTGTTGTTTTCGCCTGGCAACGGGGTCTTTTGAGAATAAATTCCTAAATTTCAATGGCTCCTTAATTTCCTTCAGCATTAATTTTGCTTCCATCTGAGAATAACGATTATGCTTATCCATCCACCATGTTATACCTTTATTAAATGGATAATGCAACAGATGTTCATTTAAGTGACCAACTTTGCCATCAGTAAGATATTCTTCGTTTATTTCTCGTGCCACCCTTACTTTGCCATTCTTAAATAAACGGGGAAACCAGGTCGGATAACCGCTACTGTGTTTGATCCATTTTCCTTGGTAAAAATCTTTACGCCTGACCCTGTACATGGAATTTTCCTGTTCTAATTCTATTTCATTTAGAATTTCTTCGCGTAATTCAGCAGTTACAATTTCATCTGCATCCACCATAAAAACCCAATCGCATTCATTGGGAACAGTATCTAAGGCCGCATTTCTCTGACAGGCATAATTATCAAAATCTCGTTGATAAATTATTGCTCTATGATTTTTTGCTATCTCCAAAGTACCATCTGTGCTAAAAGAATCAAAAACTATTATGCTATGCACAAAACTTAATGCTGACAAACACCTGTCTAAAATCCCCTCCTCGTTTTTTGTTAGGACTATAGCTGTAATTAATTTTTTATGCATCAGTTATCACTCTTTTCTTTATAAATTTTGCCGGGTTACCCCCAACAACAGTCCAATCTGAAACATCTTTAAATACAACTGCTCTGGCCCCAACGACTGCCCCTTGACCCACTGTTACTCCTGGACCGATAAATGAATCTACTGCCACCCATACTTTATCTTTAATGATAATTGGTTTAGTTTTTAGTTGGTGTGATTTTCGATGTATATCATGTGATGCAGTACAGATATGCGCATTATGTGAAATCACACTTGATTTACCTATATATATTTTATCCACATTGTATAAAATGGTGTTATACGATATACAAGCCGAATCGATTTCCAAATTCCATGGTGCCCAAATTTTTACCGACGCAAAAACCTTGACATCACCTTTGATCTTAGCGCCAAAAATTCTTAACACCAGATTTCTCCATTCTTTGAATAAATCACCTATAAAAGGTCGAAATATCGTATAATAAGCAATACGCCAAATTAACCTACCTATCTTGTTTGAAAAACTAAGTTTGTTTTTATATTGGCCTATCTCAACAGGTACTACTTTGTCCATAACATATATTTTGTCATCATACAATTTTTATTTATTATTATATCGATGCAACAAAATAGGGTCTATTTGTAACACCAATTAACCAATCATATAATTCTTTCATTTGGTCTGCGGCTACTTGCATTGTGTACTTTTCCTCTATCAACTTCCTGCCATTATCCCCCATTTGAGCAAGTTCATTATCGCTCTTGGATAAAGCCGATTCAAGCGCCACTAATAATGGCTCATATCCAATATCAATCCACCAACCACTACCACTTACCTTTAAATCTTCCCAGGGGGCACCTTTGGTTGTAATCACTGGTGTTCCACATGCCAGTGCCTCGGCTACAACTATTCCAAAATTTTCGCTATATGTAGGTAAAACAAAAAGACTTGCTTGATGAAATGCCCTTATTTTTTCATCATCATAGAGTGGACCCATTAAATGTATACTGTCCTCCAGCCCTTTGTGCCTGATCAATTTTCTGAGTTTATTAATGTATTCTTTTTGCCCATTACCTACAATGTTGACTTTCCAGTCTTTTTTGCAATTTTTTGGTAACTTGGACCAGGCTTCAATAAGTTCATTGACACCTTTATTTTCAACTACTCGTGATAAGAATAATACAGTCCTTTGTGAAGAAACTTGATCGAAGTCTTTTTGTGGAAATTTATCCATAGGAATACCATTGGGGATAACGGCTATGGGATTCCGGTACCCCAATTCTCGAAGGTCATTTGCTTCCATATGTGAAGTTGCATGCAAACATGTAGCCTGTTTAATATCCCGTCCCTGATAAATACCTAAGGCCAATTTCTTTTTAAAATTCTTCTGTTGGAATGACCATGAATTTAACATGCCATGAGGTGAAATAATATATGGGACATTATTCTTTACGGCTAATTTTGTCATCTGGTGTACGGGCAATTGCCATAATCCATGTCCGTGAAAAATAGCATTGGATTCGATGCATACATTACGGTTAAATCCTGCCAGCTTTCCCAATACCCTGCGCTTATAAAATGAAAGTTCAATTTTGGGATGCGAAAAACTATTAACAATAGGAGCCTTTGTCTCCGCACAATGTACATGCTGCTTGAGTTCATCGTCAACTTCAGCCAACATTGTTGCCAAGTGTGTTAGAATTTGGGAAGGACCACCACTGGTATTATCAATAGTTGATATAACATGATCAATTTTCAATAAAATATCTTTTAATTAGTTTCAAAATTTAAGTGCTGATTATTATATGAAGCGCGTTTAACTTTTTCTTTCTTCATGTGACAGGATTGCCCAAATACCTCACATTTGACGATGGTTTGCTGGACTTTATTTTAACAAATACCATATGTGTTAACTTATAAATGAAGAACAATTGTAAAAAATAGAAAATACGTACCCTATTCATAAAAAACATTGGCCCACCTATCGCCGTTATGGTTCCGAGCAAAAGAATTGAAAACAATAAAACTCTCTCCCTATTGAACTTTCTGTTTATAGATAGGCATCGTATAAATAAGTTTAAAACAATAAAGAAATAAAGAATGAGTGAGATCAATCCACCTTGATAAAGCACTTGCATATATTCACTGTCGAGATGTATAAGATTTCCCTGAGTAAAGCCATTTCCAAATAATAAAGAAAACGTATCCTGCTTCAATACCCAACTGTAAATACCACTTCCAGACCCGAGTCTTCCTGCAGTAATATTGTCCATATTGAAATTTGAAGTAATCTTAATAAACTGGATTTCCAGTATTCGTAGGCCATTCCAGCCATCTGTAAGTATCGGCACGAGAACTGCGATCGAAAAAACCCCTACAAATAAAAATATCAACTTGTTTCTTATGCTACCTATCACAAAAAATAACAACACAAAAAGCAATATTCCTACAATTAAAAATACTTTGGATACTGAAGCGACACCTCCAATTACAATGGCAAGAAACAACAGAACCTCAATTATGATATTTTTTCTTCTTTTCTGGTTAAAATTATACAACCAGGTTAATAAGCCCATAGAATACGCCATACCACTTTCCATAGGAAGGTTAAATACCCCCATATAGCGACCCATTGAATTTGTGGCTGTCCTATATCCTGCTGTATCGCTTTTCACATATAATTCAAGAAAATAGTCCGCATATGGGGTAAACATTTCTATCATTACGAGTCCTGTATTAAGTGCTAAAAGAAAATGAAAGAAGGTATTTAATTTTATCATTCTTTCTATGGTAAAATATTCTCGTTTTACAAGGAGGCTATTGAAAATCAAGAATAAGACCAATGTTTCAATATAATTCTCAATATTGGAAATAAACATGGCATCCGGTTCCAACCCCTTCGCTAATGAAATTGTCCCAATGAAATAAATCAGGATTGCAAATAAGAACAAGACATTGGAAAATGATTGTTTCCTAAATCTGAAAAAATTTTGACGGAAAAATAACATCAAAAAAATAGCATAGACAAAAAGATGTTCTAATCTAATCCCTGCATTTACAAAAACGTAGGGCAAGAATGCGGAAAACAAAACCAAATAGTCTATCTTATTTTTAAAGTAATTGTTCAACTCTTATTTATTTCTAATCTTCACTAATTATTTATATCTGTATTTGATCTGGACTGCTGATAGCATTATAGTTTTATGAATTTATAATAGATAAAACAAAGGTTAATGGTAAATGCTATACAAGTTGCTAAAGCCGCTCCCATAATTCCGAATCTAGGGATCCATATTACGTTCAACAGAATATTAAAAAGGGCTGCGACCATATTCCCAAGCATAAGCACCTTTGTGTTTTCTTTTGCATAAAAAAGTAATTCAAATAATTGGGTAAGTGTAACTATAAAAAAAGCCAGCGCAATCCAAAAAATAATATGAAATCCTTCACTATATTTCTCCGATAATAGTAATTCACCTATATAATTTTTTAGGAAATAAATCCCGATTAAAATTGGTACGCTTATGAAGATATAATACGCTGCGAATTTTTTAATGGATTTTTTCTTCAAATTTGTCCTTGATATATTGTAGACATGCGGAGTTACTAATATCATAAAAATTGGACTTAATAATATGAAAAATTTAGAGCCAACACTATAACTGGCATTATAAGTTCCTACCTGTTTAATTGTCAAGAAATACTCAATAGCGTAGCGGTCAAAATAATTATTAATCCAGGCCCAAATAGCCAGGAATAGTAGTGGTATTGCAAAACTGATATACTTTTTTATAAAGGTATTGTAGCCAATTTTAAGATAATTAATAATTATTTTTTTTAGAGTAATGAAAAGGACACTTCCAACAAAAGCACTCATTAATTGAGCCAACCATAAAATCTGAACATTGCTAAACGATGGAAATCGCGAAATCAATATAATTACCAAGAACAAAAGCCCGCATGTCGCATTTAGAATTCCCAACTTTGAGTATTTAATCAAATAATCTTTTACATTTAAGTAATTAATCAAGATGCTATTCATCAAGGTAGTTGGAACAAATATTACCAGCACAATCACCAATCCAATACTAATTGACTGAAAATAGTATAGAAATAATGTTAAAAAGCAGAGGGTTATAATCGTTAAAATAGTGCCTGTAACTTTAAAATAGGTTGTACCAATTCTTGGTATTAAGGTATTATTGCTTGTCTTTGTAAATTCTATAAATGGTTTCAAAAAAAGTGATGAGAAAAAAATGTAAGCAGCCCATTGAAGACTATAAACACCAAAATCTTCGGGTGGAATGTAAATTGCTATTAACTTACCAGTAATAAGTGCAAATAGAGCTCCGATTACCTGGGATAATACCACATAGTTACGTTTCTTATTTTGGAAAGTAGACTTATTTAATTTTATTAGCAACCTAATAAGATTTTGGTTAATTCTAAAGCGTTTCTATTGCTCCTGCTTTACCATCATTTTTTTAAATGCTTCCAATCGCTTTGCTAAAATAGATTGTAGCTGAGGGTTGAGTGTCACTTCGGCCACTTCATCTGCTTCCTCCTCCTCTTGTACTCTTTTCGATTTTACTGCTTTAGTAAGTTCTTCCTCAGCAATATGTTTTACTTTAGCAGATTCCTTCTTTCCCGGTGACTCCATCATTAAATTCAGCTCGGACAACTCTTCGGGGTCAATAAGATCCAAAGCCCTGATTTTCCTGTTCTGCTTTCGCCCAATTGTAAGTAGCGGAGCAAGATATAAAAGGGTCCCCAGGCCAACACTTACAAGCAATTGCAGGCTGTTTCTTAAATCGCGCATATAGAAAACCATTACAATAATCAGCATATTGGTAATTGCCACCAGAAAAGTCGCCTGCCGGTGTCCTAATCCCAGGTGTAATAATCTGTGATGTATATGATTGCGATCTGCCTTAAACGGACTCACTTTTTTGGAGGCACGAATAATAAATACCCGCAAAGTGTCGAGCAACGGAAAGGACAAAATTGCGATAAACATAATCTGTGCATTGGGAACAGTCACCAAAGTGCCGGGTAATTCATTTATAGAAAGAAAACTCACTCCCTGGTATGCCAGTAAATATCCGATAAACATAGAACCGGAGTCTCCCATAAACAACTTAGTAGTATCGGAAAGGTTAAATCGTAAAAAACCTATTAATGCCCCAATGAGGACAAAGGATACCAGCGTAAGAAGGGTGTTCCCGTTAAACAGGAAGTACATGCCAAAGGAGGCACTTGCTATGATCGCAATTGTTCCGGCAAGGCCATCTATGCCATCAATCATATTATAGGAATTGATGATAAGAATAAAGACGAACAAGCTAAACAGTACTGAAAAAGTATAAGGTAATTCCGCTATTCCCAGCAGGCCGTTGAAATCCATAATCCGTACATCTGTAACAAATATTACTATCGCCGCTGCAATGAGTTGTCCTACAAATTTTTTTCGCGGTGAGAGTTCAATCAGATCATCCTTAATCCCTAAGAAGAGTAAGATCATTATCGCGGCTAACAGTGATAATAATTTAACCAAATCCGGTCTGTTCAGTTCCTTAAAGACACCAAAAAGGATAAGCGCAACCGCAAATGAGGCAAATAGTCCTACACCTCCTAATGTAGGTGTTCTTGTACCGTGCATACTGCGGTCACCCGGTTCATCCATAAGATTTTTGGTCCGGACCGTATAAATAATAACAGGGTAAATTTTGTAAGAAACCAAAAAAGTCAGCAATACGGCAACACCACTTAAAAAATAGAGATTGGAGAGCAGGGTAGTGATGTAGGTCATTAAAAGATTTTAAGCTGATTACCGCAATATATTGGCCTCGTCGCTATAAAAGACAATGGTTATATATAACACTTTTGGATGGTAGCAAGATATCAGAAATACAAATTGTTTGTAGGCTTTTACCGACGAAAAGTATTAACAATTAATGGAAGGATATTAACAAAATGCAGCAAACTCTTTATTCATTAAAACAAACCATAATTTGCGAAACGGATGATAGATTTTTGCCAAAAGTTTTTAATTATTGCTTAAATAGCCCAGTGAATGCGGCTTACTCAATAGGCTCTGGTCCTGTTTAGTATACGTCTTTGGAATTTTTTGTCGTCTTCAATGACATCAAAGAAACGCATCAGAAATTCTCTGGCTTCATCAAATCTTCTGGAGTTATTAAATTCTTCCTCCAAACTATCAACAACCGCCAACAAATCCTCCTTGTGTGAAATAAAGTCGAGCCTTACCTGCTGCAACAGCTGATCATCCCTGCTGTAGCCCTTATATACGCGTTCTGTTACGCTGGCGATACTGCCTTTCATATTTTGCATCCCTGAAATAGTAGCATAACTGGCATTTACAAGACCGGACATGTCAAAATCATATGGGATTGGAATGTATTTATTCTCAGCATACAACAGCTCTGCGTTGTGTAAGCTCCTGTTAGAAAAATCGGTATTCCCTATAAAATATTGAAATAAGGCATTTTGCAGGGAAGTCAAATTATCCTGTTGCAGCGGATGCACCCGCCTTTTCATTTCGCGCCCATTGAAACGTTCGGCCAGTTGATCCATATCCTCAATCAAAATAGCCTTCAATTGATGTATTTTATTTCTGCTGCCCCGTTCCTCAACAAATTCAAATGATACCAAACGCGTTTTAAGGTGATAAGGAGAAATGACCTCAAACAATTTATAGGCCATATACTCTTTTAATACATAATCATTATTGTCCATTTCGCGAAGGCAGGGCGAAACGAACTTTAACTTAGGATTCCCTTCAAATATGGTCTCTTTTGTTTTAGACTTACCAAGTTTTAGTTTTAAGGGTACATAAAAACAATTCTTTTTCCTGAAATGCCCACGGACTCTCATTTTTATTTTTAGTGAATCCCAGCTGCCCTCATCCAACTTATAATGAAACATTGAAGCAACATAGGTACTGTCGTTTGTTTCATTCTTAATTTTTCTGGTGGAGAATTTTAGTTTTATCGTCAGCGGCTGAGAGTCATCAAAAAATGGATGGCCTTGTGTTCCTGATTGCGTCTCAGGACTTTCCTGCGCATGGACCAGGAGTAGCTGAAATCCAAAGAGCAAAAGAAAAGATATAAATACCAACTTTTTCATTTAAAGCCGCTTAACCTCTTTAAAGCTAGTGAAATAATGTTAAAATGGGCACTATGAAAGATAAATTCGAGTTCACTTTTACAAGTTATACACTATTCAGGACTGCCTGCACAAAATATTTTTAAAATGCGCTATTTAATAAACATCTTTAAATCTCCCGATTACAATTAAAATCCTTAAAAATGAAAAAATTATTAGTCCTGGTCGGTGTTTGCGTATTGCTTTTAGCATCATGCAGGAAGACCGAAGAAAAAGAGTACGAAGTACCGGATTCTGAGAATGGCGGTAGCCTTATCAGCCAGTCCGGATAATAGGCCTTTAGCACTGAAAACTGTCCGTGTACTAAACGCGTCTTCTAATTTGTTGACTTCTGGAATGCAGCTATGTGCTTGCAAACCAATATCACTCCAAATCTGCCACTTTTAGCTGTTTTTCTAACCAATATGCATCATCCCTGAATTCGTATTGGGTTGGGGTATATTCTCCAACAATAGCCACATTGGCTTTTGGCGGTACGGGTAATTCCATGGCCCAAAATACCCCGTTAACCAAAAGTCGGCGTACTCCTTCGGTCAGCAGGTCGCTAGAAGACCCTATGGTACTCGCAAATACTTTACCCCTTTCTCCGCCGGGTAACTGATAGCTTTTGGTCCAGGCGATCGGCATTAGGGGGGCACTTACATCCAACCCAACATTGTTAACCCTGGCAATTTCATTATCTGTTGGTTTCATCCCATACCAAATATCATCTTCTTTATATTCCCCTGCCCTGTTGATTACCTGGCCTAAAATAATGGGATCACTATCCCCTGGCAATGGTAGCCGAACACCATAAACATCTGTGGATCCCCATATATCGCCTGGAGCGATACCGTTAGTAATCTCTTGCTCCCCTGCATTATCTGCTATAATTCCCCTGGTACTTTGGTTTTTGTGATGCCCGTGATGAGATATCCATTTCTCGCCCAATACGAGTCGGCCAAATCCATCGGTCCATTCTAATTTCTCGCCTTCATATCCATTGCTGTAATGGGTGTATTTTGAATCCGAGTCGGCTGCAAAATTAAAGGCATGGGTGGCAGTCCTGATCCCTAAAACCGGTTTCCCACTCGTCAAATAGTTGTCTAAATATTGCATTTGATCATCTGGTAATGCCCTGAATCTTGTAAATATGATCATCATATCCGCATTGTCTAATACCTCTAAACCTGGAATATTTTTAACGTAATTCGCATTTACAATACCTGGTTTTTCCGGATCCTGCGCAAATAAAACAGTACATTTAAACCCATGATGATTGGATAATATTTTAGCCAATTGAGGCAGTGCCTCTTCCGATCGGTACTCTTCATCCCCTGAAACAAGTACAATGTGCTGCCCGTTTTCTTCGGTGCCCTCAAATGTCAGCCATTCTACCGTGGCATTAACCTCTTCCACAGATTGCTCCTGTTTTTTATCTTCTTTACAGCTGAAAAAGGCTATGCATAATACAATATAAATAAGTTTTTTCATCGGGTTAATCTTTATTTATGTCCTTACCGAGTTTACGGGATTGCTTCGCTGCCAGTACAGCTCGAAATGACGTGTTATAATTTATGTCTAACCACACCTGGTATATTACAAACTATCATTGCGATGAATCGACAGCAGTCGATACAGAAGCAATCTCATCAATCGTTTTCAATCTCAATTCCCATTCCTTCTCGAATGAATTGAATTCCCCTTGTATAGATCTCCTTGCAAGGAGAATAATCGCGCCAAACATTTATGGCATTGGCAAACTCCGGGATTATGGTACTAAAAGCTTCTATGGTTAACCAACCATCATAATTAATTTCTTTTAAGCTACTGAACACTTCTTCCCAGTTCACCTGTCCACTCCCGGGAGTACCCCTGTCGTTCTCGCTGATATGTACATGTTTTAATACCGGCGCTATGGTTTTGATGGCCGAAGCCTGGCTTTTTTCTTCAATATTGCTATGGTGGGTGTCGTACATTGCGCCCAGGTTAGGGTGGTTAACTGCCTCAGCCAGAGTAAGCAGATCTGCCATGGTATTATATAAATAGCACTCAAACCTGTTAAGCGCTTCCGGTGCAAGCATTATATTAGCCTGTGCGGCATATTCCGCTGCCATTTGCAACATTTCTATACTTCGTTTTCTCTCATCAGGAGTAGGGGGTTGCCGGGAAAAAAAGGCAAAGCTCGAATGAAAAGGACCAGCAATCACATCAGCATTTAGTGCCGCGCCCATATCAATAGACCATTTAAGTTTGTCTAGTCCGGCTGTACGGAAATTCGGATCTTCACTGGCAATATTCTCTTCTTCGCCCAAAGAAGCAATACAACTAACACCCAGGTCCATTTTGCCAAAGTGATTGCCCAGCATACTGTAAAGTTGTTCATCACCATCGCCGAGGAATAATTCTATTCCGTCATAGCCGGTGGCTTTTAACTCATCCACAATATTAAAATGTTGCTCTGTAACATGATTGGTCCAGAGCAACATATTCATTCCTATTTTCATATTAACCGTATTATTATGCCTCTGCGGCTACCGCAGCTGCTTTCCGTTTTCTCATCCAGAACCAAAGCAAGGTAAATAAAACGATGAGTATGGCAGGGAAAGTGGTCATTGTTTCCAGGGTATTCTGCCCGGCTACCAGTTCTAATTCATCACCCGTAAGGCCGGCTGCTTCGGCTGCGGCTTTATCAGAATCGATCCAACCTCCTATTATCGGTTGGAAAATAGAGGTAGAAAACATCCCGATTGCACCAATCACGGACATACCCAGGGCGCCACTTTTTGGAATTTTATCAGCAACAAAACCAATCATATTAGGCCAGAAATAAGCTATTCCCAGCGCAAAAAATATAGCAGCTACATAGGCCATAGTACCGGTTTGTGTACTAAATAGATAAACACCAATAGTTGCTAAAACTGCCGATCCCAGAAGCACTCCAGTCTGATCGAACTTTTTAACCATTGCCCCTCCAAAGTATCTTGCAACTGCCATTAAACCTGTCACCAAGGCCAGGATCAACATAGGTTGTGCTCCACTTTTAGACAGTATAAGTCCTACCCATTGTTGTGGCCCAAATTCTGAAATGGCCGTAAGTGCCATACATGCGAGCATAAAAAGGAACAAAGGTGAAGCCATTGCCTTGAAGTTTCCACTGAGTGTAGCCGCTTCATCTACTTTTGCCTTGGGCCAGCTTTGTCCAAAGAAGAGATATGCATAGATCAATGTCGGGATCAAAATTACCCAAATCTGTGTTTCCCAACCCAGGCCGTAATCTGTCATAAATTTGGATATAAGACTTCCTATGACAATTCCCCCAGGGAACCACATATGGAAACGATTCATCATTTTACTCATTTTATTACCCTTATAGGCGTCTGCGATCATAGGGTTACAAGCTGCCTCAGTACAACCATTCCCCAGTCCTATAAGTAGGGTTGAGATAAGTAAGCCTATATAACTTCCGGAATAGATGGTCATTATAATACCTATTGCATGTGCAAAAAAGGCAAATTGCATAATTGCTTTACCCCCAACCTTATGGTATATCAATCCTCCAATTACCATCGAAATGGGAAAACCAAGGAACCACATAGAGTTAATATAGCCCAATTGTTCTGCAGATAAGCTGAGCTCCTCCCCCAACTGGGGTAAGATTCCTGCCCTGATACTAAAGGAGAGGGCTGTAGTGATTAATGCAAAACAACTTCCGTAAAAAAGTCTCTTTGCATTCGATGAGGGGATCGTCGTAGTATTTTCCATAAGTTTTAGTTTGATTATTGTTGGTTGTTATAAAAATACATTTATTGTTATATAAATAAAATTTGAACGTATAAGTTTAACTTCTTTTTCGTTAAAATCATAATTAATTTGTAACGGTCTTCTTCTTTTTTTGTTAAATTCCTGCCTGGTTGTTGTTTTCTTTAAATTTTCCTCATACCCGATTTTTAGCTATTTTAGGGCAAAATTACGAAGCCATACTTATAGTCATTAAAAGCAAATTCTTTATAATCAAATAAATACCCATGCAAACAAACAATTTTCCCAAATTACACAATGCCTCATGGCCAGGTGTAGTTGGCAAAGGGCCAGATTCCGAACCGCCTATAGATATTGACACCATGATAGACCTTACCGCAAAAGCAGAAGTAGGCGGGGTTAAATTTGATGGTTTTGACCTCTTTCTTTTTGATCCTCATATGAACATTGACGCATCGGGAGATGAGATTGCGATAATAGTTGAAAAAGCAAGGTCTCACAATCTGGAAATAGGAAGTCTGGTAGCCCCTGTTTGGACACCGACGGGCGGTGGATCTGCCATGGGTACCTCTGAAGAAAGAAAACAGTTTGTTACTCAGGTACGTAAATCCTGTGAAATTGGCAGTAAACTTCGCGATCATGGAATTCGCCCCAATGGGATCATCAGAATAGATTCATCTGTAGATCCGGAGAGTTGGGCAAAAGACCCTGTTGGGAATACCAAACTTATTGCCCAAACTTTTAGAGAAGCCTGCGATATTGCGGCAGATTACGGGGAATCGCTTGCTGCCGAGGGAGAGATCTGCTGGGGAGGAATGCACGGATGGAAATCCATGATTAATACGTTGGAAGCGGTAGACAGGCCAAATATTGGTTTTCAGGCAGATATGGCCCATACCTTATTATATCTGCTGGGATACAATAAACCCGATGAAAGGATATTACCTAAAGACTTCGACTGGTCTGACAGAGCAACTTTAACCGAAGGACTCAAAACACTGACCGCAGCATTACGTCCCTGGACTATTGATTTTCATGTCGCCCAGAATGATGGCACAGTGTTCGGTGCAGGTTCACATGATAAAACCGGCAGGCATTGTCAGGCAACAGACCCTAATGGCAAATTGAATATTGCTGAGGATGCTGGTCATTGGCTGAGAGACGAAAATGGAACACTTACTAAAAGGTTTAAACATATTTGCTGGGATGGATGCATGTTCCCCAATGAGGTGATGCTCCAACAACAAACTTGGAACGATGTGCTGGGAGCAATGATCAAGGTCAGAGAATTGCACGGTTGGCATGAGGAGGAGTGAGCAGTGAACAGTAAACAGTGGGCAGTAAGCAGTAAGCAGTAAGCAGTAAGCAGTTATAAATTATCAATAATTTTTCAGATACATGTCAGTTAAAAAGGAACTTAGAGTAGGCCTTGTAGGTTACGGATTTATGGGAAGAACCCATTCCAATGCTTTCAAAAGAGTCGGAGATTTTTTTCCGGAATTAAAACATAAGATCATACTAAAGGCAGTTTGTGCCCGGAATGAAGAGCGTGTAAAGGATTTTGCACAGCAATGGGGCTATGAGTCTTACGAAACAGACTGGAAGGCATTGGTGGCCAGGGAAGATATTGACGCTATAGACATTTGTACCCCAAATAATATGCATGCCGAAATTGCAATTGCCGCTGCCGGGGCGGGGAAGATGGTGCTTTGTGAAAAACCATTAGCACGTACCGTCGCCGAGGCACAACCCATGGTAGATGCTATAGAAAAAGCCGGGGTTCCAAATACTGTATATTATAATTATAGAAGAATTCCTGCAGTTACCCTTGCCAAACAATTCATTGATGGGGGTAAGCTTGGTAAAATTTTTCATTATCGTGCTAACTTCCTTCAGGACTGGACCATTAGTCCCGAGCTTCCTCAGGGAGGAGAAGGACTTTGGAGACTGGATAACGCTGCTGCAGGATCCGGGGTTACCGGAGACTTATTAGCACATTGCATAGACACTGCCATGTGGTTAAACGGAGGTATTAAAGACGTCTCTGCAGTTACGGAAACCTTTATTAAAGAACGGATTCATACCGCTTCCGGAGAAAAACAGAAAGTGGATATAGATGACGCCTGTATCTTTCATTGCCATTTTGATAACGGTTCATTAGGCCTGTTTGAATCTACGCGTTATGCAAGAGGGCACAAAGCACTTTATACCTTTGAAATCAACGGGGAGCACGCTTCCATTAAATGGAATTTACACGATCTTACAAGATTGGAATATTTTGATCACAGAGATGCTTCTATAGAAAGAGGTTGGCGATCTATCCATGTAACGGATGGGGATCAGCCCTATATGGACAAATGGTGGGTACCAGGCCTTTCGATCGGATATGAACACAGTTTTGTACATCAGGTAGCAGATTTCCTAAAATCGCTCGATGAAGGAACATCATGTTCCCCTACATTTAAAGAAGCACAGGAAACCCAGAAAGTATGTGAGGCTGTCCTGGACTCAGCAAGGACCAGGAGTTGGAAAGATACCGGGGTGCAATGGTGAACCATTTACAATTACCATTTAACAATTAACAATAAACAATTAGCAACTATTTAATACATGAGTGAAACCATAAAGGGCTTTCGCCTTCACGGAAGAGAAAAAATAAAACCAGGGACAACAGAAGACCTCAGCCTCAATACCGATGTAGTGGAAATGGAAATCCCAGAGTTGAAAGAGGGAGAACTTTTGGCCAAAACACTATTTACCGGTATCTGTGGTTCTGATAACAGTGCAACACTGGGCAAACCCAATTTTGATTGGGTAGAACGGCCGCGTATCATTGGTCATGAGTTTAGTGCAGAAGTGCTTAAACTAGGTCCGGGAGATCACGGGGATGTTAAGGTAGGTGATATATTTACCCCGTTGGCTATGCTCGGTTGTCAGGATGAAGAGTGCCCTGCCTGTAGTGTCGCCAAATGGAATTTGTGTCCATCAAAACAAATTATTGGATTCCACAGAAATGGAGGGTTCGGTCAACAGGTTGTCTTGGAGACAGACCGTGTAGTGCCATTGATGGAAGGCCTAACTCCTGAGCAAGGAGCTTTGGTGGAGCCCTTATCTATTATTGTAAATGCGTTGCACAATAAATGCAATATTAAACCGGGGCAGGATGTAGTGGTTACCGGTTGTGGCATTATTGGTTTAATGTCTGCAGAGTTAGCCAGGGCTGCTGGTGCGAGGGTGGCCATTACCGGAATTGCACAGGACAGGGACATAAGATTGAAAAAAGCTAAGGACAGGGGTTTTATCACCCTCGAAGTAGGGCCAGACAAATCACTTTCACAGCAATTGACCAAAGGTATTAAAGATGCCAATGGCGTTCCTTTTGGCAATGCCGGAAAAGTAGATCTGCTTATAGAATGCTCAGGTGTTCCTCAGGTACTTACAGAGGGTATTTCAATTGTTCGCCCGGAGGGGGATATTTGTGTCATTGCGACCTACCCTGCAGATGTAGAAATAAACGCCACCCATTTAACTCGCACCTCTTTAAATATGAGAGGTTCTATGGGATCTTGCAGAGAAGATTATACAGTTGCCCAAAAACTAATGGTCACTGGCGTCTTCCCCTCAGAACACTATACTAATTTTTATGATTTTGAAAATATAACTCAGGCATTTGAAGATTCGATAAGAGCAAAAAATGTTAAGGCTGTAATAAAAATGAACGCATAATATCTTTTTCTAATGAAAACAATATTTATTACGGGCGGCACTGGCTGTATTGGTTCAGTAACCATATACAAGCTACTTCAATCGTCGGATGTCGATAAAATAGTGGTTGCCACCAGGTCTAGCAATACTGCTCCCATAAAATTATGGCTTGATGAAAAGTTAGACCCGCGGCTCCAATTCGTCACCCTGGATGTTGCGGATTACAATGCCATTGAAGAAACCCTTAAAATGGTCAACCCGACACATATAGTGCACCTGGGAGCTTACCAGAGTCCGGACTGTTCTAAGTATCATCTCAGCGGGATGGAAATTAATACTGGTGGTACTATGGCCCTTTTTGATGCGGCTGAAAAGTTACCAGATCTTGAGCGATTTGTATTTGCAAGTTCGGCAGCTGTTTACGGCATGCGGGCGATGTATCCGGAAGCCGTGATATCAGAGAATGTTCCGTTAGCACCACCCAACCATTACGGAATTTGGAAATTGGCCGGGGAACATCTGGCGAGATTGTTTTATGATAATACCGGCGTAGCAACTATTTGCCTACGGCTAAATACCACCTATGGCAAGGGTAGAGATAAAGGTAAAACTTCCGCTCCCACAAATGCTTTAAAAGCAATAGCCATGGGTAGTGAAACAGGAAAGGTTATACCATTTGAAATGCCGTATCAGGGCCGGGAAAATTATCATTTTGTGGAAGATGTTGGCAGCCAGTTCGCAGCTTGTGCACTTCAGCCATTTGAAGGGTTTGGCGCTTTCAATATTAAGGGTGAGACGATTGCCATAAGGGAATTTTTACAAATTGTGGAAGAGCAGGCCATTAAACTTGGGATGGGCAATTTTGTTGAGTGGTCTATTGCCAAAAACGCACCCCCAAATCTTTTCGTTTCAGATTTAAATCATGAAAAAATTGCAGGGACTTTTAAAAATTTGCCCTTAACCGCAATCGATGAAGGCATTAGTAAATCTCTTTCAGAATTTCGCAAAATGGCGCAAAAAGGGATTTTAAATTATTCAGAAGCAACCACATGAACACCATAGGAATAGGTTTTATTGGTGCCGGAGATATTGCAAATTTGCATGCAGAGGCTATAAATGCAATGCCGGGTGCGGAATTGATCGGACTATGGAATAGAACTTCCGAAAAAGCAAGCCAGAAGGCTTCCAAATTTGGATGCAAAGTCTTCGAATCTGTTTCTGATTTATTAAAGGACGACAAAATACACGCGGTATTTGTGTTGACAAATATGGAAACACATTGCGAATACACAATAAAAGCTGCCGAGGCCGGAAAACATGTTTTGGTAGAAAAACCTGCCGCTTCAAGTATTGAAGAATTGCATCGAATGCAAGGCGCCGTTGACAAGGCTGGCGTTAAATGCATGCCGGTTCACAATTATATATATGAACCCGGTATTTTTAGGGCTAAATCTATGATAGAAAGCGGGAAATTGGGAGAGATTACCCAATTTTATATGATGTATAATATTGAGCATGCGCATGAGATCAGAGCCAGATACCCTGGTGTTATCCGACAGATTTTGACACATCATAGCTATACCATGCTCTATTTGGCCGGAAAACCTAAAACAATTTCATGTCTTAAAAACACCATAGGCGCCGAGATAGCACCACAGGAGAATGTCGCTATGGCTACTATTCAAATGGAAAACGGAACCTTGAGTCATCTGTGTGCCAGTTTCGCAAACGATGATCATGCCGGGGATCCATGGAGTTGTATGATTAAGGTTATAGGTACTAAAGGAAGTACAAGGTACAGTTATAGAGATTGGGTCATTAACGACAGAAATGGGGCACATTCACAAACGTATTACGCCTACCCGGAATCTATTAAAAATACAGCGACACATTTTATTAATAATGTTCTTGGCAACGGTCAAAAACCGCTGTCCACACTGGAAGATGCCATTAGTTGTCAGAAAATCATTGAAGCATGCGAACTTTCAGTAAAAGAAGGTGTCCATGTAAAATTTTAAAAAATATAAAGCGGGTTTAAAAAAATTCCCTTCCTAACCAACAATTTATGAAAAATAAGATTTTAGTAGGTATCCCACAGAAGATGTTCATAGTTATATTGGTTTTATTCGTAATGACAGGCTGCGGTGATGACCAGCCAGAAAATCTGCTAAAAATTAAGCCAAATGCACACATCGTTCTGGTAGGAAACAATCTGGCCTCTAGAATGATGAATTTTGGGCATTTCGAAACTGAAATGCAACTTCGTTTTCCAAATGATTCACTTTACATCCGGAATATGGGCGACGGTGCAAACACACCTGCCTTTAGACCACATGCTGCCCGACCAGTAGCCTGGGCCTTTCCAGGAGCTGAGGAATTTGAGCATCAATCTGGTATTAAAATTCATTTTGAAGAAGATGATGGTGGTTTTGAAAAGGGAGGTGTAGGACATTTTCCCACTCCGGATGAATGGATCACCAGCCTCAAAGCTGATATTATTATTGGGTTTTTTGGCTATTCCGAGTCTTTTGAAGGAGCCGCGGGTATTGCGAATTATCGCAACGAATTACGCGCATTTATAAAACATACATTAGCTCAAAACTACAATGGGTTGAATCCTCCGCAGCTGGCACTGGTTTCCCCCATTGCATATGAAGACCTTTCACAAAAAATGGATCTTCCTGATGGAGTGACAGAAAATAAGAATCTTGCGCTCTACACAAAAGCAATGCAAGAGGTTGCAAATGAAGAAGGAGTGCTGTTCATCGATGGTTTTACAGCGTCGAAAAATTGGTTTGAAAACTCCGAAACTAACCTTACAGCTGACGGTTTTCAATTAACCGACGAAGGTTATTCCAAGTTTGGCAAATTCCTGGCGGATAATATTTTTGGCAATTCTAATAACATCTCTGGGGAACATCGCCAATTGGTTATGGCCGCAGTGGCAGAAAAAAACTGGTTTTGGCATAACGACTTTAAGATTCCTAATGGCGTTCATGTATACGGCAGACGTTATGACCCATTTGGCCCGGATAATTATCCTTATGAAATAGAGAAAATACGGCAAATGACAGCTATACGGGATACAGCTATATGGGCGGCCACTCAAGGCGAGAAAATGGATTTAGCTAAAAGTGATGCCGCAACCAATGTGTTACCTCCTGTAAAAACCAACTACCAGTTAAGTGAAAAAAATGGTACCCCGGAATATTTATACGGACAAGATGCCCTTGATAAAATTAAGGTTGCTCCCGGATATAAAATTGAACTTTTTGCCTCAGAAGAAGAATTTACTGATCTGGCCAACCCGGTTCAAATGTCTTTTGACGACCAGGGAAGGCTATGGGTGGGTGTAATGCCAAGTTATCCCCATTATAAACCCGGAGATAGTAAGCCGAATGACAAATTGATTATTTTGGAAGACACCAATAATGATGGCAAGGCAGATAAGCAAACTACATTTGCTGAAGGCCTTCACCTGACAATCGGTTTTGAATTTGCACCAGAGGGGGTATATGTATCTCAGGGAACAAATTTGGTGTTGCTCAAAGATATTGACGGGGATGACAAAGCCGATGAGAAAAAGATCATATTAAGTGGATTTGACGACCACGACACCCACCACGCGATTAGTGCATTTTCTTCTGATCCTTCTGGAGCTATTTATATGGGTGAAGGCACCTTTCTTCATACTAATGTGGAAACTGCTTATGGTCCGGTTTGGGCAAGCAATGGAGGCTTTTACAGATATAGCCCCCAAAGGCATCATTTGGAGCGTACAGCACAACTAGCGATTCCCAATCCCTGGGGTATCGCCTTCGATGATTGGGGCCAGAATTTCTTTATCCACACCTCTGGTCCGTCAGCTACCTGGATGATGCCAGGTACCATAGTTCCGCGTTATGGCGTAAGTTCTCCTATTCCGGAAAACTTTATCGAGAAGAAGCATTTGGTGAGGCCCACTTCAGGAATGGAGTTTGTCTCGAGCAGACATTTCCCTGAAAATGTTCAGGGCGACCTACTAATTAACAACACTATCGGATTTTTGGGCACCAAGCAGCACAGGGTCATAGATGATCCCGGAACATCTGGTTATATTACAAAACACAGACAAGATCTTATTTCTTCGAGCGATAAAAATTTTCGCCCCGTAGATATGGAATTTGCGCCAGACGGTTCTTTATATTTTTTAGATTGGCACAATGTGCTCATAGGACATATGCAACACAATGCCAGAGACCCACTTAGAGATCATGTTCATGGCAGGATCTATCGAATGACCTACCCTTCCAGGCCATTGGTTAGCCCGGCGAAAATAATTGATGCCAGTATTGATGAATTATTGGAAAACCTTAAACTTCCTGAATATCGTACAAGATACCGTACAAAAAGGGCACTGCGGGGGAGAGATACTGACCAGGTACTTGAAAAATTGAAAGCCTGGGTAGCACAGCTTGACAAGAACGACCCCAAATATGAACACCATCTATTAGAAGCGCTATGGGTGAGCTGGGGTGCAAATAAAATTGATGCTGCTCTACTGGAACAATTGCTTAAAGCCAATGACTTCAGGGCCAGAGCCGCAGCGATTAAAGTATTGAGGTTTGGTGGGCATCAGATAAAAAATCAGGCAGATTTACTTATGTCGGCGGTACAGGATGATAATGCCCGTGTACGGTTAGAAGCCCTGGTCGCCGCTTCCTGGTTAGATAAAGATATTGCTATCCCAATAATGGAAGAAGCCGGAAAAAAAGATCTTGACGAATGGATGATAAAACCATACGAAGCTGCATTGGCTCATTTGAACGATATGCGTCTTGGGGAAGTAAAAGAAGCCATAGAAACAGACCTTATTGGCAGCAACCGTGACATGTTCATTAGGGGAAAAGAAATTTTTATCAGAGATGGTTATTGTGCCACTTGTCATCAGGAAGATGGCATGGGCCTGGAAGCTTCCCAATTTCCACCATTAATTGGTTCCAAATGGGTAACAGGTAGTGAAGAACGCCTAATCAAACTCACTATAAAAGGACTTTTGGGACCTATAGAGGTTAAAGGCAAAAAATACCCCGGACAGGTTCCGATGACTCCTTTTGGAGCACTGCTCAATGATGAGGAAATCGCGGATGTACTAACCTATATGCGCAACATGAATGGGAACAAAGCCTTGCCGGTGCTTCCTGAAACTGTGAAGAGGGTACGGGAGGAAATTAAAGAAAAAGTAGGATTTTATTCTCCGGAAGCGCTTTTAAAAGAACATCCTATGGAATAAGGATTAACACACTTGGACCAGTTCTCGTTCGCAGATGCAGTTGCCGGTTTTTAAAACAACCATCCTTCGGAGAGATCTTCCCACATCGGATTAAAATTTGCGATCAGCCGGTGTTTGCGGTTTGTACTCCCGGCCTTGAGTTGTTTCTCGCGGTAAATAGCTTCCAGTATGCGACCATAGGCCTCAAAATAGACCAGCTTACTGCAATTGTATCGATTTGTAAAACTTCGAAAAGCCCTGTTCTTATGTTGCCAAACCCTGTTGACCAGATTGGTTGTTACCCCCACATACAAAACACTATTACTGCCATTAGCCATTATATAGGTATAATTTTTTCTCCTGTCTATATATATTCCAGCCAACTTTTCCATTTTGGAAATATAGGTCCGGAAACTGTATAATAAGTGCAGCTATAAATGTGAATCTTAACTATTTGTTTAAATGAGAAGTCGAATAAACAGCTGAGCAAAATTACTGTCCGACTTAATTAGAATCATACTCGAAAATTAAGTTCATAGGCAGCCATTTTTCACCTGGATTTGCCATAGGCAAGGCCTGCTGATAATTCCACATAAGCACTTCCCAATCCTGCACTCTTTGATTGTCTTCATCCATTTTCGCTTTTCTTTCAAATGAAAATGTTTCGGACACTTCTATGATCATAAAGAGTCTGTTTCCTATACGATATATCTCCATATGTTCTATTCCGGATGCCCCAAGGCTTTCTAATATTTCGGGCCAGACATTTTCATGATATTCTTCGTATTTCCTTATTAATTCAGGGTCATCCTTTAAATCGAGTGCCAAACAGTGTTTCTTCATGATTTTGATTTAATCTTATTGTAAATATCTTATAGCTTTTCATTGAAAATAACGGTGTCCAACTCTGCCGCATTCCATGGGGTAATCTTACCCTGGGTTCTGAATCTGATCCTCCCTATAGTTCCGGAGCCAATTTCTGATGCATTATTTCCCCAACTATTTCTGATATAAGTGGCAATAGCGGCTATATCGTTATTTTGTAACGTAGTGAAGGAAGGCATGCTCGGAAGGATATCCGGGCTGTTATACATTTTGCCATCCACAATTACAGGTCCCTCCATTCCGTGTAATAAGATCATTGCCAATTTATAATCTTCTCCAATGACCCACTCCGAATTTTTTAAGGGTGGTGCAAATCTTTTCATTCCTTCCCCATTTGTCCCATGGCAATTTGCACATAAATTCAGATACTTCTGTCTGCCCAGGGCGTAAACTTCCCGGTCAACTTCATCGGAAAGTTCGGTGTTTTGCTCAGTGTTGATTGGTTTCCCCGGCCAGCTGAAATGTCGTTGCATCTCGGTTAGTAAAGGAACCAATACCGCTGATGAATTATATGGCTGTTTAAATATTTCGGGTTGAGCGTCAAAGAAAACCGGCTTGGCATCATTTTGTCTTTTGGCATTTGCCATTCCGTTAGCTATTGCTGTTGCTACCCATAATACTGTTTCGTTAGTTTCGGATTCAATCAGTGTAAACAATTGCCCAATGTTTTTCACAGAACCACTGTTCAAAATTGAAGTGGCCAACATCTCGAGGAATATTTGCTTATACTGTTCCTTATGCTTCCATGTTTCCTGGGAAATCAATGCATTGAGCATTTCCATTTCTCTATCCGCCAGGCTGCTCATAACCACATCCCTGGCCAGGGGTTGTTCTTTATAGATGTCGAGAAACTTTTGGGCGTTTTTAAAAGCAACCTCAGTCGAAACATTGCTGCCGGCCATGACCATCTGCATCTGAACATTGGGATGAACCTTATCAAAATCCTCTTTTAAAAATTCTTCAAGTCTGTTTAAATTATCCTCATTCTGTTCATTATCTTGTAACAGTAGTCGGATTGCAGTTTGTACGACAAAAGGATCGCTTTCATTCATCGCTTCAAGACAAAGTTCTGGGTCAATTGATCCAAGGCCTTCCAGAGTCCATAAAGCATGTAGCTTACCAAATTTATTTCCATTTCTGACGATCTCTTTGACCGCAGGGACAACTGAAGTTTCAGCCCGGTCTACAAGCAACCGCTGGACCATATCACGCGTCCATCCGTTGGGGTGCCCTAGCCGGTCTACCAATAAATGTGACTCTAACGTTGCAAGGTCCACAGGCTTTTCCTTGTTTTTCTTTTTTGAGGTGATGCGCCAGATCCTTCCCATATGGATAGGTTTATCCAGTTTCCGCTCCAACGTTACTTCCCGGAGATAGGGGGTCATATATGGTCCGTGTTGTATTATCCCCTTATACATATCTACTATATATATTGCTCCATCCGGACCGGAAGCAGTAGAAATAGGCCTAAACCTTTCGTCTGTAGAGGCCAAAAACTCTTTCTTCTCATATACTCCTTTCGCACTAAGCATAAATCCGTCTTCTTTGACCTTGTTTCGCTTGACGAGATTGGCCGTAGGTTCACAGATAAATGCATCTCCGTTATAGCTTTCGGGAAGGGCAGTACCTCTATAAATTAAAGGCCCGCATGCTGAGGCAAACTCCAGTAATTTGCCTTCCTGGTCTAATGTACCCGGCACATATCCTCGGTTTACGGCAGTATTACTTCTTATAGGGTAGATTTCGCGTTCAAGGGTAAGTCCATGGTCAATACCGCTAGCTGGTATATGGTTCTTATTTGCAAGCAATGAATTTGGGGGTACAAGATCCGCATGCAATTGAGACCAGTTATAGTTGTAATATAATCTTCCTGCATTGTCATGAACTATTCCCCACTGTCCCCTGAACTCCGTGCTGTCTTTTTTCCAGGCCCCATCGATATTTTTATAACGGTATTTAGACTTGGCGTTGTACAACCAATTATCCATTCCCCTCCAAAGACCATTTGCCGAGTGTTCCGGCATTCCGGATCCTCCATAAGTTTCGTCTATCAAAACTTTCCTGTCTGCTTTAAAATCCCCGTCGGTATCCTGCGCAAACCACAAAGGGATATTCTCGGATACAAGCACTCCCCCATTTACAACTGCAACAGCCCTCGGCAAGACGAGGCTATCCAGAAAAACAGTACTTCTGTCCATTTTTCCATCCTGATCATCATCAAATAATACTGAGATTCTACCTACCTTATCTTTCTCGCCAGACCCATCAATATCGGTCATAAATCCTAACATTTCTACCACCCATAACCTGCCAGCTTCATCAAACGCAATGGCAACAGGGTCCTGAATCATCGGCTCAGATGCTACCAGCTGGATTTCCACATCATCCTCTGCCAAAACAAATGAAGCCAAAGCCTCATCCGGGGATAATGGCGGGGAAGGTTGTTCTTTGCACTGAATCAAAAGTCCTGTAAGTGCAACATAAAAGACCCAGTGCAGGGACTTCTGAAACTGTTTCATTAATAAATTCATACTTTGGTCAGACAATACTATTCTACAAAATAAAGGAAGCAACGTATACCATAAGAGCGGCGAAAACCCCTACTACAAATGTACCAAGTGTATACACCCTATATCCGGTTTTAACGTCAATTCCTGAAAATTGGGTCAGAATCCAGAAGCCGCTATCATTGGCATGAGATACCACCATTGCCCCTGCGCCTATAGCAGCAACAACCAGGGCCTTGTCTATTTCCGTACTAAAGCCCATTGTAACCAAAAGTGGTGCTATAATAGATGCGGTGGTAATCAGGGCCACAGTGGAAGATCCCTGGGCAGTCTTGATAGCAGCACAAAGTAAAAAGGGCAGCCAAATGCCGAGATTAGCTCCCGAAAGAGAATCTGCCAGCGTATCTGCTATCCCACTGTTTTGCAAAATAGTACCAAATATTCCTCCGGCACCAGTTATCAGGATAATGTTGGAAGCATCGGAAAGCGCTTTCCCAACCCATCCAGTGGTGGCCAGCATCTCTTTATCAAACTTTTTGGGCAGCAGAAATGCAAAGAGCATCCCAATCATTAAAGCAATTATTGGAGACCCTATAAAGGCAATAAATTTTACCAGGGCCGAAACTTCTTCTCCTTCGACAAGATTAAATTCCATTACAGATTTCCCAACAATAAGGAGAATAGGAATCAGGATAGGCAAAAAAGATTTGAAAGCACTTGGCGCTTTTTTCATACGCTCCTGTATCACCTCTTCCGTAACATCTGGATTAGGATCGATATAGGTTCTTGAACCCATTTTTTTACAATAAACAATCGCGACAATTAAAGACAAAACACCTATAACAAGTCCTACCAGCATAACAAGCCCCACATCTGCCCCAATAATCCCGGCCGCGGCAATTGGTCCCGGTGTAGGTGGAACCAATACATGTGTGATCATCAGCCCTAAAATCAGTGCCGTTGCTGTACCGACAACGGATAGTTTGGCGCGCTTTGTTAAACTTTTATTGAGCGGATTCAGAATGATAAATCCACTATCAGCAAAAACAGGTATCGATACGATAAAACCCACAATTCCCATGGCTTCATGAACCCTCTTTTTCCCAATTATTCTCAGTACGACTTCGGCCAATTTGTAGGCCCCACCAGAATGTTCCAGAAAAGCGCCAATAATCACCCCAAGAATTATGACTATCCCTATTTTACCAAGGGTAATTCCAAAACCGTCATTGACATAATTGACAATATCGTTGAGGCCCATCCCGGAAAAAAGGGCAAAAAATAAGGCCGCCGCCAGTAGCGCCAGAAAGGGGTGAACATTTAATTTAACGGTAAATAATATTATAATGAGAACACTCAATACAAGTAATAAAATGGAAATCATAGTTTGGTTGGTTTTAAATTAATGTGCATCACGGGTTACTTCATCACCAGATTTTCCGGTAAGAAAATCAAGGTCCGCACCCAGGTGCGCCTGTTGAACTGTTTTTGTATATAGATTTACATAACCCCGATCCATTGGTGGTTTGGGAGGGCTCCAATGGGCCTTTCTTTTTTCCAATTCTTCAGGGGCCACTTCCAAATGCAATTTCCTATTTGGAACATCCAACACGATATGATCACCAGACTGTACCAGGCCTAATACCCCTCCGACAGAAGATTCGGGAGATATATGCAGCACAACGGTACCAAAGGCAGTTCCGCTCATCCGACCATCTGAAATCCGGACCATATCCTTGATCCCTTTTTTTAATATTTTTTCGGGCAACTCCATATTTCCAACTTCGGCCATCCCGGGATAACCAACCGGCCCTACCCCTTTTAACACCATCACGCTGTGCTCATCTATTTCGAGGTCAGGATCGTCCACAGTTCTTAAAAACTCTTCAATTGTTTCAAATACCACTGCCTTACCCCTGTGAGACATTAGCTCTGGTGTGGCGGCTGACGGCTTAATCACTGCACCATCTTCACATAGATTTCCATACAACACTGCAATTCCTGCTTCTTGCAAAAATGGTTTTTCCAGAGGAGCAATAACCTCAGAGTTGTAGCATTCTGCCTTTTTGTTGTTCTCGCCTATGGGATTACCATTGACAGTAATTGCATGGTTATGAAGGTGTTCCTTCATTTCCCGAATGACAACCGGTAAACCACCAGCATCAAAAAAATCTTCCATAAGAAATTTACCTGAGGGCATAAGATTTACCAGGAGAGGAATTTTACTGCCCAGCGTATCAAAATCTTTTAGGTTGAGTTCCACTCCTATTCTACCCGCAATGGCCTGTAAATGAATAATGAAATTAGTGGATCCGCCAACGGCCGCGTTTAGTTTAATTGCGTTTTCAAATGCCTCCCGAGTTAGGATTTTTGACAATCTTAAATCCTCTTTTACCATTTCCACAATACGTCTCCCCGAAAGTTGCGCCAACACTTTTTTCCTGGAATCCACAGCCGGTATTGCTGCAGCGCCAGGAAGTGTAAGACCTAATGACTCTACCATACATGCCATCGTAGATGCTGTTCCCATAGTCATACAGTGGCCGGCGCTTCTTGCAGAACAGACCTCGGCTTCTATCTGGTCCTCTTTGGTAAATCCTTCATTTTTAATTTTATCTTTTAGTTGCCAAACAAAGGTTCCTGATCCAATTCGTTCCCCTTTGTATTTTCCGTTGAGCATAGGTCCGCCCGGAACCACAATAGTTGGCAGGTCTACACTGCAGGCGCCCATTACCGTGGCCGGTGTAGTCTTATCGCATCCCGTTAACAATACTACTCCATCCAGTGGGTTTGCCCTGATACTTTCCTCTGTATCCATACTGGCGAGATTCCTGAATAGCATAGCAGTTGGGCGCATCAATATTTCTCCCATACTGGTAACAGGAAATTCAAAAGGTACGCCACCTGCTTCCAGTACTCCCCTTTTTACAAACTCGGCAAAATCTCTAAGATGACCATTGCAGGGCGTAAGCTCTGACCATGTATTGCAAATTCCAATGACAGGACGTCCTTCAAAATAGTCATTTGGATAGCCCTGATTACGAAGCCATGAACGATGTATAAATGCAGATTTGGCATCTTCCGGATTAAACCAGGATTCACTTCTCAACTTCTTCGGATCGTTATCCCCCATACTTCATTTTTTATATTTTGATTTAAGAATACGCAAGCGGAATCATAAATATAATGAAATGAGGTTATCTTCCTCATCGCTGCTGATAAAATGCAACAATTAAATTAATTTCCGTGTATTCTTTATGCAATTAGACCCTCTACTGCGAATCTTTTGTTATTTTTAGATTTACTGAAAACCACATTTTAGCATCAAAATGAGACGTAGAAAATTTATTACTTCCTCCTCTGCAGGCGCTTTGGCAATGTCAATGCCGATATTGCCAATAACTAATACAGTTTTTTCAGACACCAGATTTGGGGTTGCAGAAGCTTCCTACCTCATCAGATGGTACAGGAGGTTGGAGAGCGAGGCCTATCCTCCGTTCACTTCAGCCATGGAAATGGTTGAACATTGCGGGGAATTGGGCTTTGGAGGTATACAGGTTGGCATTCGCAAATGGGACAAGAAAGAATCCAGGCAGTTGAGAAATCGCAGTGAAGCACTGGAAATGTTTCTGGAAGGTCAAATTAAACTTCCGAAAGACGAAGGGGATGTTGCCCGTTTTGAGACCGACATAGAATCGGCCAAAGCAGCAGGAATTTCCATAGTCCGGACCGCCTGCCTCTCTGGACGCAGGTACGAGACTTTCGATACCCTGGAGGCTTTTAATAAGTTCAAATCGGCCTCTATTAATTCTATTCAACTCGCAGAACCCATTGTAAGAAAACACAAAGTAAAACTTGCTGTTGAAAACCATAAAGACTGGCGGATATACGAATTTCTTGAGATCTTGAAGAATATCGGAAGTGAGTGGGTGGGCATTACACTGGATACCGGAAATAACATTTCACTTTTGGAAGATCCTATGGAAGTGGTTAAAAAATTAGCTCCTTATTCGTTTTCGGTACATTTAAAGGATATGGCCGTTGAAGAATATCAGGATGGATTCCTGATGTCCGAAGTAAATCTTGGCGAGGGTTACCTGGATATAGAAGAGATGATCCGGGTTATTAAAAAGGAGAATCCCGACATTCGTTTCAATCTAGAAATGATCACCAGGGACCCTTTAAAAATACCTTGTCTGACAGACAAATATTGGGCTACTTTTGAAGATATTTCTGCAAAAGATCTGGGTACATATCTGCAAAGTATTCGCAGCCAGAAATCAAAGGAATCTTTGCCATTTGTTTCAGATAAGGACAACGATGAACAGTTAAGATTAGAAGTGGAAAACAATCGTACTTCATTAATATATGCCAAAAACAATCTAGGATTTAAATAAATTTAAAAATGACCAATATGAGTGAATCAGTTCTTCCGGGAATTAAGCAGTTTGAAATGAAAGCTAAAAATGCCATCATAACAGGTGGTTCAAAAGGCCTTGGCTATGCAATGGCTGCCGGATTGGCTTCGGTCGGGGCCAATGTAATGCTGGTAAACAGAAACCTGGAAGAAGGGGAGGTTGCAGCAGAAAAACTGGAGAAAGATTTTGGGGTGAAGGCAAAGGCATTTTCCGCTGATGTTACGGATTTAGCCCAGATGGAAGCTGTGGCGGCAGCAGTGGCAGAGGAATTTGGCAGTGTTGATGTGCTTATCAACAGCGCAGGAATCAATATTCGTGGGGCCATAGACGAATTGAGTCCGGAAGAATTTCAACAAGTGATGAATGTAAATGTAGACGGCACCTGGAATGCTTCCAGGGCGGTAACGCCATTTATGAAAAAACAAGGTAGTGGAAGTATCATCAATATGGCCAGTACGCTGGGACTGGTTGGGCTGGCCAACAGAACTCCCTATGCCACCAGCAAAGGTGCCGTTGTGCAAATGACAAGGGCTTTAGGTCTGGAACTGGCGCCTTTTAATATAAATGTAAATGCAATATGCCCTGGTCCTTTTTTGACAGAAATGAACATTCCGATTGCAGGAACACCTGAAGCAAAGAACTTTATTGTAGGTGCTACTGCCCTTGCACGATGGGGAGAACTCAGAGAAATACAAGGCGCGGCCATTTTTCTTGCCAGCGATGCAGGGAGTTATATGGTAGGCTCCATGCTCACGGTAGACGGTGGATGGACTGCAAAGTAATACAGGGACTATATTTTAGCCGGGAACAAATGGTCTGGCAACTTAGCAACTTCTTCACATCCTATTTGCTCCATAATTTGTTGTAACTGAGATTTTAGCAGGGATATCGTATGATCACCGCCTCGTTTCCCCAAAGCGCCTGCGCCATACATAAAGGACCTGCCCATAAAAGTAAATTTTGCTCCGCTGGCCAGAGTTCTGGCTACATCCGGTCCGGAGCGCATACCGCTATCCATCATTACCGTAATCTGGCCGCCGTATTTTTGAGCAATTCTTGTAAGGGGTTTTATGGTAGACTCCCCAGCATCGAGCTGGCGACCACCGTGATTGGAAACAATTATACCGTCCAGGCCAAGTTGAATGGCCTTTTCCGTATCTGCTTCGGTCGCTACACCTTTTAATATCAAAGTACCTTTCCATTGATCCCTGATTGCCGCTATCTTATCTTCGGTCATCCGTTTGGAAAAGGTCTGATTCATAAAATTACCCAATTCCCTTAGGTTTAGCCCTTTAGGCATATAAGGTTTTATTGTTTCAAAATTGGGTTGCCCATATTTCAGCGTTTGTATGGCCCAGCGTGGCTTCCCAAGTATTTGTAATATGTTGCTGGTGGTCATTTTGGGCGGCATGGCCAGGCCATTGCGTATATCCCTTGGACGAAAACCAAAAGTAGGTACATCGCAAAGTAATACCAGGACCGGACATCCGGCCGCCCCGGCCCGATTAATTATATCATCCTTAACAGCATTTTCTGCAGGGTGGTACAATTGAAACCATGCCCTGCCCTCTGTTAATTCACTAATACGTTCTATATTGCTTGTACTTACTGTACTTAGAATAAAAGGGATATTATGCTGAAAAGCCGCTTTGGCCAGAATCTCCGAGGAGTTTGGCCACATAAGGCCCTGTAAGCCAACCGGGGCTATTCCAAAAGGGGCATCATATGTATGTCCGAAAAGTTCGGTCTTCAGATTTGCTGATCCGTAATTGTCCAGGTATTTCGGTTGTAACTCCACTTCTCGTATATGCGAAATGTTTTTATGCAGATTTACATCTTCGTTACAACCTCCATCCAGGTATTCAAATGCAAATTTTGGCATACGACGCATTGCCTTTGTTCTTAAATCGTCCACAGAGGGATATCTTGATTCAAATTTTGTTGCCGGTATTCTTCCCATGATTTAATTGCTTGTAATTACGCCAACTTCGGCAAAAGAAGCTCTCTTATCCTCGCCATCTATGTTGATTGCTATTAACTTGATATAACGGCCGCTGGCCTTTTTAAAGTCGATTCGCTGCTCAATTCTACTATTAACGACATTTGCAAATTCACCTTTACTCACCATCTTCCAATTCCGATTATCCAGGCTTACATAAAACTCGTAATTGGTAATTATACCAAATGGATATCGCTCCTGATTGGGCCAATAGGTAAAACCTTTTAATTGATATTGCCGTCCTAAATCTAAAACTATTTCCGGATTAGCAATCCCGTTTTCCGGAGTTGCCCAAAAGCTTTTGGGATCCTCATCTATCATTAAGTCAGCTTCCTCAGTTTTCGAAGCTTTAGGAACCAAAACCTTCCATTCCTTTTTAGAAATATCCAAATAGCTGCTTATTGCAACACTTTTATCACCATCATCCGGATTTACAGAAATCGCCTTTATTGTACAGCGATCCTCAGGCAGGAAAGGACCTGTATATTTCTTAGAATCACGGTCTGGATCTTTCCCATCTAAAGTATAATAAATCTCAAGATTTTTATCGGTATTCTGCAAGCTTAGCATTCCTTCTTTGGTTCTCGTAATTGTTGGAGCTGTGAGAAAATTTGGAGCCCTGTACAATTCCATATTACAAATCAACGGTGGGCCTTTGGCTTTATGGAAGTTGACTCGTATTTTATCTGCTTTTACAGTGTCAAATCTTAATATGCGTGTATTACCAATAGTGGTTTGTTCATCGATCAGGATCCAGTTTTCATCCACAGCTGCTTCCACGCTAAAACTTTGAATACGTTGTCCAAGTGGAATATACTCCTGTAAAACAATTCTGTTTAGCTCGGTGGGCTTATCAAAGGAAAGAGTTATGAAGGAAGAGGTGATTCCTTCCGAGGCAGCCCAGTAGGTATTATTATCTCCGTCATTGATATTCTGAGCGGCATAAGTACTGCTGTTTCCTCTGACATCAGATGCAGTGATGCTTTGGCCCTTAGCCAGTTCCACCGCAAAATCTTTATCTATTTGCACCTTAAGAGCTAACATTTGCTCAACATCCGATTCGTGCACCAGACCCCGATCGTCCACGGGGAGATTCAATAAGAAATTTCCATTCCTACCTATCGATTCATAATAAATTTGCACTAATTCTGGAAGCGACTTTACCTGATGGTCTTCTCTGGGATGGTAATACCAGCCCGGTCTTATTGAAACATTAACTTCTGCCGGTAACCAATGGGTACCGTCTTCATGGCCAGACCGCAGTTCTACATACCTGGGCCATCCCGGATAGATTTCATCCCTCCGCATTATACTCCAATTGGTTTCATTGGCCCAACCTTCCTCATTCCCAACCCAGCGAATATCCGGACCTCCGTCACTAAAAATGACGGCATTGGGTTGTAATTCGCGAACCAGGGCAGTGGTTTTCTCCCACTCGTAATAAGTTTTGTTATCAATTTTTCGAGTTTCATTTGCGCCGCCATAATAACCCGAGCCTCCATTGGCACCATCAAACCACACCTCAAAAATTTCGCCATAATTGGTGAGTAACTCCCTCAATTGTTCATGAAAATCTTCTACATATTCCGGTCTTCCATAGTCTTTGTGGTTTCTATCCCATGGAGACAGATAAATCCCCATTTTGAGTCCGTATTGAGCACAGGCTTCGGCCAGCTCCTTGATTACATCTCCCTTCCCATTCTTCCAGGGTGAATTTTTAACAGAATGTGCAGTAGTTGCCGTTGGCCAGAGACAAAAACCATCATGGTGTTTGGCTGTAATTATAATGCCCTTCATTCCCGCTTCATGAGCTACTTTTGCCCATTGACCGGTATCTAACTGAGAAGGGTTAAACAATTCCGGCAATTCACCTCCCAGGCCCCATTCCATGTCTGTAAAGGTGTTCATATTAAAATGAACAAAGGCGTAGTACTCCATTTTATGCCAGGCCAATTGCCTTTCAGAAGGCACAGGGTCTACGGCCTCAGGTGGTGCCACTTCCGAAATACAACTACTGAAGCATACCGCCACCAATACGAAAAAAGGAAGCATAATTTTTTTCATTAATTGGAATATTTCAGAATTGATTTATACATATTGGTGGTACCTCCTGTATTCTCATAAATCATTTTCCATTCTTAGCTATAAGCAACCGCAAGCTGTTTTGAGCTCCCTAGTCCTTCGATTCCTAATTCCACCACATCCCCGGCTTTTAAAAATTTGGGGGGCTTTAAACCTAGTCCCACTCCAAATGGGGTGCCCGTAGAAATTATATCTCCCGGGAGCAACGTCATAAATTCACTGATATAACTCACCAATTTTGGAATACCAAAAACAAAATCTGAGGTATTGCTGTTCTGCATCATTTTTCCGTTAAGCTTTAACCATAAATTCAGATTATGCGGATCTACAATTTCTTCTCTGGTTGCCAAAAATGGGCCTATTGGCGCAAAGGTGTCGCAACTCTTGCCCTTTACCCATTGACCTTCGCGTTCCAATTGATATGCCCGTTCACTATAATCATTGTGGAGTACGTATCCGGCTACATAATCCATGGCATCCCCTTCACTTACATATGAGGCCTTTTTACCTATAACAAAGGCAAGCTCTACTTCCCAGTCTGTTTTTTGACTTCCTTTGGGGATGACAACATCATCATTAGGCCCTACTATTGCCGAAGTAGCCTTAAAAAAGAGTACTGGTTCTGAAGGAATATCCATGCCGCTTTCCTGAGCATGTTTGGCATAATTGAGTCCGACACAAACTATTTTTGAAGGTCGGGTAATCGGTGGACCAAGCCTGACGTCCTCTGAAATCTGAGGACACACTTCTTTATTATTGTCCAGCCAATTTTGTAATCGTGCAGGGCCATCAGTTTCAAAAAAATGTTCGGTATAATCCTCTCCGAATTCTGAGACATCGAGGCGGTTACCATCTTCCAAAAGTATTCCGGGCTTTTCCATTCCGGAACTACCAAATCGAATAAGCTTCATTTTATAGTTTTTAGTTATTAAATATTTTTATTTGCGGCCAATCTTTATCCCCGTATAAAGGGGCGTCATTTGCTTGCGGAAGTCCTGGTCTGCTCCTTCCTGTTTGAACATATTGTATCATAATTTCTTTTAATTCTGAAACCACGTCCTGATTTGTTTTATAGACGTTGTTAACTTCAGCCGGGTCGTTTTCCAGATTGTACAACTGGAATTCTGGCAAATCCCCGGGTTCCATCGCGCCGGGCCTGGGCGTGCTCCATCCTCCTGAATCTGAAGTAAAAATTAACTTCCATTGGCCTTTCCGGATAGCAAAACTACCGTTAATTGAATGATGCACTGTGGCTTGTCTTTCATAAGTGTTCTTGTCGTCTGCTGTAAGTAACGATAAGATAGAAAAACTATCTTCCCCATTGTTCTCGTTCAATGATAATGCTGCTATTTCGGCACAAGTAGCATAAAAATCTGTGGTACAGATAGTGCTATTATTCACCCTTCCAGCCGGTATAACGGAAGGCCATTTTGCCACAAACGGGACACGATGACCACCTTCAAAAATATCCGCTTTATGTCCCCTGTATATATAACTGGGATGATGTCCTTTCTCTGCCAGCAATTCAAAATCGGCTTCGGGAGAACAGCCATTGTCACTGGTAAATATCACTAAAGTATTGTCTTCGATTCCTGCTGCTGCCAGGGTTGAAGTAAGCTGTCCCATAAAGCTGTCTATCATTATTACAAAATCTGCATAGGGATTAAGCCGGCTTTTTCCCTGCCATTCTTTTGTTGGTAAAATAGGGGTGTGTGGAGACGGTAACGCCAGGTACAGGAAAAAAGGTGATTCCTCAGCCGCTTTTTCCCGAATATAATTGTTTGCCTTCTCAAAGAAATTTGGGGTTACCTCGTCATGTACAAAGTCGGCTGCTGTAGGTCCTTTTCTCCACCAGGAGTATTTATTTGTATTCTCGGTAATATGATCAACCGCGGCGGTGATCTTTCCATTTTCTACATATACATAAGGCGCCATATCCAGGGAACCCGAGTGACCATACGCATAATCAAAACCCAGACTATTAGGGCTGTTGCCTACTGGTCTGGTAAAATCTATTTCATCAAAATCAGTATGGTCCCAGCCTTCTCCTCCAAATTTAGTGCTGTCTTTTAATGCCCAATCCCAGCCCAGGTGCCATTTCCCAATAAACGCGGTATTATAGCCTGCTTGTTTTAGCAATGATGCAACAGTACTCCTTTCAGCAGGAATAAGTGCCCTGGATTTCCCTGTAAGGACGCCGCGCTTGAGACCACTTCTCCAATTGTATCTTCCGGTAAGTATTCCATAACGAGTTGGAGTACATACTGATGAGGAAGTATGTGCATCAGTAAACATCATTCCATCTGTAGCCAGCCGGTCAATGTTTGGTGTCATGATTTTTCCTTCAGGATTAAAACTGCTAATATCTCCGTAACCAAGGTCATCGGCCAAAACAAAAACAATATTGGGTAAATTTGGCGTTTGGATTGACTTCTTTTGACTTTTAGCGCATCCCGTCAATAATAACAATACGGTCGCAGATACAAGAAAGTATTTAATTTTATCCATTTAGTTTGATATAACCTCCATCGATAGGAAAATCTGTGCCCGTAATAAAGGAGGCTTCATCAGAGCTCAGGTAAACCGCGAGATTTGCGACTTCTTCCGGTCTTCCCATTCTTCCGATAGGTTGGGTTTTAGAAAGTTTTTCAAACATCTCTTCCTTATTATCCGGATAATTTTTTTCTAAATAACCATCAACAAAGGGCGTATGTACCCGCCCCGGTGAAATACTGTTACAGCGCACCCCATAATCCAGGTAATCCTTGGCCATGGCATAGGTCATCGTAAGTACTGCCCCTTTTGTCATTGAATAGGCAAACCTGTCTGATAATCCAATTGTGGCAGCTACCGATGCCATATTGATAATAACCCCTCCCTGAATTTTCATGGATTTAATACAGGCCCGAATGCAATTGTATATACCTTTAATATTGACATTATACAATCTGTCCAAATCTGCTTCCGATGTACTTTCAACGTTGCCAATATGAGCAATACCCGCATTATTAATCAGAATATCAATACCAGAATTATCGGTAATAGCTGCCATAGTTTTGTCCACTTCGCTCTGGATGGCTACATTGCAGCTATGTGCTTTGACAATTCCGCCTTCGTTCCTGATCTCATTCAGGACGTCTTCGCAACTATCCGGATTTATTTCTAAAATATGAACTACTGCCCCATGTTCGGCCAGCGCTTTTGATATGGCTCTGCCAATTCCGCTGCCACCACCGGTAACTACAGCTGTTTTATTTTTTAAATTGAATTTCATTCAAAGAGATTTGCATAAAAATACATAATCATAGCTTTTATTCCATAGGGAACGGCTTTCTTTATTTGGAATTTAAGCTGCAGAGAATCTGACCGCTTATTTATTAAAAATTCGACTAACTTTATCTTCCCTTAAAAATTCAGTAGTATTTGTATTGTATAGTAGACATAGAAACCACTGGTAATGGAATAAAAGGTAATAAAATTACCGAGATTTCTATCTTCAAATTTGACGGAGATCAAATTATAGAGGAGTTTACTTCTCTGGTAAATCCCGAATGTGAGATCCCTTTTTTTATTACGGGATTAACAGGCATAGACAACCATTTGGTCAGAAACGCACCAATATTGGAAGAAATTGCACCGCAAATTGAGGCGATTACTGCGGAATGTATATTTGTTGCGCACAGCGTGAATTTTGACTACAATGTCATTAAGAACGAATTCAAAAATATTGGATTGGATTTCACAAGAAAGAAACTATGCACTGTTCGCCTTTCAAGAAAATTATTTCCCGGTTACAATTCATACAGCTTAGGTAAGCTTTGTTCAGCACTCGGAATTCCTTTAAAGGATAGGCACAGAGCCAGGGGTGATGCCCATGCTACTGTTTTATTATTTAGGAAATTGATAAACCTGGAAGGGGCTGAGGCCGTTTTCAAAACCTTTCTCAATGCCCGTTCGCAGGAAGCCACTTTACCGCCGGGTTTAGCACGGGCCGTTTTTAATAATCTGCCTCAGGAACCTGGTATTTATTTTTTTAAAAATAGTAAAGGAGAAATTATTTATGTTGGCAAGGCGATAAACATAAAAAAAAGGGTGTTGAGTCATTTTTATGATAAGTCGACCAAAGAAGTCCGAATGTGCAGTGAGACAACGGATATTGATTTTGAAAAATCAGGTAATGAGATTGTGGCTTTGTTGATGGAATCTGCTGCTATTAAAAATCTTTACCCTCCTTATAACCGAGCGCAGAAAAGAAGAATTCAGCAGTATGGAATTTTTTCTTATGAAGACCGCAACGGCATATTACATCTGGCTTTCAATAAACTAAAACTGTCACCTCAACCAGTGATAGTATTAAACAGTACTACAGATTGCAGATTGTATCTGGAGCAGATATGTGAAGAATTTCAACTGTGCGCCAAATATTGTCATCTTCAGGAGAATGTGAGCGCCTGTTCACATTACAGATTAAATAGTTGTGAAGGTATTTGCCGCGATCAGGAGTCAGCGAATGACTATAATAAAAAAGTTGTAAGCGCCATGAATTATATCAGTACCAGAAATGAAGATCTGGTAATCCGGGACAAAGGAAGACATAAAGGGGAAGATGCTGTAATCCTGGTGACGAACGGGCAGTACAATGGTTATGGGTTTATTTCCAAAGAGATTTCAATCACTACAATTGAAGATATTTCGTCCCATATTACACCTCAGAAAAATACTGTTGAGGCCCAACGACTGGTATTCTCTTATATACTTAAAAATCCCCATAAAGTTTTAAACGGGGAACTCGATAAGGTGGAATGATCTCCTGCGAAGATTTACTCCTTCAATTTTCTATACATGTGAATTATAAACAGCAACCATATCATAAATATGATGATCACAAAAATTGTATATAACCAAAGTAGATCCATAGCAATATAATTACAAAATAACCCTGAAGGAGTTTAAGCGGTTTCCTAAACGGGGAATGAGTACTTATAGTTGGACGACAACTTCAATACTCAAGATATCAGATGGTACAATTAATGCTCGTATGATTCTTATACACAGGCAAATAATGTAACTAAATTCCTATTAAAGGTAGCTTAAAATGGAGAAAAATCCCAATGAATAAATTGATTTATTTAACATTTAGGTACTTTTTCGATGAAGTGCAGTTTTTTGTTACCGGCAAAGTGCTATTATGCACTATCACCAGATGGGCATACATAATCTGTAAATTTCAGCCCGGTATTCTTCAGAGCTGCGAAACCGCCTTTAATATCTACCAGGTTGTGAATTCCCCTGCTTTTAAGAATAGAGGCGGCAATCACCGATCGATATCCACCGGCACAATGGACATAAAATGTGTTCTTATCCGGTAAAGTGGCCAGATGCTCATTTAAAACATCCAGGGGAGTATTCTCCGCTCCTTCGAGATGTTCGGCACTATATTCGCTTTCTTTTCGAACATCAAAAATTGCAGCTTGTTGATTTACTGCCAATTGTTCAATTTCCTCAGCAGAGGCGGAGGCAATAGTATCAATATCCTTAGCTGCATTCTTCCAGGCTTCAAATCCTCCTTTTAGATATCCCATGGTATTATCAAATCCTACTCTTGATAAACGGGTTACCGTTTCTTTTTCCTTTCCAATGGGTGTAATTAAAAGGATTGGTTGCTGAACATCAGCAATTAATGCCCCTACCCAGGGTGCAAAATCTCCATTGAGTCCTATAAAAATCGACCTTGGTACGTGTCCTTTGACAAAATCATCCTGATGTCTCACATCCAGAACTATAGCTCCGGTATCATTTGCAGCTACTTCAAAGGCATCCGGAGCAAGTGCGGTCGTACCCCTTTTAAGTACATCCGCAATATCCTCATATCCTTCTTTATTCATTTTTACATTAAGTGGAAAGTATTTCGGAGGAGGTAGTAGTCCTTCCGTGACCTCTTCTATAAACTCCTGTCTGCTCATATCTGAACGAAGGGCATAGTTCATTTTCTTTTGATTACCCAGGGTATCAACAGTCTCCTTCATCATATTTTTTCCACATGCAGATCCTGCCCCATGTGCAGGATAGACAATAATGTCATCACTTAGTGGCATAATCTTATTTCTGAGACTATCGAACAGCATCCCTGCCAGGTCTTCTTTGGTCATGTCAGCGGCTTTCTGTGCGAGATCCGGACGCCCTACATCTCCCAGAAACAGGGTGTCCCCTGAAAAAATAGCGTAATCAGTCCCTTTCTCATCTTTCAACAAATAGGTAGTACTTTCCAAAGTATGTCCGGGAGTGTGCAGCACTTTAAATGTTATATCGCCCAGCTTAAACTCCTCAGCATCTTTTGCAATGGTGGCGTCAAAACTTGGATTTGCATTTGGGCCATAAATTATTGGGGCACCGGTTGCCTTTGAGAGTGTAACATGACCGCTCACAAAATCTGCATGAAAGTGCGTTTCAAATATATACTTAATGGTAACTCCATCTTCTCTTGCCCTTCTTAAATAAGGCTCTATCTCTCTTAATGGATCGATAATAGCTGCCTCTCCCTTGCTTTGAATATAATATGCGCCCTGAGCAAGGCATCCGGTATAAATCTGTTCAATATTCATATCATCATCTTTTACCATGCAAAAATATATTATCTTTTTTCATATTGTTAATGATTCTTCTTATTCCTGGCTTTATTCTGATAGGCCAATCTGGAACCAATAATTGAGACGGCCGAGGGGTCTTCAAAGTATTCTACCGCCTCCTTTGTTCTGACAAAAAGGAATTCTCTGTTCAATACCTCTATTATGCCACTACTAAATATTATATCTCGCGTAGGACCAATTGCCCCAGCGATAAAGAATGCTATATTCTGATCGTGTAATTTTTGGATTACCTTAATTAGCATTTGTGCGGCAGTGGCGTCAATATAATTTATGGCTTCAGCGTTGAGAATAACGCCTTTTACAGCTGATCCTCTTTCGTCTATTAATTCAAATAATTTTCTTTTAAAATAATTCGTATTCCCAAAATAGAGTTGAGAATCGAAACGTAGAATAAGTAAGTCTTCCCGAACTTCAATATCCCTGTCAAATCTGGAAACATTCTTATAATAGTCCGTGTCCTTAATTCTACCCAGTACAGCAATATGGGGATTAGATGTTCGATATACCATCAACAATAGTGATATTAAGACCCCAATTAAGATTCCGGCAGTAATTCCGATAAACAAGGTGAACAAGAAAGTGATAAACAATAATATAAATTCATCTTTTCTGTGTTTCCATAAACTTTTGGCATACGCCACATCTATTAATCCAAAAACAGAAATCATTATAATACTTGCTAAAATCGTCTTGGGTAAATAATAAAATAATGGAGTCATGAAAAGTAGTGTCAACAAAACAATAATGGCGGTAATAATTCCGGCCAGGGGAGTATTTGCTTTCATTTCGTTGCTAATAGCAGACCTGGAAAAACTGGCGGTTACCGGAAAAGAATGAAAAAAAGAACCGGCAATGTTCGAAGCTCCCAGCGCTACGAGTTCCTGATTAGGATCAATCGTCTCCTCATTGTTTTTTTCCTCTATACTCTTGCCAATTGAAATAGCTTCGAGATATCCGATTAAAGCCAAAGTCAGGGCGATGGGCCATAGCTTCTTAAAGTATCCCAGGTTGCTACCCAAATCAGACAGAGGTAATTGGAACAATGGGAGCCCCTCTGGTATTTCCCCTACTATTTTAAGCCCTTTTAATTGTAACTGAAATGTGTAAGTAACCACTATTCCCAATATCACTACAATTAAAATTCCCGGTATTTTTTTATTCCATTTTTTTAAGCCTAAAATTATCAATATTCCGATTATCCCAATTCCAAGGTCAAAATGATTTGTTTGGGGTAGTTCCCGTACAGCACTAAGAAAGAGCTGATTTAATTTGGTACCTCCCAAAATATTTGTGCCCAGCAAATGTTTTAACTGACTAAACATGATAATTAACGCAGCGGCCGAGGTAAAACCGCTAATAACAGGTTTGGATAAGAAATTCACGAAAAAGCCCATTCTTAAAAATCCCAGAAGTAGTTGAATTACACCTACAAAGAAGGTTAGAAAAAGTACTATTGCAATATAATTCTGCAGCCCGGTAATGTTTAAAGCCCCTAAACCGGCAGCGACCAACAATGAGTCCATGGCTACCGGGCCTACTGCCAAACGCCTTGAAGTGCCTAAAAAGGCATAGAGTATTAAAGGTATTAAAGAGGCATAAAGTCCGTAAACCGGTGGCAAGCCAACAATCATGGCATAGGCCATTCCCTGAGGGATAAGCACAATTGCCACAGTAAAACCGGTCAGGAGATCTCTTGATAAAAACTGCTTTCGATATCCAGGCAGCCAATCCAGAAAGGGAAAAAAATTTCGCATTCCTCAAATGTAGCATTTAATAGCAAAAAATTTGATTCCCAGAAACTTTTAAACCAGTGAGAATTAATCTCTTCCTGGTTTGGTGTCCTTTGTCTTAGACCACCTTATCCTGTGGGGTTATCAGAACTTTAAACACTTTTTCCTCAGCTGCCAGATAATCAAACCCTTCGTGCAATTTTGTCTGTGGTACAGCATAGGGATAAAAACTAATAGGTTCTATGCAAATCATATTTGGCACTTCTGTCCATAACATAAAATGACCAAAGCCTTCGGTTTTTAAGGTAATTTCTTTTTCATCATGAAGTGTAATATCTGTACAGCCAGCTACTTCCAAAGCCCTGCTTCCGACTGCCATTACCTCTTTGAGAGTGATTTTTCTATCAACTGTACTTAGATATGATTGTGTAGAATACAATTTAAATGCCGGATGGTAGCCGAGCATAAAAGGCATATCTCTTTCTCCGGAAACGCTAAAGCTTATTTCCAATCCGCCTTCTGTAAGCTCAAAGGATTTTTTAAAATTAAAGTTGAATGGCCATATAAGTAATCTGGCAGTTGATTTCTCAGGATATTTTGAATTACTCACCACGGTACCCGATTTGTATACCTTTTGATAAACAGCCTTATTTTCGCCACTGGATAATAACTGATATTCCAATTCCCTTAAAATTCCATGCTGATCCTGAAGCGCATTGGCCCTTGAAACCTGCACCCTGTATCCGGCTTCTGAAGTAGGACCAATTATCGGAAACATCTCCGTATCCGAACTACCCCAACCCGGACTGCCTTTTTGGTGAATATACTCGTACCCATCTAACTGAAAACTTATGAGTTCTCCGTCTTCAATGGTAACTTGTTGTCCTGCTTTTTGAAGTGTTGTGATCAATATTAATTTTGGTTTAATTACAAAGTTTCAATCTCCTGATCGAGCCAGGACAATCTGTCGTTTATCCAGTCTTTCAAATACCCTATTTCCTGATCATGACTATCACCTACAAATTTATTTGGCCAAACATAAGTGCCCAAAATACTCCAGGTTTTAAAATTGGCATCAATCGCACCCGCTTTGGTCAATAGTATATCATAGCTGTCTATTTTCGCCATTAGAGTAGCATCAGAAACCGCACCACCTCTTATCTCTGCCCATCTGTTTTTTAAAAGCGAAACAAAATTCGGGTCTTCCAGGAATCGTTCCCACCAAAATGGTACCAACCAGATATCATCAGGACAGCGTTCATTAAATTTATATGCCCAGACATTGGTCTCTCCTCCCTGACAGTAATCTGCATTCCCAAATGCCAGATTAAAATCCCAGATAGGTCCCATATTTAATTTTCCGTTTTTATCCTTATGCATAAAGGTGCTCAGGCGGTAGCCATCCACATTATTAGAGAGCTCTGTCAGTAGAAAAAAATCTATAAAACTATCCACATCAACATATGTCGCATATCCCAGAACAGGATCTGCAAAATCATCTGACGCAAGGGCATCCTCAAAAGCGCCTACATAATTGGAAATATATTCTTTTTGTTCTGTGGTAATGTCTTCAGCATCTGGCTCTTCGTAGAGAAAGTACGTTTTCTGACCCATATTTGCCCCAGAAGGAACATATTGGGAAGTAAATGAATTCTGATCATTATATCCTTGTCCGACATTACTCCCGGCAGTTTTATCGATCTTCAGAATATAGCCACCTGTAAGGTCTTCGCCACTAATTTCATCTTCTTTTAATTTATTGATATCTATACGTCCACTATCTCTTTTCAGTTTTTCCATAAAGACATAGACTCCTTTATATTCATTGTTAATGCTCACTTCTACAAATTGAGAGCGGCTTGCATATCTGCCCATTTCCCGTGAAATATCATATATCAAAATATTTCTTAAAAGCGATTTATCACTATAAGGAGCATAAAGTATCCAATCTTCCTCTTCAGGAAGGTTCAGTAGTGAAACATCTAAATCTTCATTATTCTCGTCCCAAGTTTCAAACCCGTAGGACTTTTTAGGAAACATTTGCGATGAGGCACCTCTTATTTCTATGCCTATATTACCGTCATAGGAAATCAGATCCAGCTTTGAAATGATCATTGTTCCCTCTATTTTAGGTTCATCAACAATGGTATTCCCATTAGTATTAACGACAATCTGTGGCAGACGGTCTTCCGGCTTTATTACCGGATCTTCAGTTTGTTGCGGGTCATCCTCAATTACACCACCATCTTTATCAGCGGTACAGGAAAATATTAATACATTAAGCGCAAGGAGAATAAAAAGCACTATAGGACAATGGTTAAGCAAATTTTTTGGGATCATTAAGCCAATTTTTGTCTAAGGTAATAATTACAGCATGATTTACCATAAAGCAACCTCCAGCCAAAGAAAATTCGCATCCATATGGTACAACAGAAATATTCGACTATCTTTCATTGGATTATTTTAATTTCACAGCATGAAAACCAAAAATTTAAATTGTATAGCATTTACGCTTCTTGCAATTTTTATATCAAATTTATCAGCACAATCAGAGGCCATGGATGGATGGCACAGCATGTTTAACGGGGAGGATTTAAGTGGGTGGACCACCAAAATTCACCATTATGAGGTTGGCGATAATCATGGGGAAACCTTTAGGGTAAATGATAGCATTATACAGGTACGCTATGACAAATACGAAGGTGATTTTAATGAAAGGTACGGGCATTTATATTACAATCAGCCTTATTCCTACTATCGATTAAAACTGGAATACCGTTTTGTTGGAGAACTACATCCGGGTGCTCCTGTATTTACTATAAAAAATAGTGGCTTAATGTTTCACTCTCAGGATCCGAGAAGCATGTCCAAAGAACAGGACTGGCCCATTTCTGTGGAAATGCAGTTTCTCGCCGGCCTCGAAGAGGGAAAAACCAGACCTACAGGAAATATGTGCTCGCCCGGCACCGATGTGGTTTATGAGGGAAAAATAGATCCCAGGCATTGCATCAGTTCTTCCTCTGACACTTATTTTGGCGATCAGTGGGTAAAAGCAGAACTGATTGTAAGAGGGGATTCTTTGGTTACACATAAGATAAATGATAAAACTGTATTGGAATATACCCAGCCGCAGATTGGCGGGGGTGTTGTACACAGATATGACCCTACTGTAAAATTCGACGGGCAACTTTTAAGAGAAGGATTCATTGCCTTGCAGAGCGAAGGGCAACCCATAGATTTCAGAAACATCAAAATTCAAAATCTAAAAGGATGTATGGATCCAAAGGCAGTAAACTATGCTAAGCATTATATCAAGTCCGATCCGGAGAGTTGTGAATACTAATCATATTTCTAGTCTATGAATCCTTTTTCTCTCATCCATTCGTCATTGAAAACTTTGCCGACATAACGACTTCCATGATCGTGAAACAATACCACCACCACATCATCTTTTGAAAAATGTTCTTTCAATTGTAAAACACCTTTTATTGCGGCACCTGCAGAGTTTCCCAAAAACATGCCTTCCTCTTTTGCCAGTTTTTGTGTATATACCGCCGCATCTTTATCGGTTACCTTTGTAAACCCATCAATAATCTCAAAATTGACATTTTCAGGAAGAATATCTTCTCCGATTCCTTCGGTCACATATGGATATATTTCGTTCTTATCAAAAATGCCTGTTTCATGATATTTTTTAAAAACAGAGCCATAAGTATCTACGCCCCAAATCTTCACTGATGGGTTCTTTGACTTTAAATAAGTCCCGACCCCTGAAATAGTACCTCCAGTTCCCACTCCTACCACAAAATGGGTAATCTTCCCGGAAGTCTGTTCCCAGATCTCTGGTCCGGTACTAAGGAAATGAGCTTTTGTATTTGAAGGATTATCATACTGATTTACATACCAGGAATTTGGGATTTCTTCTGCCAGTCGTCTGGCTGTTGAATAATAACTTTGAGGATCCTCCGGTGCAACGTCTGTCGGACAGACATAAACCTGGCTACCCATGGCTTTAAGGATATCTACCTTTTCTTTGGATTGCTTATCACTTATAACACAGATCATCTTATATCCTCTTATGACTGCGACCAATGCGAGACCCATTCCCGTGTTCCCGGAAGTTCCTTCAATTATAGTGCCACCTGGTTGTAACCTGCCATCTGCCTCCGCATCTTCCACCATCTGGACTGCCATACGGTCTTTGACAGAATTACCCGGATTAAATGTTTCATATTTGGCCAGGACCAGACAGGGTAATTCCGCAGTGAGTTTATTTATCTTAACCAAGGGTGTATTTCCAATGGTTCCCAGGATATTTTCGGAGTATTCCATAAGTAGTGCTAAGGTACAACTTTGCGTAATTTTCTTCCTAATCAGGATATATATCATTCCGAGGATTATACACGGAAGAAAGGATAAATTTATGTTGTTTGACTGTTGACTGTTTCCGGTTCACTCAAATTTTATCGCCTTCACCGGTGTAATTTTGGTAATGATATAAGAAGGGAGTAACAGCATCAGCAGACAAAGCAGTAAGACACCAATATTCAGGAGGACCACAGTGAAGACCTCCAGATGTACAGGGATATAATCTATATAGTACTCCTTTGGATTTGGAAATTTAAACAGTCTGTAATTATGTTGTAGCCAAATGAGCCCCAACCCAATTAAATTTCCCCAGAGCAATCCTATTCCAATGAGGTAGGTTGCATTGTATAAAAATACTTTTCTAATGCTCCAATTGTGTGAACCGAGAGCTTTAAGAATACCAATCATCTGTGTTCGTTCCAGAATTAAGACCAGCAGGGCTGTTATCATATTGATTCCGCCCACAATAACCATTATTCCTATGATAAGTGCGATATTAAAATCGAATAAACTAATCCATTCGAATATCTGGACGTATTTATTTTTGATATTATGAGTATCTAATGTAGAAAGCGTTTGCCCGTAAATTTCCTTGCTTTTATCCTCAATTGCATCGAAACTATCAAGAAATATTTCAAAATTACCCACTTCATTAGCCTCCCATTTATTCATGCGCTGAATGTGCCGGATATCCGTGAATACGTATAGTGCATCCAATTCTTCAAAACCGCTATCATAAATTCCGGAAATCTGAAATTTGCGTTGATTGGGAGTAGCGGAAGGATTATCTTCTTTTATAAAAACAGCAAAAAATGTATCTCCGACTTTTAAGCCTAATTTATTTGCAATCAGTGCCGAAATAAGTACTTCTGAATTAAGTTCCGCACTAAAGTCGGGTAGCACTCCGGCAACTAAATATTCTTCAAAGGCAGTCCAGTTATAATCTTTCCCTACCCCTTTTGCGATTATTCCTTCAAAAGTATCAGCTGTCCTTATAATCCCCGCCTTACTGGCCACTGCCTGTATATGCGACACCCCCTCAACCGTGGTAAATTCCGGGTAGAATTCCTGTTCTAAGGATACAGGAACGACAGATACATCCGAAACATTGTTATCGTAATTGTAGATCTGAATATGACCGTTAAATGCGGATACTTTCTCCCTTATTTTGTGCTTAAGGCCTACCCCTGTGGCAATAGCAATCAACATCATTATCACCCCAAGTGCAATCGCCGTTATGGCAATTTTTATAATTGGAGCAGATATGCTAATTTTATGTTCTCTACCCTTTATTAGGCGTTTAGCAATAAAATATTCTAAATTCAATTGATGGCATTTTTATCCGGTATCAAAAATACAGTATTATTGTGGCTTTTGATACTATCTGCATGTGGAAACCAAGATAAGAAGACCGTCCATTTGAGCAGCTCTACAGAAGTTGACACTACACTCCAGACAGATACATCAATTGTTGTGGGAGCCAATCGTATTCCCGAATATCTGCCATTGTTAGATGGCAAAAAAATAGCAGTAGTCGCCAATCAGACCAGCGTGATTTTCAAAGCTACAGATGAAAATAGCACTGATTTTAGCCATCTGGTCGATTCTCTGCTGTCCCTGAATTTAGCTATTAAAAAAGTTTTTGCACCTGAGCACGGATTTAGGGGCAAAGCGGATGCAGGGGAACATGTAACAGACGGGATAGACACCAAAACCGGACTTCCTATTATATCGTTATATGGCAAAAATCGCAAACCTTCACAAGATCAGCTAGATGGGATAGACCTGGTGGTATTTGATATTCAGGATGTTGGAGTAAGATTTTACACCTATATAGCCACACTTCAGTTGGTAATGGAAGCTTGCGCAGAAAAGGGAATAGGGGTGTTGGTATTGGACCGTCCTAATCCTAACGGTCACTATGTGGATGGCCCGACAATGGAACAGGAACATACCGGGTTTCTGGGGATGACCACTATACCGCTGGTCTACGGCATGACCATTGGTGAATATGCGAAAATGATCAATGAGGAGGCCTGGCTCAAGGACGGCAAAAAGGTAGCACTCACTGTAATCCCTCTTCTTAATTACACTCATAATTCTGCTTATAGTTTACCTATAAGACCTTCCCCTAACCTTCCCAATGATGTTTCCATTACACTATATCCGAGTCTGGGACTTTTCGAGGGAACAAATGTGAATGCCGGCAGGGGAAGCGAATTTCAATTTCAGCGTTATGGTGCCCCGTTCTTAGATTCATTAAAATATAGTTTCACCTATACTCCTGTTCCAAATTTCGGATCTAAAAATCCAAAACATAAAGGGGTGCTCTGCTATGGTACAGATTTATCCAATACTACACGGATGAATCAGGTATCCTTAAAATATATTCTTGCTGCCTATCAAAACAGCAAAGAAAAATCGAAGTTTTTTAACACCAGCGGATTTACAAAACACGCGGGAACAGCAGTTTTACAAAAACAGATAGAGGAAGGGCAAACGGAAGATGAGATCAAAAAATCATGGGAAGCCCACATAGAGCGTTTTAGGGCAATAAGGGCGCAATACCTGGTGTATCAATGACCTTTTTTATCTTTGCTGATGCTAGTGGGTTTTCTGTATTTGTTGAAAGGCTGTTTTAACAATCCCACTACACTACCATTTTCTACCTTATCCGGAAAAGTGTCAACCCCATAAATTATCGATTCTCTGTCTAACTTCATATAGGTCCCAAACAATCTGTCCCAAACAGAGAAGATATTACCATAATTGGAATCTGTATACGGCAGCATATAATGATGATGTACTTTGTGCATATCAGGGGATACAATTACCCAGCTGATCAGTTCATCGATTTTTGAAGACATCCTGATATTTGCATGACCAAACTGGGTGGCCACAATAGAAAGTGATTGGTACAGCATTACTATCCCTATTGGTGCGCCAACGATTAATATACCGAATAATGTAAAAGAAAACCGGATAACGCTTTCGAGCGGATGATGCCTGTTTGCGGTAGTGGTATCAACCTCATGATCTGTATGATGAACAAGATGGATCATCCATAAGGGTTTAACCTGGTGCTCCACATAATGGGACAAATAAGCGCCAAAAAAATCGAGCAACATAACGCCCAGAATAACATAGGCCCATAGCGGCATTTCTGGCAACCAATTAATTATCCCAAAATCATTGATAGCTACCCAATCACTGGTCATTAAAAACAAGAAGGCCAGTGCAAAATTGATTACGACGGTCGTAAGGGTAAAAAAAATGTTTGGAACAGCATGCCTCCATTTTTTATACTTGAATTTGAACAAGGGTACTGCTCCCTCCAGTAACCAAAAAAATGTCAGCCCCGATACCAGGATAAGACTCCTGTGAGCAGAGGGAATAGTTTCAAAATAATTCAGAATGGCTTCCATGGTTTAAAGATAAGTAAAAGCCTAAAAAGCACATAAACATACGGTGACGCTCTCTACACCCTACACTACTTAGTAAAAATTAATAATTGTTGGCAGCTTACTGCTTACTGCGAACTCTTACCGCTTACTGTTTACTGTTTACTGTTTACTGTTTACTGTTTACTGTTTACAAGTTGCTTCATTTTCTCAACAATATTAAAGGCTGCGGGGCAGATAGCGACATTTTTAAGGGTAAGATTCCCTATTTGATATAATTTTTTTCGGTTCGTATGGGGAAATTCCCGACAAGCTTTTGGCCTCACATTATAAATTGAGCAGAAATTATCTGGCCCCAAAAAAGTACAGGGTAGTTGCTTCAGTACATAGTCATTTTCTTCATCGATGCTCAAATACGCCTCAATAAAATCTTTTGGTTTTAGCCGCAAATGTTTGGAAATTCTGTCGATATCAATATTTGTAAATAACGGGCCGGTGGTCTTACAGCAATTTGCACATTTAAGGCAATCTGTATGCTCAAATTCTTCGTCGTGCAACGATTGCATTGTCCTGTCAAGATCCCTGGGCGGCCTTTTCTTTAGCTTTCTAAAGAATTTTTTGTTCTCTAAATGCTTTTCCCGCGCCTTTTGCGGAAGGTCTTTTAAAATTTGATCCATTTATCGGCTTATATTTAGTACAGTGGGTCTATTTTGCCACCACTTTTTTTATGTTGTTCAAAAAACCCGAATTTGCAGCCAAAATACAAATTTAATATGCGAGATATTTTTGGACAGGCGCTGCTCGATTATCATTCCGGAAATTACGAGGAAGACATTATCACATACTCTTCTGTCGGAGGAGAGGATCGTCTTCCTCTGCCGTATCTCTTCAGAGATTATAAAGCTATGCCCAAAATAGAACAACGTGCTCTGGAGCTTTGTCAAGGTGCAGTATTAGACATTGGTTGTGGTGCAGGGAATCATGCGTTGTATCTGCAGGAAAATGGATTGGATATCACCGGTTTGGACATTTCTGAAGGGGCTATAGAAACCTGTAAGTTGAGAGGCCTGAAAAAAACGTTGTACGGCACTATCTACAGCGTAGATGGAATGAAATTTGATACATTATTACTGTTAATGAATGGGATCGGAATTGCCGGAAGCTTAACCAAGCTGGATGCCTTTTTGGAACAAATAAAAAATCTGTTGCTTCCGGGCGGACAGGTTTTACTGGATTCCAGTGATATTATTTATATGTTTGATGATGAGGAAATTATAGAAAACACAAAGACTATTGCGTCTGTTGACCAATATTATGGGCAGGTGACTTTTATTACGCAATATAGGAGCCAAAAGAGCACCCCTTTTGATTGGTTATATCTGGATTATACTACCCTGAAGGAGAGTTGCAAAGCAAATGGATTTTGCTGCGAACTTGTAATGGAAGGGGAACATTACGACTATTTGGCAAGACTAAGTGTTAAAAAGTAATAGTTTGCCAATGTCTTCGTTTAATATTAGTATAAATCGTGGAAGTCAGCCTCAAAAATAAAATTGTATGAAAGTTTACAGATTTTTATTCCTTGTTATCTTCTTGGCAATAGCAGTCAATTGCTCTAAAAGTTCTGATGATTCCCCGGACCCGGTAGATATTGATAAATCAGCGAACCTTAAAAGTACGGGTGATTCCGCACATGATATCCTCGCTAATGATAATTATACCCGAATGGAAATTGAAGTGGTCCATGTAGCAGGCTTCCAGCCTACCCAGCAGGCCATGGCTGATTTTATGACCTTTCTGACTGATCGGACTTTTAAGGAAGAAATAGAAGTAATTTACAGGGAAGTCGCTTCTCCGAATGAGGAAGATCTGACGCTTACAGAAATTGCTCAAATTGAAGATGATAACAGAACACTTTACAATAATGGCGAAACATTGGCTATCTATATTTATTTTGCCGATGCACCTTCTGTGGATGATGATGAAGAAGAAGGCCTGGTAACTTTAGGTGCCGTTTATAGGAATACTTCAATGATAGTATATGAAAGTACAGTAAGACAACTGGCCGGAGGGAGTTCCCAAGTCACTAATGCAGATGTGGAAGTTGCTACACTTAATCACGAGTTCGGACATCTTTTTGGTTTGGTAAATCTGGGTACTCCTGCAATTAACAATCATGAAGATCCAGATGCAGAAAACCATTGTGATATAGCGGGCTGTCTTATGAGGGCCGAATTGCAGTTTGGCGGAGGAATGATGAGTATGCTCGAAAGCCGGACTTCCAAAGGCCTCGCAATGGCTCCCGGTCTGGACGCAGAATGCATTTTAGACCTGCAGAACAACGGCGGCAGGTAGCAGTGGGCAGTGAACACGAGATCTTTTGTGATTATCCTGTGGATGATTATAAAAGGCTGCGAGATGATGCGGCTGGCTTAGGTAAACAGTAAACACGAGATCTTTTGTGATTATCCAGTGGATGATCATAAAAGGCTGCGAGATGATGCGGCTGGCTTAAGTTAACAGTAAACACGAGATCTTTTTTGATTATCCTGTGGATGATTGAAAAAGGCTGCGAGATGATGCGGCTGGGTAGAGTAATCAGTAAACACGAGATCTTTTGTGATTATCCTGTGGATGATCATAAAAGGCTGCGAGATGATGCGGCTGGCTTAAGTAAACAGTAAACAAACTACTGAACTCTAGGGAATATTAAGGTATTTGTGAGTTTGAAGAGAAACTTTCCATTTAGGATGTGCCATCACGTAATCCACGATCATTGGGGTCACCTTTTCCCTTACACTCCATTCGGGTTGTAAATAGAGGATACAATCCTTATTCACTTTAGCAGCTTCTTCCTCGGCAAAAAGAAGATCGTGTTTATTATAAACAATTACTTTTAGTTCATGAGCTACTTTATAAATATCTGCTTCCGGGAGTTTATTCTTTTTAGGAGATAAACAGATCCAATCCCAGCTTCCTGTCAGCGGGTAAGCTCCTGAAGTCTCAATATGCGTTTGCAAATTTCTCTCTTTCAAGGCCGATGTTAAAGGGCCCATGTCCCATGTCAGGGGTTCTCCTCCGGTAATCACTATGGTATCGGAAAAATTTGCTGCATTATCGACGATACTTTCAATTGCTGTGGGAGGATGAGTTCCGGCATTCCAGCTTTCCTTTACATCGCACCAATGGCAACCCACATCGCAACCGCCAACCCGAATAAAATAAGCAGCTGTTCCCTTGTGAAATCCTTCTCCCTGAATGGTGTAAAATTCTTCCATCAAAGGCAGCATCAGCCCCTGGTCTACCAAATCTAAAACGGCATCTGTGATCATTTTGCAAAGATACATCTCTGAAATCACAAATTCCAAATTCCAAATTCCAATTCACAAATTGAGATATGCAAAAAGTGATTTTCCAGAAAAAATTGGGTGGCAAATTAATTTATAAAGTCAAGGAATCCATTTAAAGCAACATACAGCATATAACAATTAAAGATGAATGTGGCTCCCAACGCCAGGTTCATACCCAATTTGATTTTATGCTCTTTCATTATATCCGACCTATTGAGCAAAATCAGTAAAAATAGGGTAATAAGCGGCATTACAAACGGACTTAGGGCCTGTGAAGCAATCAATATCCAAACTGGCTTACCACCGACAAAGGGAACAATAAGTCCACTTAATGCAACCAGGACCACCAAAAGCTTATATAATGGTTTTTTCATATCCCGTTCTGTACGGGTATAATCTGCAATTAACCAGGGAAACAACAAGAGATTGGGGAATATGGATGATAAGCCTGCAGCAATGATTCCCATGGTAAATAAGCTAAGTGCAAAATCTCCTGCCCAGGGACCCAGGGCATGCATCATATCGGTAGCATCATCGACCTGGACGCCCTGAAAATAAAGTGTCCCTGTTGCACTGATCATAATAGCAAGACTTATAAAAAATGTCATCACCATGGATGACATTGCATCTTTATTCTCGGTCTTCAAATCTGACAGCCCCCAGCCTTGCTCCTGAACCAAAATGCTTCTGGAGGCTAAACATACCCCTGCCATTGTAGTCCCTACTACTCCGGCGATCACAAGCCCGGTATTGTCGCCTTCGGGTAGTTCTGGAAAGAATTCGATAAAGGACGTTCCCGTCTCCTTTACAACCATAATACTTGTGATGATGAAGGCAAGTGCCATAAAGCCAACCATTATACTCATGGCCTTGATGAAATTTTCATGTTTCCCTGTCCAAAAAAGACCAATCAATAAGACAATAAAGAAAACGGAGATGACTGGGCCATTTAGAAAAGAAATCGAGGTTTTTACAGCTATCCATTCCATGGTAACCTCTGCTACCACCCCCATAACACCGATACAGGATGAAACAATAGAAACTAAAAGGGCCGTAATGATGAAAATGGTAAGAGGTTTACCAAATGCTTTTTTGAAATTATACATTAAGGTTTCCCCGGAAACAATGGTCAGTTTGCTGATAGCGACAAGAAGGAAGTAGGTGAAAAAGCAGGAGAGCAATAACGCCCATGAAAGGCTTAGTCCAAAATTGGCTCCGGAAACCACCATAGAAGTTACGCTACCGGTACCAACGACATAGCCAATGATAAAAAATGCCGGCCCAAAATTTTTCAGAACACTTTTAAATCTTTGTGAAATAGTTAAAGTGCCTGAATCCATGTTTAGAGATTTTACTTTTTTCGTTCGATTATATCGAAACATTTTAAATGTCGGTTTGGCTTTTCAAGATATTTTAGAGGCTATAAAGCAATTCTTTGTTCTCAGCGGTATGCACTAACAGAAGTTACTCCAACGCAGTGTAAAACAACTTAAATAGCGATAAATATTCCAGGTTTTAGGCTCAGCTTGTACATATCAATAGAAACCAATGCACATAATCTTACCTTTTCCGCTTTTACTTATCTTTAAAATTGTCACAAAATTCGATTAGCATTTCAAAGTGATTCTCCATCCTCTCAATTGCCAATTTGGGTTTTTTATCCCTAATGGCCTCATAAAGGTTAACATGTTTCTGAATCTCTGATTGAAATTCATCCTCATCACAAACTCGATTATTTTCAAAAACTGAAATAATCTTAGGGGTAATTTGCAACATTAAAGCATTCATAGTACTATTACCACTTGCCTTTGCTATTGCCAGATGAAACAATAAATCTTCCTGAAGGGCATCTTCCCTTTTTAAAATTTTTGCTTTATAGGAGTCAAGCTTTTCTGCAATTTGTTTTAAATCGGCTTCCGTTCTTCTTTCAGCAGCCAATGCGACAGTTTTAAGTTCCAAAAATATTCTTGTTTCAACCAAAGATTTAAAATCTTGACTTTTCAATCTTAAAATGTCATCAATAATGCCAACCAGGGCAATTTGTCCGATATTGGCCACAAATGTGCCGGCCTGAGGAATTGATTTTACCAATTCATAATATTCAAGTTTCTCAATGGCCTCTTTTACATTTCTTCTGCTAACATCAAATTTTTCGGACAATACTCTTTCTGAAGGTAATTTATCTCCTGGTTCCAGGTTTTTGTAAATAATTAAATCCCTCATCTTGGAGATAATCAGCTTATGTATTTCCTGATTGTCGATTTTTGGTAGTATCTCTGATTTCATTAAATATAAATTCGAATTATTGAAAGCCGTTAACCAAACTAATTTGTCGGGTCAATGAAAATTATACTAACTCTAGAGTAATCACCAAACTATAATCGGCCTCAAAAACAGCACAGTGAATTCTTCAAAAAACGAACTTAAACAACTTTTATTTTAATTGTTACTGTTAACCCTGGCTGCCCTGTGACCTTTGTTAGCCGAATACTTTATCGGACAACTGGTTTTGAGCAGCTTCAATTAAACTAGCATGCATAAAGTTTATAACTAAAATAAAAAATGAGCATTTATTTTTAATCTGAAATTAATCTGTTGCAAAAAACAAAATAAAACGAGATTAAAAAAAAGCGATCAATGCCATCACTCCGTTGTAGGAGATCACGCAGGAAAATACGAATGCCAAAACTAATATTATATTGATCCAGGTACTGGTAGTATAACTCTTCATTATTTTTTTATTGTTGATGAGAAACATAATACCTATAACCACCAGTGGTAACACAAACACATTGAATATTTGTGAGACAATCTGCATCTCTACCGGGTTTGACCCAAAGACAGGTACAATAAGAGCAAAAAAACAGGCAAAAGCTGTGATAACCTTAAATTGTTTGGAAGAGGTATCGAGCTTTCCAGATTGATAATCAGCTATTAAGATAGGTGTGATCAATAGAATCGGAAAAATAGAGGAAAGACCTGCACTAAGGGTCCCAAAAAAGAACAGGGTCAATGCAAATTTACCTGCTACAGGTTCTAAGGTATTAACCATATCCAAAACCTCAGTGACTGGTTTACCCTGATGAAAAAGTGCTCCGGAGGCTACGGCCATTACAGCCGCACTAATTGAAAATACCAAAACAGCTGCGATGATAGCATCCTTCTTTTGTTGTTCAAGGTTTTTGATGGTCCAGCCTTTACCCTTAACGAACAAAGGACGTGATAAAAATGTTGCTGCAGCCATCGTAGTTCCAACAAATGCGGCCACTAACATCTTACCTCCTTCAACTTTGGGAATCGAAGGTATGAGACCTTGCAGTACTTCGGACGGTAAAGGATATACCATGAAAAGTGATATTAAAAAGGAAAGCCCCATAATGGTAACGAAAATGACAAGGATTTTCTCAAAAAAAGTATACTTACCTACCAAAAGCAGGGCATAGAAAATTGCAGTTACTACAACCGCAATTAGTATCACTGTTTCGTATTTATACTGAGCAATTGCAGGAAAGTAAATGGCAAATATTTCATAAATAATATTGGCCGATATACCCATGATCCCCATCAATGAATTCCATTGACCAATTGAGATTCCGATGATTATGAGTATAGCTATGATTTTGCCCCATTTTAAATGCTTTCTAAAAGCAAATAGGGCTGTCTCTCCTGAAATTAACGCAAAATTTCCATAGACATACATTAAGATGCCTGAAAAAAAGCAGCTCAGTAACAAAACCCATAGCAGCTGCATGCCATAAGTACTGCCAGCTACGATCATCGAGGTTACACTCCCTGTACCTATGGTGTAGCCAATGGCAAAAATGCCGGGTCCGAATGCCAAAACCAAGGCAAGTAATTTTTTCCAAATTGATTTGTTACCCGACTTTTCCATATTCCTAAGTTCTAAGTTTTATGATTGTTCCCAGAGTTTCACGAACCGTACTCTCCAGTCCTTTGAAATCATTGTTTGCCAATACTTCTTTGCTGATAAGTTGAGACCCCATACCAACACAGGTTACCCCTGCATCGAACCAGGCTTTAAGGTTGGCAGTTTCTGTGGTTACTCCACCAGTAGGCATAACACTTGTCCACGGCTGCGGGCCTTTTATGGCCTTGACAAATGATGGTCCGTAAGTAGATCCGGGAAACAATTTTACAATTTCACAGCCCATTTCCTCGGCTGCGTTAATTTCGGTCAAAGATCCGCAACCCGGAGACCAGAGTACTTTTCTGCGGTTGCAAACAATAGCGATATCCTCTCTTAAAGATGGGGTAACGATAAAATTTGCACCCATCTGCATAAACATTGAGGCGGCCGCAGCATCGGTAATTGATCCTACACCCATGATCATTCCCGGCAGTTCTGCAATCGCAAATTTGTTCAATTCTAAAAAAACTTCGGAAGCGAAATCGCCACGAGCTGTGAATTCCATTAATCTTGCGCCACCGTCATAACAGGCTTTCAGCACCTTTTTACCTAGCGTCACATTGGGATGATAGAACAAAGGAACCATTCCTGATTCCTTCATTACTGTTGCTACTTCTAATCTTGAATATTGTGCCATTGCAAACTATACTTCTGTTAGTATTTTATTAAAATCGTACTGAGATGGGTTTTTGATATACTTTTTGGCCTCCTCATAATCAGTTTCTTCAATATAATGCAGATTCTGAAAGCAAAGTTGAGCAAATTCAGATTCGACATCTACTAGACGCGGAGCAATTTTGCCATCCTCGCCCTGAAGATCGGCCAGGAATAAAGGGGTTATTTCACCTCTCGAATTGGCAGTAACAATGCATCCACTGAGTCCTTCATCGAACATTTTCTTGACTCCCAGACCCAATAAGGTACAGAGGGTAAGATCTAATCCTATCGGTCTGCAGCACCTTAGTTCATAACCCAATTCTACTGGTCTGCTCTTGATATTGACACCCAGTTCTTTTAATCGTTTCTGAACAAGCATATTAAAAATATGCGACTTGCTTACATTGCCCAGTTCCGGATGACCGTGATCATCGTAGGTGAAATTGATCCCACAATTTTCTAATTCCGAATCGGGCATTATATGGAATACCCCTTCACTTATCAGGGCAACGCCATAATTGATGTTCTTAATTTTTCTTTTAACTATAGATGAAATAATCAGGCGGACTACCTTGTCAAAGGTAATGTTGGTTTTATTGAACATTTCCGGAATCACCATCATGGGAAAATGACAGCTTGTCGCAATACCAAAAGCCAAATGTCCGGCTGACCTGCCCATTGTAGACATCACGAACCAGTTTTGACTGGTACGGGCATCTTCATAGGTAGTGTTACCGATGCGAACACCTTCATCTTTTGCCGAGTGAAATCCAAAAGTGGGATTACGGTCCGGAAGTGGAAGGTCATTGTCGATGGTCTTGGGAACATGAATATTCGAAATAGAAATATTTTCTTTAGACAAATAGTCCGTGATTCTATTCGCCGTAGAAGCAGTGTCATCACCACCAATACTGACCAAAAGCTTTACATTGTTTTCAGAAAAAAGACTGGTGTTTAACTTTTCATTACCTGGCTTGAATCTACTCATGATCAAAGTAGAGCCTCCCCTGCTAAAAATACGGTCGGCATGGGGAAAATCGAATTCCTTTATTTGGGGATTCTCAGAGAAGATTCCTTTAAATCCTTCATGTAATCCTAATACCCTGTAACCGTCTTTTAGAAAAATTTTAGCCACAGTACTTATAACAGCATTAATACCGGGTGCAGGGCCTCCACCACAAATAATCAATATGGAATTTTTAGAAGCCATTTAGTCGTATTAAATTATCTCGCTACTCTACCGGAAGCATCGCCGCTCATTAGTTTATTTACTTCGTCCACTGTGACCAAATTTGCATCACCTTTTATGGTATGCTTTAAACAGGAGGCAGCAACTGCGAAGTCAAGTGCATTCTGATCATCATCTGGATAATTCAACAATCCGTAGATTAGTCCCCCCATAAAGGAATCACCGCCACCCACGCGATCTACAATATCGGTTATTTGATATTGACGCGTTTCGAACATCCTGGAACCGTCCCATAAAACTCCTGCCCAGGTATTGTGCGAAGCTGATATGGAACCGCGTAAAGTGGTGATCACTTTTTTTGCCTTGGGGAATTTTTGCATCATTTGTTTACAGACAGACAAAAAGGCTTCTGCCTTGACATCGTGCCCATCTTTATGGACGTCTAGTCCTTCTGGGTGAATTCCAAAATGTTTTTCGGCATCCTCTTCATTACCCAATATAACGTCGCAATAGGAAGTGAGTTCTGTCATTATTTTTTCCCTGTCGCCACCATAATTCCACAATTTTGCCCTGTAGTTTAGATCGGTAGAAATAGTAACGCCTTTTTTATCGGCCACTTGTACCGCTTCCAGGCAGACATCGGCAGCGCTTTGAGAAATAGCAGGTGTAATACCTGTCCAATGGAACCATCCTGCGCCATCGAAGACTTTGTCCCAATCAATCATTCCCGGTTTGATCTCACAGATAGCAGAATGGGCTCTGTCGTACACCACTTTACTTCCCCTGCTTACCGCACCTGTTTCCAGGAAATAAATACCCAATCGGTCTCCTCCAAATACAATGTTCTGGGTGTTTACACCTCGTTTGCGCATTTCCATCAGCGCGCATTCGCCTATATCGTTTTTTGGTAAACGGGTAACAAAGTCAACCGGTACCCCGTAATTTGCCAGGGATACAGCTACATTTGATTCACCGCCGCCGTAAACCACATCAAAACTAGTGGTTTGTGAAAATCTTAAAAAACCGGGAGGTGCCAAACGCAGCATTATTTCTCCAAAAGTTACAACTTTTTTCATCTGTTGATATATTGTTGTTTTTTAAATGTCAGGTTTCTAAGAACAATCTTTAGTTTTAAATTCCTAATCCTTGTCCGCCAGTAATTTGGATGGTTTCGGCTGTAAGGAACGAAGCGTCATCACTCGCTAAAAATGAAACAACCGCTGCTACTTCTTCAGGTTGCCCTAATTTTCCTAACAAAATGTTGTTTTTCCAGGAAGCAAATACTTCGGGCTTGGTCGATTTAATTTGCGCATGGAACGGGGTATCGATAGTACCCGGAGACACCGCATTTACTCTAATCCCATATTCAGCAAGGTCTTTTGCAAGCGCCCTGGTTATTGCATGAACTCCCGCTTTAGAAGTTCCGTAGATTCCGGCACCCGGACCTCCGGCATTCCACCCGGCAATTGATGTGTAATTAATTATTGTAGCATTCTCTCCTTTTTTAAGAAAGGGTATTGCAGCTCTTGAAGCAAAAAACACTGAATCAAGGTTTAATGCCATTACAAACCTGTAAAAATCTGTTGTCATTTCTTCGAACCTGGATCTTCCACCAAGTCCGCCTGCATTGTTAACAAGCACATCGATTTTTCCATACTTTTCTCCAATGGCTTTTATATTTGAGGTTACGGCTTCTTCGCTGGTAACGTCAAAACCGTAATATTCGGCAGTGATTCCCTGGTCAGTCAGTTCTTTTACTCTCTCGGCACCTTTCTCATCCTCTATACCATTTAATACCACAGTACATCCGTCTTTGCCTAATCTTTTTGCAACTTCGAAACCTATACCACCGGTTGCCCCGGTAATCACTGCTATTTTTCCTTTTAACTTCATATTATTTAAATATTAATCTGATTATACTGATTCAATTTCTACTGGTCTTATTCTTTTTATTAATACATATATAGACAATACTGCCAAGGGTGCTAGCACCGCTATTACGATAAATGCGGGGGTGTAAGATACCTGGGCAATCATGGGAATTAAAGAGTTCATGATAATAACCGAGACAGCGGCTACAGTACCGGCCAAACCGGCCAGGGTACCTACTGAAGGGCCCCGGAACAGATCACTTGAAATGGTCTGAATGTTACCGATGGCAAATTGAAAACCAAAGAGTACTATTGCTACGATATAAATAAACGTCATCGGATTGTTTTCTGTGACAAGGAAAATTATTCCTAACAAGCCCAGGAAGATCAGTGCTCCGCCAATGGTAATCGTAATTTTTCTGGCGGCATCAACGGATTTTGTTTCCATAAGTTTACCACAGTACCATCCGCCGAGAATACTTCCGACCATGCCACCCAGATAAGAAATCCAAATAGTTGATCCGATTTCTTCAATACTGAATCCGAATTTAGAATTCAGATAAAGTGGCATCCAACCTACAAAAAGCCACCATATAGGTTCTATAAAAAAACGGGAGACGAGTACGCCCCAGGATTCTTTGTAGCCTAAAATTTTGATGACCGACAACCCTTTTTCCTTTTTTTCAGGTTCGTCCTTAGGTTTTATTCTGTCAGCAACTATTAATTCTCTTTCTTCTTCGGTGATCCATGGATGGTCTTCGGGCTGTGCCTTATTCATAAACAACCATGGAATTACCCATAGTAACCCGATGGCACCAATGATAATAAAGGTTGTTCGCCATCCAAAGCGACCATATAAAAAGGCGATCAATACAGGAGCTATAACGCTACCCAGGGAGGCGCCCGCGTTAAAAATACCTTGCGCAATAGCGCGTTGTTTAATTGGGAACCATTCTCCATTACTTTTAACTGCGCCTGGCCAATTACCTGCCTCGCCTAAACCTAAAAGTGCTCTGACTATTGTCAATGAAACCAATCCCCTTGCAAATGCATGAAGCACCGATGCCACTGACCATACAACGATGGAAACCGTAAATCCCATTCGGGTTCCGATAATGTCATAAAGTTTTCCTGACAGAAATTTACCGAGGGCGTAAGTAACCATAAAAACGTTAAGCATAATGGCATAATCGCCTTCATCCATGCCCAGGTCTTTGCCCATTTCTGGCCACATGACCCCAAAGGCTGTTCTATCAATATAATTGATTACAGTGGCAAGGCATATGAGCCCAATGATCCACCATCTTAATCCTTTTACTTTCATATCTTTATATTTTGGTCATGATTACCCCAGGAAAAGCAAATTTTGGAGCTTACCGGACATACTTAAATTTTAGCTAAAAAATTTCTTGACGTATTAAAACGGACGTTCTTATACTGCGGAATTCTTAGTTCGGTTTAAGTATTAATTCCCTTCATTCTTATTTTAGATTAAGATAAAAGCGTGCAATTTTATCTTACTTTTTTTGATAAACTATATAGCGTTCAAATAATCATAGAGCCTGGTAAAATGAATTTCCATTTTTTCTATTGCCACAATAGAATTCTGTTCTTTTATAGCCAGATAAATATCCTCGTGTTTTTTGATCTCGGACAATGCCTCATCTCCCTCACAAACCCGATCCTGGTCATAAGATCCAATGATTTCCGGAGTTATCAAAAGCATTAACGTGGTCATGGTATTGTTTTTGCTTGCCTTGGCAATTTCTAAATGAAACAATAAGTCTTCCTGCAAATAATCGTTCCCCAGTGAAATTTTTGCTGCGTAGGCATCCAGGGCATTCTTAATTTTTATAAGATCCTCATCCGTTCTTCGGAGAGCAGCAAGTTCTACTGTTTTTAATTCTAACAGTATCCTTGTTTCAACCAAAGACTTAAAATCCGGTTCGCCCAGACCAAGTATATCTTCGAGCATACCGTTCATGGCCACCTGACCTATGTCGGCTACAAATGTGCCACTTTGCGGTTTGGATTTTAACAATCCATAAAATTCAAGTTTTTGGAAGGCTTCCCGAATATTTGTTCTGCTCACCCCAAATTTCTCGGACAACATGCGTTCAGATGGTAGCTTGTCACCCGGTTCTAAATTTTTATAATTGATCAAATCCCGAATTTTCGAAATTATTTCATTTTGAATTTCACGGTTTTCGTTCTTTGAGAGGATTTCTAATTTCATGTATTATAGAACTTAATTTAAATTGGTTAACCAGATTGGTTTGTTAAAATTAACAAATCTAAATATAACCAATGAAAGAACATTAATCTATTTACTTATAAGGTTCTTTCTTCCTTTTGATTTTTGAGGATTTTACCAGCCTGTTTCCAGGCTGGCAAAACTCAATCAAAAACTAACTCAAACAACTAACTTTATTGGGACACTTCCGGTTCATAAAAATTAATCTTTGTACAAACTCTTTCGTCCTAAGACAGAAATTAGGTATCCCGTTATTAAATTTTAATTCTAAATCAATTAAATTATAACTCACTCTATTAACCAGTATTTATAATCTTATCGATTTTTAATACCCTGGGTTTTGAGTAATTACTCCATCGCTCGCCAGAATTTCTGAGTTTGGAATTGGAAACACATGATAATTACTATTAATCGTTTCACCCATTTCAGCGTCAACGGTACCTGTTCTCACTAAATCAAACCATCTATGTCCTTCAAAGGCCAACTCCACTCTTCTTTCATCCTGAATGGCCTGTCCAACCAAGGCGGAAGTATTAAGAGTATTATGATCCAGAACAGTTAATCCGGCCCTGGTTCGTATTGCGTCCAAAAGATCCAGTACGTTCTCAGCGGAAGATCCCGTCTCATTCAATGCTTCCGCATACAACAGAATAACATCAGTTAATCTGAGTTCAATAAAGTCCTGCTCAAGACCTCCGGTATATTTAACACCTGCGCTTATTCCCTCATCAATACTTAGCGCTTTTCTTAAATCCGTACCTCCACCAGCAGCACCGCTGGCATCAAAAGCCGCAGTCAGGTCCGGATCCAGCGGTGTAAGAGATTTAGTATCACCTCCACTAAACCATCCGGGATACTCAGTTCCTACAGTGTATACGTCAGGTACAGAAGTTGATACCTGGGTAGCAAAAAGAATTTCTGAATTCCCGTCAACTACAACATTAGCAAAGTCGGATTCTAAACTAATCCCTGCCCCGGCAGCGCCGTTTATAACAGCTGCAAGTTCTGAAGCGGCAGCGCTAAAATTACCGTTGTACATATATACTTTGCCGAGAAATCCCTGAGCCGCGATTCGAGACGCGCGTCCACTTGCTATCTCAGAATTATCTAAAGCCGACATTGCACCTTGCAAGTCAGGAATGATAACGTTATTATAAATATCAGCAGCAGGCTGTCTCGCTAAAATAGATTGATCTGCTACATCAGGTGAAGCGGATAAATTCACGGTCACATCACCAAAAACCATTACAAGCTTGAAGTAAGACAGTGCTCTTAAAAATTTAGCCTCTCCTACCTCTGTGGCATCCGATGAATTTTCAATTATGTTATTCGCACTTAAGATCGACTTGTACAAATTGCTATAGAAAGGGCGAAAAAATTGCTCAACTAAATCTCCTCCTGCTAAATCCTCATTAAATCTGTCAAATGCCGGATATGGTTCTTCATCCATCAACATATTGTCGGCCCTAAAGTCGCCCATCACCGCCAATGGCGTTGGAGTGCCCGTCTGATAGTGATATGCTGCATTCAAAACACCCTTAAAATCCTGTAAACTACTAGATTCAATTTGTTTGGGTGGAAATTGATCCAAATCATTATGACATGCCGTTATCAACAGCAACGATCCCAATAATAAATATATTTTTTTCATTTTTTTTTATTTAGAAATTAACATTTAAACCCATAGTAAAACTTCTGACAATCGGGCTCGCACCTTCCTGGTACCCATAGGTTGTTGGGCCTAAATAACCAGTATTGGTAGTCTCTATACCTTCAGGATTAAATGAGGTATAATTATCTCCCATTAGATACAACAAATTAGTGCCTGCAATATATACCCTTGCAGAACTTATACCTACTTTGCTAGTGATATCCGAATCAAGCGTATAACCCAAAGTCAGGTTTCTTAAAGCTATATAAGAAGCATCCTGGACCCCAGAACCGTGTGCATTTCTGGTCTGCTCATAATGCAGGCCATTAGCATCAGCAATGCCATCACCATCTGCGTCAAAACTATCCCGTACTCTGCCACCAAATTGTGATTTCCAGTAAATCGGATCGATATTGTAAACTTCTGCTCCCTGAGATCCCTGTAATTGGAAAGACATGTCAAATGCCTTGAATCTCATTGTACTATTCAATCCCCAATAATAATCCGGAGTGGCAGAACCTAACTTGACATAATCACCTTCATAGGTAATTTGACCATCACCATTTTGGTCTACTACATACCATTCTGAGCTACCGAACCCAATATTTCTCGTTGGATCCGCTATATGTATCGATTCAACCTCTCCATGCACTGCATATCCCCACATTTCACCAACTTCTCCACCTACATAATTTCTAAATTCAGGACCTCTACCACTGGGTCCACCATAAACTGTCCGAGGCAGTTCGTCCAGAGCACCCAGACTGGTAATTTCTGTATCAACTGTAGATAAGTTGGCACCTATATTCCATGAGAAATTTTCGTTACTCACCGCATTTACATTCAGTTCTAACTCCAAACCAGAACTTCTTACATCACCACGGTTAAGTACGATGGAAGGTGTTCCGAGCACTTCAGACACACTTTGATTAATCAGCATATCTTCAATATCTGAGGTGTAATAATCCGCACTTAATCTAATTCGGTTATTTATAAACCCTAAATCGACACCATAATTGGTCTCTGTATTGGTTTGCCATGTTAAATCCGGGTTGGCTACATTAGTAGGAATAAGAAATCCATTACCGAAAGCGGTCGGCGAGGTACCCAAAAGGCTCAGTGAATCATAAGATCCTAAGAAAGAAGTAGTTCCTAAAGATCCGGTACTAAACCTTAATTTAAATAAACTCCAGGCCTCTGAATTCCAGAAAGATTCGTTATACACATTCCATCCTACGGAAAGCGCCGGGAAAGTTTCGAATCTATTATTGGCCCCGAATCGAGAATCACCATCTCTTCTCATTGATGCTGAGATCAAATAACGATCGTCATATGCATAGTTAATTCTACCAAAAACACTTCTCCTTGTCCTTGTCTCATCTCTCTCAGTTGTAATCACATCTGCAGGGCTAAATTGATTATAATTTATGGGCAGACCAATTGGGACATTCGTTCCAACTGAGGCAAGACCCCTGAGATAGGTGTTTTGAAATTCAAAACCAGCTACGGCAGATATGTCATGCTTACCAAACACTTTTGCATAATTCAAGGTAGTCTCACTTAACACCGTAGATATTTTTAAATTTGATATATCCAGGTCTGATTGATTGGTACGTTCACGAGCATCCGCCAAAGTTCCCTGATAAAAATAGGTCTGTGTATCTCTTAGATCTCCTCCCAGAACGGTTTTTAAATTTAACCCATCCAGGATTTCGTATTGTAAATAAGAATTAACATTGCCAAAAAATGTTCTTTGATATCTTCTTGCATTGTCAAACTTCGCCGCCGGACCTGCATCTCCGGATCCTCCTATACCATTCTGGCTTCTACCATAATGCCATTCGTGCGCAATATCACCTGGAACTAAATCATAGATACTCGAGGTGATATTACCTGTTCCTCTATAACCAACATCAAATGGGTCAGCAAATGCTCCTGGAATACCCACTCCTCCAGTTGAATTGAACAATGCTTGCCTGTTAGCATCCAATTGTTGAACAAATGCAATTGACGCATTTGTATGGTGAATTGGATGAATACTATATGCCCTTAAGAGGTCCCTCATGTCATGCGGTACAATTTCCTGATGACCACGGAATCCATTGAAACTCAATCCGGTCTTGAACTTGTCTCCCAATTTGGCATCGATATTCATACGTGCGTTGATTCTTTCAAATCCTTGTCCCCTTACTATACCCTCAGTATTCAAATAACCAAGAGAAGCAAAGTAATTTACATCATCAGTGCCGCCACTCATACTGAAGTCATGGCTGGTACTAGATCCATTTTGGAAAAGCCAATCTTCAATACTCACCACATCCGGAGCATTTGTGTAGGCATCTAGTCTATACTGCAATAAACCGGGATCAACTTCAGAAAGATCATAGGCACTTGTTTGTAAGTCACTGGCCCATTCTCCGGCAGTCTTTAGCATTTCAATATCCTTTACATACTTATTTGAAATGCTCGTATAGGTGTTATAACTAAAGGTAGCTTTACCTGACCTACCCTTTTTGGTGGTTACCAAAATAACACCATTTGCTCCCCTGGAACCATAAATAGCAGCTGAAGCTGCATCTTTTAGTACCTCGAGACTTTCAATATCGTTTGGGTTAACCGTAGCTAAACTTCCTGAGATCGGATAACCATCTACTACAATTAGCGGACTTGAATCACCTGATAGAGATGAAGCCGCCCTTACCTGGATCTTTGGATCCGCACCAGGTTCCCCGCTTTGATTTTGGATCAAAACGCCTGGCAATTTACCTGCCAGTGCATCATCAACACGAGCTGCCTGAATACCTGCAACTTCTGCTCCTCCTACCTTTGCTACTGCACCAGTAAGATGTGATTTTTTTCTTGTACCATAACCCACTACTACCACTTCGTCCAGTAATGCAGAGTCTTCAGCCATAGTTACATTTAAGGTTTCTTGTCCGACTATAGTTATAGCCTGTGTAGCAAAACCTACAGATGTAAATACCAGCACATCACCGTTACTCACATTAATGGAATAATTTCCATCGAAGTCTGCAGAAGTTCCGGTAGTCGTGTTTTGGATAACAACGTTAACGCCCGGAATAGGCACATTGGCATCGTCGGTAATCGTACCAGTCAGCGTATAGCTGTCTTGCGCCATTAACGTAATATTGATAAACAACACTACCATTAATGTTAATTTAGTTTTTAAATTCATTTGTAGTTTAATTTAATTAGTAAAGTGTTCCGTCAATGTCAAGGCAGACATTGAATCTTAATTTGTGATCTCTTGATCGCTTTTTTTCTCCTACTTACTAAACACATATTTCCGGTAGATGTCGATGAATTTTATTATTTTTACGGAAACGTGTTATAGTAATATGTACATGTTTTGAGTATTACTTCCCTTCATAATGAAGTAGTCAGTTTGAAAAGGATGGGCGTGCACCCGTCCTTTTTTTTATCGTTGTTTTATTGTTTCATCAGATATGGTTTTCATTTGTGTTGGACTGTGAGTGTTTATTTATAATTGGTTTTCCATATTGGTTTACCAATTTGGTTGACCAAATATATGTTATTTGTTTGTTAAAAAAAAATAATATTTAAATTTTATGATTTAGCCGTTTCTGGCGTGGATTTCCCACACAATCAATTAGTTGTAGTTACTACTATTATTACATTTTTATTAAGAGAAGGCCAGCCCTCCATTAATATCGATATTAGCACCAGTAATGAAAGATGATTCTTTGGAAGCCAGGTATGCCACTGCATCTGCTATTTCTTCTGAAGTTCCTTCCCGTCGCAAGGGGGTCATATTAGCAACTTTCTCACGTATGTCATCCTTCGTAAAGGTGTCATGAAATGTAGTAGCTATCATACCCGGGCAAAGCGAATTGACTCGTATATTCTTTGGCCCTACCTCTTTCGCCAGACCTCTTGTAAAAGTCATCACGGCTCCTTTTGAAGTAGCATAAGCCAGAGATCCTCCACCTCCCCCATCTCTACCGGCCTGGGAAGCAATGTTGATAATCGTTGATCCCGATCCCATGTAAGGAAGAACGGCCTGAGATACTAAAAAAGTAGAATTTAAGTTAAGTTGAATAACCTTGTTGAAAAAAGCCTCGTCCATTTCTGAAATCGTTTTTCTCGCAACCAGGCCACCGGCATTGTTTACTAAAATATCAACTGAGCCTCCAAAGGCCACAATGGTTTCTTTGACCAAATTTTCCACATCTGCCTTTTGGGTCATATCGCCCTTTATGATAATACCTTCACCACCAATTGCCTGTATTTCCTTTAAGGTGGTTTCGGCGTTCTCCTTGTTATTGTAGTAATTCGCTACTACCTTTGCCCCTTCTTTGGCTAACTTTAAGCTGATGGCCTTACCTATATCCCTGGTTCCACCGGTTACGATGGCTATTTTTCCTTTTAAATCCATAGTTACTTTTTTTATAGAATTAATTCTATTTATTATTCATCCTGCCTTCTGTATTAAATCTTTTTTTCGAAATGCTGTTTTGACAATAGTTTGTTAAGTGTTTTGGCAGAACTACATATTGTATACGCCGCCATTGATGTCTAGCGTAGCACCAGTTATAAATCCGTCGTATTCCGACGCCAGATATAAAACTGCTCGCGCAACATCGTCTGCATTACCTGGACGTTGGATTGGAATACCAGCAGTGGTTGCAGCCGCTGATTCTTTTGTTGTATGCGTGTTGTGAAATGATGTTCCAAGGATAAGACCCGGTGCAATGGCGTTGACTCGAGTGCCTTGAGACCCCAATTCTGTAGAGAGCGCTCGTGTAAATGTTAGAATAGCACCTTTGCTCGTAGAATAAACTAGTGACCCTGGATGACCGCCTTTACGCCCGGCGAGTGATGCCAAATTAACAATACTGCTGTTGTCATTTTTCGATAGATAAGGAGATGCAGCTCGGGTCACGAACATCATGGATGTGAGGTTAATGTCCATTACTTTGTGCCAGAACACAGCTTCCATTTCACTAAGCATTTTACGTGCAACCAATGAACCTGCGTTGTTGATCAGTATGTCCAAACCACCAAACGCTTCTACTGTTTTTTCAACCATTGCATTCGCATCGGCTTCTTTTGTTAAGTCACCACTAATAGCAACCGCTTTTTGTCCTTTGCTAGTCGCGTATTCCGTCAATTGGTTCGCAGTTTCAGCACTGGAAAAATAGTGGATAGCAACATTTGCTCCGCTATCGATAAAGTGTCTGGAGATTGATTCACCAATTCCTTGAGCGCCGGCGGTGATGAGCACATTTTTCCCGGTTAGTTTATTTTTCATATTATTCCTATAATAACAAAGCTGTTATCTTTAAGTCTTGTAACAAATTCTAATTATTCATAAAATCTTCCCGAATTGGGCTAAAAATGTCGATTAAAATACCTGTTTTTGTGCATGTTACGCCATGCATCACACGAGGTGGTTTGTTTACAGATTTTCCATAATCAATTACAACTAATTCTAACCTCTTGTAGTGGCAAGCAGGTTTTTTACTTATTACTTATCTCCAAAATAAGATACCCCACCACCACTTAAGAAATCTTCTCTTACAGGGCTAAATGTGTCAATTAGTATGCCTTCTTCCAAGCAAACTGCGGAATGTAATAAATTAGGTTCAATATAAACTCCATCCCCTGCTTCTACAATCTTCTTTTCTCCATTAATTTCAAATTCAAATTTGCCTGAAACACAATAGGTAGCTTGCGTGTGAAAATGTTGATGTGGGGAACCTAATGCTCCTTTGTCAAATTTCACTTTTACCATCATGATTTGATTATCATAACCTAAGAACTTTCTTGATACTCCGCCCCCAAGCTCTTCCCATTTCATTTCTTTTGAAATGATGTACTTTTCACTAAATCGATTCATTTTATGCCTTTTTATGATTAATTTAATTGTAATAATAAGAACCCATCCAAGTGTAGTTCTTTTCGTTTATTCTTAATGTATGTTTTGCTTTTTTTGAAGCGCTTGTATTTGCTGTAATAAACAGTTTAGTGTTTCCTTTTATATTAGTTATTGAAATAGCTGTATAATCTGTTGTATCTAATTCCACTTTTAACGCTGCAATATTACTTTTCGAATTCACCGAGAACTCCGAAACGGGACTATAATTACCATGGGGCTCTATAACTGAGGCAAAAATCGTGTTCTTCGAGTTCTTTCTGCGTATCATCAATGCTGCATCCCTGCGTAAATTAAATTCCGGGTCGTTAGCTCCCAACCTTGTTAACAGCAATTCATCAGAAGGCTCTGAGATTGTTGTGATCGTGTAAAAATTTCCGTTCCCTAACCACGATAGTTTGGTATTTTCAGCTGAGGGACCGCCGTTTCCTTCCTGATACAAATGCTGATATCCATTAGCTTCCCCAACTGGCTTCAATGCATCGGGAGCATTGTATTTAAAATTAACCTCAATTAATTGCCCCATATAGTAAAAAGGCAAATCATACTTATTATCATTATCAGACTTTACTCTTAAAATATCCAGTACAAAGGGTTTTTCAAAACTTGCATCCTTGATCATGGCCATGGTTCTGTGCATTTCTGTTCCGGGATAGGCATTTTTCTCGATTGCACTAACCACCTGAACCTCTTCATTAGATGCATCGAAAAAATAAAGCTCAGAATGATGTTTACTTCCAATTTTATAATCCCCTTTAAAATGAGAAGTTTCATTTTGAGTCATGGTATTATGAGCTATAGTTTGTTTAGCCCATGTCTTGTTTTCCTTCAGATAATTTCCGCCTCCTTTTTGCTCAATATTGACAAACCGGGCCAAACCGTAATCCTGAATTACCTCATTTCCTTTTTCAAACAATGAAAAGGATAGTTTGTCATAGTGCCCATGACTTAAGCCCTGTGCAGCATATTTGAACACCAGGGTTAAATCTTCGTTCCCATATCTTAAAATACCAACACCGCCTTGTTTTCCATCGGCTCCGTCCCTAAGATTGATGGATTTTTTTATGAAAGGTGCTGCTTTTCCGTCGCGAATACCCAGGGCGACCGAAAGACCAGAATCATCCAGAAGCACACGTGCTTGTTTTGTGGCAATGCTAAGCAATTGTGGATTATGTCCTCCATAGTGATACGCAATATCCACAGCGGTCACTAATTCTCTGGAATAGTAAGACATCCCCTTTTGGCCATCGTTCAGCGGAAAGAACTCCCCGTCAGCATCCGACAGATTTAGAAGTGCACTAACCGATTTTAGCAGTACACTATCCTTATGTTCAAAAATCTTCAGTTCGGGTTTTACGTTGTGCAAGCCCTCTGCGAAAATCAAAAAGGGATACATGGCATATCTCTGGTAATAAGGTCCTTCAGTATAATAGCCATCCGGCGAAAAAGGTTCGTCAAGATTGGCTAAAAATCCCGCTTTTTGGCCTTCCACCTTAATAAATCCACCATCATTGTCCTTAGCACCAACTTCCAATCCATCATCTTCGATACCGTACAAAGCCCTCTGAATTAATTCCTCATCTCCCATTACAAGCCCGATCATACCAACAGCAGCATTACCCCAGGTACTGTGATTATGAACCCTGTTATAAAATTGTGGGTTTCCTGTAGATATAAAATCGGCAAAAGGACGGAACAGGTTTTTCTCTAGTTCTTTGCGTTCTTTTTTGGATAACCAATCATAGATGCAATCATAGGCCTGACTTACATATACCAACCAGTTGCTATCATTCAAACATTGCCAGAATAATTTCCCCCTGGCATATGAACGCTCTTTGGGATGAATGGGCAGATCCTTATACATAGCTTCATACTGAAACAACATATCCTTAATATACCTGGCATATTTTTCATCTTCGAGAATTTGAAATAATACCCCTGCCTTCTGAAGGATGATAAAATTTAGTTTGTGGCGTTCATGGGTATAGCCGCCAGAATAGTCTTTTGGGATCGGAAGGTCGATACCCAATGCGATTTCTGCATCGACTTCCTCCTTCATGTTTTTTAAAGAGGCATCAAAGAGCGGTACTTTACCTAATTCTGCCCGGATTTTATCAACGCCGGCTTTGGTCAGAATCAGCTTAGGATGTTCTTGTGCCTGTAGTGATACCGGAAGAATTCCGACGCTTAGACCAGCAAGAAGTATCCAATTTACTATCGTAATGTATTTAACTTTGTACATTAGTTTACTGCTTTTAATCCCAAATCAGAACCATCAGTAGCTTTGCCCTTTAATGGCGAATCCGGACTAAGGACATAGGAATCATCAGAAAATCCGGGAGACATGTTCCATTGATTTTCGACCGTATATTGCTGGTCGCCGGTCACTTTTAACTTTTCCGTATTACTCAAAGCGTTGTTAAGTACCCTGACAATAGGTTCTCCGACGACCAGGTGCATGTTAATGGCCTTACTATCTTTAAAAATGTTGTCCTTAATTTCTATTTCTTGCACACCGTATAATGATATGGCTGCATCGTATTTGTTTTTAGAACCAAAACCAACGTTATCGAATACGTTGTGCTCTATTTCCAGGAATGGACCAAATGTACTTTCGTCTTTTCCTCCTCTGTACAACCTCAATGCGGCGCCTTGCAGCTCAGTAATTGTATTATTTTTCATTAAGAAGTACTCCACATTATATGCTCCAATATCATCAGTTTCTTTGTCTAATGCAGCAATGCTGCCGGTGATGTTTTTAAAGGTCGAATTTTGAATACTGATTGTATCCGCAAACGTGCCTTTGGAAACTCTTAGCACATCAAAGGAATGATTTACCACTAAATCTTTAAACTCACATTTATCAATAAATAATTTATAGTTGTCATTCATTGAAGTTTTGCTTGTGCTTATAACAGAATTACCAGCGTAATCTGGTGATTTTGCCCCGTCAAATGTTATGTTTTGTAAAGACAAACTACCCCCATTTTGAATTTCGAATGCCATCATTCGTTCAAATAAAATGGTTGCCTTTTCTTCTCCAGCAGTTTTAAATGTAAGGGGATGATTTATTTTTACCGCTTTGGTCAATAAGTATGATCCGCCTTCTTCCAACACAATAATATCTCCTGCTTCTGACTCTTTTACGACTTCATACAAGGTGTTAATACCACTTGCTACTTCTATTGATTTGCCCGAGTTTAACGCCATATCATTGTCTGTTTTAGAATACCAGGTAGTGCCGGTATTTTCTTTCGTTGCAATATTTGGACTTATTGTAACCTCAGTTTTTATTTTATCCGAAGTAGGTATTAAAAAACCTTGTTCGTTTTTTACTAATTGAATGTCTGCATTTATAAAACCTTCTTTAATAGTGGTTGCTGAGTTTTTCCCTAAAATGTTATTCTTAAATGTAATACCACTAATATCATCATAAACAGTAAAGATGTCTTTCTTGTTTTCATTATAAAAAATATTATTTGAAATCTCAGAATTAGCCGGTGGCTGGCTTCTTTCTGCATCATTACCTGCACATAATTGTATATGTTCACAATTGACAAATGTGTTGTTATTTACTTTAGAATCTATAACCGGCACATATCTGTTTGGTGGCGAATTTGGCACTCCGTTCATCATAACAAATGCACCTCTAAAACGGTACCCTGTTAAACCAACATGGTAATTATTAATAACTGTTTGGGTTTCATTGATTACACGAACTCCTCCTGTACTTGGCTTTCCATTACCAATAAATACATTACCATCAACCAATGTTTCATTTCCATGACGCATTGTTAAAGTTCCTGTACACTCGAAAAAAGTATTGTACTTAAAGGTGTTTTGGCAAGCTTTGTTCGAAATAATTTCGTGTTCGCCATTACATCGATCAAAATAATTGGATTCCACCACTGTATTAGAATTTTCTAATGCATGATGACTAGTTCCTATTCTCAGCGTTTCCCCACCATTATTTCCGTAGGTTGGTCGAGGACCAAAATAGTTGTGGTCTATTTTGTGATTGTTTGCTCTACTCTCCTTTGTATCCAGACCAACAATCATAGTAACACCCAAATTCTTTTTACCAGAAATATGATTGTGATCTATACGATTGTTTTTTCCATAAATGGTAACCCAGTAATCCTGTACCTGACGCTCAGGATTGTTAAAATTATCGATAACACATTCTGTTAATCGACAGTTATTTGCCATTTCTTCCCTATTTTTTCTAAAAGAAATAACCGCATTTGTTGGTGTATAACCATTTTTGAAGACCAAACCTTTGACTATTAAGTGATTGCCCGAAATTCTTAAATTAGAAGCTCCTTCTAAAATCACTTTTCCCTTTTCTTCAACAGTAAGTGTGATAGGCTTTTCAGCAGTTCCGTTTGCCTCAAATAAAAGTTCAGAATCCATCCATATTCCATTTGCAAGAACGATACTATCACCCGGCTGCACCTTTTGAAGCATTTCCTCGAACTCTGTTACATTTTTTACTGTATCCATTTGCTGTTCATTGGAGCAAGAGAAAATACCAATTAGAAAAATCAACGTAAAAAATTTACCTATTTGTCTCATCTATAAAATTGGTTTACCAGTTTGGTTTACCAAAAATACATATATTTATAAGACTCACAAATTTTTAACATAAAATCCGTTGATTTAAAAGCTGGTCAATAGTTTGTTATGAATGAAACCAATAAATTGAAAAGTGAATATTTAAATTAGGCGACCACTGATCCTTACAGCTCAAAAGAGGTTAGCAACAACAATCCAAAATTTTATAATACTGTTAGGAGATATGCACTATAAAAGTTCAAATTGAAAACTAATGCGGCTTTGGTTGCATTAGTTCCCAAGTTAGATGGACAATATTTATTCGAGTCCCTTCCTGATAGCCTGATCAATAGCTGAATACTCCGTTGACTCTACAAAACCAATAGAAAAAGTTTGAACAGTTGTCAGATGCTTGGTAGTATTTTCTCCGTTTTGTCGACCAAAACCCAGCACCGTCATATCGGGTCTGCTAACATAATTATCCGGGAATTCGTCATCTTCCTGATGCAGCATAAACAGCACACGAGGCGAATTCTGATCTCCAAAGGCCATCCACTCCGGTGCAGGCAAATCGCCAACAAACGGCTCTTTAATCGGATGCTTCTTCTTATCGACAGAGGCATACCAAAAATCAGTATCGTCCATTTCCCCGCCCGGCACGCCCTCATATTGTACCCAGTATTTATACCCAGGGCTGATTTTAGTCATTGTAAAGTCGCAGCGATCAGGATAAAAATCCCATTGTCCCTTCCACTGTCCATTGTCTGAAGTAAAGGTAATGCGAAGATGTTGCCCGGACTTAATCTCTACCTCCGAGTTTGAAGGATCGGTTCCCGCATTCATGGCGTGGAAGTAGCTGCCGTCCTGACGGTGAATCGCATTCGGAAACCCTCGGTATTCGCCCTTATGCCCAGACCCTTCCTCGTTGTGAAAGCCGATCCAATCCACACCATCATTATCGATCATGCTCGACAAACCGCCGCCTTCCGTTTCCAGATAATAGACCGCTACAGGGGTGGTGATGATGTATGCGGGCCCACCACCGGCAGATTCATCTATTCCTTGTGTAAGCTGCACTTTCTGCTCAGTACAAGAACTTAGACTTATTAGAAGTAAAAGCAAAGGTGTTAATTTTTTCAGACACATAATCATGTTCTTTAGATTCAGCTTTAAGCAGTATTACTTTTTGTACTTCGCTTAAACAAATAACCTATAGTACCTATGATTAGTGAACAAATCACAAACAACAACCTACCCCATAATGGATTAGGAATCAGAGCCATAAGCATAATACCAGCACTCATTACAAGGACCATTCCGCCCAATTTATTTCTTTGTTGACGGTCAACCTCGTCTTGTTTATCATCTGCAATAACTGGTCTTTTAAGGTCTTCGAAAAATCGATCAGTTTCTAATTTATGGTCATCCTTAGCTTCATTGTAGAATAATGAAGTTGCCCAGAAAAAGCCTCCGGTGATAAACACATGACCTGCAATGGTCAGAATTATATTCATATCAACCACTTCGCGACTAGTAAGAGAATCGACACCAAACCAGGAGACAAACACATCTGCAGTAATAACATTATCAACCATCCAGGAAACTCCTAAACCTAGAGCAATAGTAACCCATGGCGCCCATTTAGGGGTCTTTTTCACAACAATTCCAACTACTAATGGCACCATCATTGGCAGCTGAACCATAGTTGAAACCCTCATCATAAGTTCATATAAACTGAGCTCTTTAAGCGATGCGAAATACATGGCTACAGCAATAACTCCTATTCCACTTACAAAACTTACTATTTGACTAATTCTCAGTAACTTGGTGTCATCTTTTCGCTTATTCTTTTTCGCGAGAAAAGGCTGGTAGATACTTCGAACAAAGATTCCTGCGTTTTTATTCAATGCCGAATCCATAGAAGACATGGATGCAGCAAACAGACCGGCCATCAGTAACCCAACAGTCCCTATAGGCATAGCATTACGAGCAAACACTAAATATACCGCATCTGCTGCCTTACTCCCTAGCTGAGCATAGTCCCCCGGGGCATCCGGGTATAGGGAAGCAGCTGCCCATGGAGGGATAAACCAAATAATAGTTCCCACTCCCATTAGCGTCATTGCCAATAAGGCCGCTTTGCGTGCGTTGATAGTGTCTTTTGCACCAAGAAATCGAAATGAATCATGAAGATTCATCATCGTTATAATCTGTTTGGGCAAAAAGAAGATGAATGTGCCGAATAAAATTAAAGGGTAGTTCATATTCGGCCCTATGAGAAATCCGTCAGGAAAATTGTCAACTAAATTAGCCGGACCGTCAACCATTACCAGCGCTACTATTGCAGTAGCAACTGAAACAACCGCTACCACCAAAGTTTGAACAAAATCGGATGCAACTACGCCCCAGGCTCCTGATAGTACTGATACAAAAACAACGGTCAAACCAATCCCGATGATGGTTACAAAGATATCCGCTTCAAAAACGGCGCTGGTAAAAACCCCTAAAGCGTTTAACCAAACACCCGCATTTATGAAGGAAAATACAATTAACGCCCAGGAAAAAAACAGCTCATTTTCAGATCCAAATCGCCTCTTTATTGCTTCTGTCGGAGTATCCACTCTCATTTGTCTAAATCGATGAGCGAAGAACAAATATCCACAATAGAATGCAAAAGTATTACCAATATACACAGCACAAATGGCGAAACCGTCGTTGAAGGCTTTACCTGCAGCACCTGTGAAAGTTACGGCTGAAAATTGCGCCATAAAAGCTGTTGAACCGACCATCCACCACAACATTCTTCCACCTCCACGAAAATAATCACTCGTAGATTTACTTGCCATTCGTGAAAACACTACTCCAATGGCAAGGATTAATATAAAATACAAGCCGATTACCAGATAGTCATAAAACATAGTTTACCTTTTTATTGCAGATGACGAACATCTGTCCAGTTATCATTTTTTCTTATCACTTCAATAAGTTGCTGGTAAAGACTTCCTTCCTTGAAGGACTGGTAAGGAGTAAAAGTATCGCCATTAATATCTTTGACAAATTCCCGAGCTAAATACTGCCAGTTTCGCTCTGTATCACCATCAACCTTTGGCTGGTCATCCACTATATCCTGAGGTAACGGAAGTTCTTGCCAGGTTTTATTGTTATCCCAAATATACAAAGGCCCCATACCGTAGTGTCCTTTAATATAAATAGCCCCTTTTGTCCCATAAAACACAATATGGTCTTCATTAAACCTGGGATTTAACCCGCCATGTTTGAAGAGCAGGGAAACCGGTTTACTTGCAATTGCACTTTCTAGTTGGGCCATAACAGTATAAGACCACTCCACATTACTTTCTCCCCATTTAAGCGAAGGATCGTTTAGGTCTTTGGGAATATGGTCTCTTCTGGTTTTAAAATTATGTACGCCTTCAACAATAGGCGCCTTACCCAAGTCGTCACGAACTTCTCCGATTATCGACAGGATTTTTTCGCCGATTACTGAGGTTGCAATAGACATCATATGGGTAAAGTTGTTGTTGAGACGACCACCACCGTCTTCTTTCCGATGTGACCATCCAAAGGGAATATCCCGCTCCAAATTGAAGTGCGAGATAAACTCGGCTTCCACAGGTTCACCAATAGCGCCAGCTGCCACTAGCTGTTTAGCATGTATTACACATGGCATATAACGGAAACTTGATGCAAAGGCCGTTTTTACATTCTTCTTTTTTGCCAGTTCATACAACTCCAATGCCGACGAACCTTTATCAGTTAGCGGTTTGTCACTATATACATGACATCCAAATTCGATTGCCTGTTTAATATTTTCATAATGGGCGCCACCTGGTGTTGCAATGGAAACAATATCGGGTTGACAATCTTTCAATGCCTGTTGCCAATCTGTACCCGAGTAGGGGATATTCATTTTCCCGGCAACTTCACTTACAACACTTGCCGTTCTGCCAACAATGCCCACTACCTCAGCGTCTACTGCCCGAAATGCATCCGCATGTCCCTGACCGGCAAATCCGGATCCTGAAATAAGTACTTTTAATTTTCTATTCATTCGTTATTCTTAAAATGTTTTGTTTCATCGTTTGCTTGCATTTTTACCAGTTCCATAGGGTACCATCCTCTAACCTATTCACAGGAAGGTAAGATCGCTTGTATGGGTATTTTTTTGCTGCTGCTTCGTCGAAATCAATACCCCAGCCAGGTTTGTCATCCATAAATAGTAATCCTTCTTTTAATTCAACTTTGTAATTGAATACTTCATTCAGTTCAGGGGTGCCGAAACCGATAAATTCCTGAACACCGAAATTAGGTGCCCAAAGATTAAAATGCATATGTGCCATTAAGCAGACGGGCGAAAGGTCAGGAGCTCCGTGTGGCGCCATACGCACATGATATAATGATGCAAAGTCCGCTAATTTTTTTAAGGGGGTTAATCCGCCTCCATGGGTAACCGCTGTCCGCACATAATCTATCCATTGATTTTGTATCATCTCTTTAGCATCCCAAAGGGTGTTGAATTTTTCTCCTGTAGCCAATGGGGTATCGGTATGTTCCCTTATGACTTTATATCCTTCGGCATTTTCCGTAGTCACAGCATCCTCTATAAAAAGTAGCTTGTAGGGTTCCAAAAGTTTGGCCAATCGCGATGCCTCTATGGGGGTCAGTCTGCTATGCACATCGTGGCAAAGGGCTATTTCATAACCAAATTTCTCCCTTGCCTGCTTAAAAAGTTCGGGGATAAAATTCATGTATTTTGTGGTTGACCATTCTTGTTCTGGTGGCAAAGGCCTATTGCCCTGTAATTCATAATAGTTTTTTTTACCCTCCATAGTGCCGTAGGTACCCTTGGTGTTCGGTATAGTACATTGTAAGCGTACGGCTTTGTATCCCTCTTTTATCATAGTGCCAAGGTTTTTCAGGACTTCTGCCATGGTTTCCCCATTGGCATGACCGTATACCGTAACTCCTTTTCTACTTTTTCCACCGAGAAGTTGATAGACCGGCATATTGGCAAGTTTTCCCTTGATATCCCAAAGCGCCATATCTATACCACCAATAGCAGCAATACTAACAGCTCCATTTTGCCAATAGGCTCCTTTGTACAGGTATTGCCAAATGTCCTCAATTTGATGGGCATCCTTACCTATTAGACAGGGAACTATGTGATCCTCTAAATAGGAAACTACGGCCATTTCCCTTCCGTTGAGGGTGGCATCCCCTAACCCGTAAGTACCATTTTCCGTGATAATCTTAACGGTAACGAAGTTGCGCCCCGGGCAGCATACAAAAACTTTTATATCTTTTATTTTCATTATTATATCTCTTTTGCTTCCAACATACTTTTTTTGTATTTCTTTATAAAAATAAATCCTACGGCAAGCATTATTCCTCCAATAAAAACAAAACAAAGTCTTCCTGTAAGGTCGTTAGGAATAAATACCAACAAGGATAGAAAAGTACCATAAACCAGGCACATATATCCTAAAATCTTAAACTGTTGCGCGTCATTCCCCTTATGACCATGTTCCTTTTCATAATCTATAGGTGTGTTAAATTTTACGAAAAATTCTTCAACTTCTTTATGATAAACTTCCGGGGAGGTATTTCTAAACAATCGTGTTGCCAGAAACCACATACTGCACAGTACAATTACGGCAAAGACATTGGAGAAGAACATTACGTCTATCAATTCGCGGGCGGACCATGGGGTATCAACACCGATAAATTGCAACAAAGCTTCCGGACCTATATGTGTTTGAATAATGTAAGAAATCAGCATACCCAAAAGCACTGTAGACCATCCTGCCCAGCGGGGGGTATCCTGAAAAATAATTCCCCAGGTCAGTGGAATCATAAAAGGCAGTGAAATCATCGCCCCAAGGCGCATATTAATATCGAATAAATTTATTCCTTCCAATTCACTAAAGAAAATAGCGGATAGAATGACCAGACACCCCAAGACCACGGTGGTAATCAAAGAGACCCGAAACAGTTCTTTGTCGGTGGCGAATTTTCTAAGGATAGGTTTATAGAAGTTACGAACAAAGATACCCGCATTGCGGTTGAGGGTACTATCCATAGATGACATTGTTGCCGCAAATATGGCACAAATCATAACACCGATCATGCCGACAGGAAGCAATTCGATTCCCATTGCCAAATATATACCATCTACTGCTTTCTCCCCAAGCGGTTTAAGCGATTCAACAGCCGATAAATCCGGAAACATGATCGATGCCGCCATTGGAGGTATAAACCATATAATGGTAACGGTAAAAAACAGTATGGATGCCATCAAGGAAGCTTTTCTTGCCTGATTGGAATCCTTTACAGCCAAAAAGCGATATCCATCATTAGTATTGTTGACTGAAAAGAACTGCTTACAAAACGATGCAATAAACCAAAGCCAAACAATCTTACTATCGGCCAATTCAGACCAGTTGTATTGGGAAGTGGGTAATTGCTCTATAAAATTACCAACACCATCAAGTTCTCGTAGAGATAAAAATGCCATTACAAAAGCAACGGGTACCATAATCATCAATTGCATAAAATCACTGGCAACTACGGCCCATGAACCACCCAATAACGATATAATCAATACAGTTATACCAACGGATAGTACCGTCATTTCCATACTAACCCCAAATACAGTTGAAATTATGATTCCTAAACTATATAACCATACACCTCCATGAATTACTCCGAAAGGAACAACCATCCAGGTAAAGAACTGTTCATTAGCCTTACCAAAACGTTCTCGAACCACTTCAATGGCCGTAACAACTCTGGTCTGTCTAAAGCGCTTTGAAAAATACAGAAAGCTAATGAAGAAGCCTACGCCGTTTGCCATATAGACAATGAAAACGAAGGTCCCAGTTTCATACGCTTTTCCAGCTGCTCCGGTATATGTAACAGCACTAATAAACGACATGAAAGTAGTCGCTCCTACTAACCACCATAACATACTACCACCTCCTCTAAAATAATCACTGGTATTCTTGTTCATTCTTTTGAACACCATTCCAACAATTATCATAAGCAAGAAATATGCTACGATAACCATGTTGTCATAAAATGAAAGCATTTTTAGTATTTAATTAAATAAATAGTTGGTGATTATATGGCTAGGCCAACTGTGGAAATCACTATTTACCTGGCAATGTACCAGGGCCTACAGTCGCTTCTTTAAACCACACTTCTGTATAGCATCCGTTTTCATATTGTTTTGCTATATCCCCGTCATAAGTTTCTGATCCGGTACTCCAGACTATATTTTCTTCAGGAGATTTTCCATTTGTTTGATTGTACGCGCCTTGTTTGAAATACTGGATTTCACCAGCATAGGCATTTTCACGTTCAACACCATCCCTGCCTATCGATGCGTATAATGTTAAAATTTGTTGAGGAATATCTTTAGCTGTTGTGAATTCGGATTTCAACAGGTTTTTTGTGAAGGTTACGGTTTCATGACCTTCACTTTTAAAAGTGAGATACATAATCCCTTTAAAAACATTTATTTCATAACTAAATTCTTCTCCTAATTCAATGCCGTTTTTTGGTTCTTCGGGATAGGATGTTGAGTCTGGTCCAATAACAGACATGTCATTACCCCAAACGGCAGTTGAATAATCCCATCTTTTCGAATTATCGCCTGCCGTGTTAATTTCATAGTTCCAAAAGACAGACCCTTTTGTGTGTCCCGGGAATTTCTTGTAAAAGATTTTTAGAGGCTCATTTTCATGCCCCTCATCACTGTGAATTTGCCCAACAACTACTGAGTAGGAAGCAGCAACTCTGGCATCACCAGAAGTTGAGACATGCATTACTTTTAATGTCCCGGTTAACTTACCGCCTGTTTCAGGTATCCAGTGTTCTATTTGCCCTAATTCTGTTCTTGTATTGCTCGAAGTTCGGGAGGTAACACCAGAATTAGGTGTTTTGTATACTACCCAATCCGTTTTACCATCATTTGAAACATAAAAAAATTCTTTTTTCTCATAATCCGCCAGTTTATCGGTACGTGTGCCATCTCCTAAAAGAATGCGCCATTCATCCATAAATGGAATTACATCGCTTGGATATTTTGTGGCATCTTCAGTTTGCGCAGTTGCATCGGGGGTAGTCTTAGAATTATTTTTACAGGCAAATAGTACTAAAAGAACAACAATGGTAATTAATGAATTTTTCATTTTGGTTTGGTTAATACATGAGTTTGAGCGGAAGATTTTCTTCGACAATCAATTCCCCTGAGTTTTTTATTTTGTTATTTGAGTAGGTATTATTTTTTGCTCCCCACAAACGGGCAACCAACTTCACCCGGTTGTCATTGAATTCGTTTCCTGACAGACTTACATTGATTATACCATAAGTGTTGATTAAAATGCCGTTTTCTTCCCTGGCTCCACATTTCTTAAAAGTGCTATTGGTCACAACCAGATTGCCTCCTACTGTAGATTCATCATAACCTCCCCTGTAATAATCAATTACATTCTTATCGACACCTTCAAATGTGCAACTATCAATGAGGATATTTTCTGCATTGTAATCGCCACGGTCATCGGTCTCTGCGGACAGCTCCAGCCCGTTTGTACAGTTTTTAACGAGGGTTGATTGCAATAGGATGTTTTCGGAGAAAGAATATTTGTACGCCTTTAGCACATAGTCAAAATCGGATATTTCACAATCTATAACAGCCAGGTTATACAGGCTCGACATGTTCTTTTGCAAACTGGCAAACGCATATTGACTCCCTGTCCCTTTTAGATGAATGCCTTGAAGGCTAAGCTGTCCTTTTGGGTTCATTTCAAATACCGGGGTTTGCGGTGCACCGTCGTACTGAACGATGACTTTCTTGATAGAATTTGAAGCTTGTATTGTTAAGGTCTTATCAATCTTCAACGAGCCCGTCAGCTCATAACGATCTGCTGTCAAAATTATAGTGTCACCACTTTTTGCCTCTTTAACCGCACTTGCCAGTTCGACAGTTGAACCTGCGGAATGGGTTTTACTTGTACTTTCTTTAGTAGATTTTGAAAAATACCAATCCGGGCCGTACCGAGACAGGTCCATAAGATTCGGCTTTTGAGCTGGTGTGCCCGATATTGCTCCCACCGTATTATTGTTTGCCCGTGAATTACCAAACAGGTCTTTTGTAATTTGGTCAAATTCGAAACCGTTATATAGCTCAAAATCTGAGAAATCATTTTCTGGTATTAAAATATTATCTTCTAAAGCTGAAAGTTTAAAAACCTTTTTCTCGAGTCCTGTAACCCCTTCGAATGGGGTACCTTGATTGTTTATCACATTGCGTTTAAAATTGATTCCATCCAATGAATCATGGGCAACAATAGGCTGCTCATCTCCCTTTTCATTATAGATAAGGTTGTTGGCTAAAACCGTACGAATAGGTCTTGCAGACCTTATTTCGGAGAGCGGAAGAATGTCTTTTTGGTCTGTATTAGAACCTACACCAAATTGCCATGGCGAAGTACAATTAACCCAGGAGTTGTGGGCAACCACCACATCAGTTACCTGTATGTACCTGTTAAGGGGCGATTTTGGAATACCATTCATTACAGCAAGCGGACTTCTAAAAGTCTTTCCTTTTAGGTTATAGAAATAATTGTTGGTAACCCAATGTCCTGTTCCTATCAATCTCACCCCGCCGATTTGTTCAGAATTTGTATCTCCAATGAAATAATTGCCATCCACAACGCAGTAGTTTCCGTGTCTGGTTACCAATGAACCTTCACTTTTGTAAAAGACATTGTTCCTGAACTCATTAAAATTTGTTTTACTGGAGATAACTTCAACTTCCCCATTACATCTGTCAAAGAAATTGTTTGCCACCGTGGTATAGCTGGGTGACATAGAAGTAAAACTATTGCCAAGCTGTATTGTCTCAGCACTAGGTCCGCCTTTTGGAGGCCTGGGTCCAAAATAGTTGTTAGTGATTTTATGGTAATTCTTTATGCTCCTATTGCCGGCCAAATCAATTCTGACCGTAGGCCCTCTATTAGACTTGCCGGCAATATAGCAATGATCAAGCTCGTTATATCTCCCCCTAAATAGCACCCAAAGATCAGTCTGGTTTCTTTGGGCTTTATTATAATCCAGAATTACGCAGTTGGTAATACGTGAGTGGTTTGCGACGGTATCCTGGTTAATCGCAAACTCAATAACTGATCTGGAAGGGGAAGAACCATTTGCAAAGTACAAACCACTAACTACCAGGTATTCACCACCAAGTTTTAAGTCAGATTTGCCACCAATAATTACATTCCCGGCAGTTTCTGCTCTTAATGTGATAGGTTGTTGCTGTTTGCCGTATCCTACAAATCGGATATTGACATCATCCCAATTGCCATTGGCCATGACAATTTCATCCCCGGGACCAGCTTTAGCAATCGCCTCGTCCAATTCAGTGATATTTTTTACATAGATTCCCTCGCGATCAGAAGTATCCCCACAGGAGAATAGCAGCAGAACCGCACTTATTAATAAGAAACGTCTATTTATCATTTCAATTGCTAAAATTGGTTTACCAGTTTGGTTTACCAAATATATGTATATTTGTAAGACTTACAAATTTTTAACATAAAAACAATCAACTCCACAGAGTTTTAGTAAAAAACCTGAGCTTCGAATGAAAACTCAAATTGGTAAAATAGTCGCATCGATTCTTCTTTTCATTTGTTGCCAAATGTCTTTAGCACAGGAATTGAATCCAATCCCTATTAAGGACACCTATCCCTGGTGCATTGTGGCCTACGATTCTAAGGAACGTTCTCCCGAAGAACGAATAAAGATGATCAAAGAACTGGGTTTTGATAAATACGCCTATGATTGGCGCGACCATCACCTTGATGATATGCACCATGAACTTAAGCTGGCTACGGAAAACAAAATTGAAATTATTTCGGTATGGCTCTGGCTGAATGCAAAAAGGGATAGTCTAAATCAATTAAACAATTCAAATGAACGTATCTTTAAAATTGTGGAGAAGTTGAATCTCAAAACAACTTTTTGGGTCAGTTTCAGCGAAAATTTCTTTGAAAACATCAATCAAGAACAATCGGTTGAGAAGGCTGCTGAAATGCTCGACTTTATTGCCACTAAAGCAAATAAACTGGACTGCAAAATTGCACTTTATAATCATAGTGGTTGGTTCGGAAATCCTATAAACCAATTGGAGGTACTCAAGGCGCTTCCTCAGCATGAATTAGGTTTGGTTTACAATTTTCATCACGCACATAAATCCATTGCCGAATTTACCGATATAGCTGAGACAATAGTTCCCTACCTAATTGCTGTAAATCTAAATGGCATGAAAAAAGGTGGCGAAAAAATCCTTACTATAGGCAAAGGTGATCATGAAAAGGAAATGATCAGCGTTTTACAAAGGGCCGGGTTTAATGGTCCCTGGGGTATTCTTGGTCATATTGAGGACCAGGATGTACGCAAAGTATTGGAGGAGAATTTGGATGGCTTGAGAGCTTTTTAAGATAAGAGATCCGATGAGTATAAAATAAATCAGACTAATTCAATTTTTTAAATGTATGTAAAATGAAGAAAACAACATCATCTGCCTGAAGTGATTTCATCAAACAAACCGCTATCCTCAGTTCCGCACTTGTACTTCCTGTAAAATACCCTTTAGTATGGCGCCGGGCGCCAATTTTACAGCTACCTCAGCTTTCTTGTCATTTATACTTAGCTCTTTAACCCCTGAAGCCGAAATAAGTACCTCATTACCACTCACTGATTGTACATGAATTTGGTTTTCTTTTAACTCGACATACACATCCGCAGTTTCCGAAAACTCCATCACGACATTTTCCATAGACAATTTTTGAACTGAAAAAAACAACCACTTTCGGTTATTGCTCAGCGAAATAGCATTGGTGCCTTCTGTTTCCCAATCAGAGTTATTTATCTTCCAACCGTTTATATTTTTAGTATCAGCTATTTCATCTATTCTCTTGTCATATCTGTTATACGGATATATGACTGTCACAAAACTAAAACTGTCGTTCGACTTTTTGGAAACTACAGACCAGGCTTTTCCTCTTTTCCCGGAAGTGCTGATTTCATCGGCCGCAACTAATTGAAAAATATCACAACCAGTACCGTTATCAAATGTTTCTCGCAACAAATTGGGAGCGTTTTCACTTGTATAATGTCCCTGCCATATCTGTTTATATGTGTGCGGCTCCTTCGATTTAAAATTGTCTTTTACAATCCAAAAATCGTCCTTAATATAAATTACCTGCCTGCTATAGTTGACCCCAATATCATTAAACCCGTCATGACTACCAACGAAAACATCCAACGCATTATTAGAATTCCAAACCAAAGTTCTGGGGTTAGGTAACTTCCCGAATTTCCCAAAACCACTACCTCCTTTATTCGAGGTCCATTGTATTCCCTGTAATTGGTCATCAACCAAGGCTACATTTTTTACCATGGAATTCTTGAATAATTCGAAATCCGGTAATGAATAGCGCACCTGATAATTCGGCAGGATCACCTTTCCATTGGCCATTGCCTGAATACCCAGCATGTCGCCATGCTGATGATCAGGCTTCTGATCATCGAGCCCCGAACTCACAACCATCATTCTGTCATTTGGGTTCCAGCCCTCACGCATAATATAATAATGTGTGTCTGCAAGTGCTATTGAACCAAAAGAAGGCCTTTTCCGTTGAATACTCCCAAGTAATGCAACCTGAGGCTGATTTAAAAACCAATACATCCTTTCATCAACCTTGTCAGAAGCAAAATATCCAAACTCAGGATCTTCAAAAAGTAAGTATCCAAGGGTCATAGCTCCGGAAATGTCATTTTTTTCACCCCAGGGAATCTCCGTGTCATCCTGAAGTACCGGAGCACTTCTGTCTGGATAGGCTATCTTGACCAGGGTGGTAAACAAGTTTCTAAGATTTTCTTCCCAGGCCTTATCCACCTCAATGTTATTTAATTTAGCCAACTGATAGACATAGTAATAATTGTTAATATCACTCATATGGTAATGAACAGACCGTTCGAACTGAAATCCGTCAGGGTTAATCTCCTTATCCAGATGTTCGTTGAGTCTTGTAATTGCCCGATCGTACCACAACTCTGTTCCCTGAAAGTCGCGAAGTAGAATGGAAATCACAGCCAGAGCAGACATACCCCGGGTTTGATGATTACCGGGTCGAAACTCCGCATTACGTTCAAATAAATGTGCTCCGTGTTGCAGCAGTGTCGCAATTGTTCTGAGTTGATCCTGATCCGAATAATCAACTTCACCGAGGAACATCGAATGGATCTTCAGCCAATTAATTATCCGATACCCTGATCGAAAGACTTCGTAAACACCGTTGCCATCTTCGATCTTTTCATAGTCCCCTTTAACAAGGGCATTGTTCAGGGATTGCATCTGGGATGTAAAATAATTCAGATAGGTTGCATCCTGATTCGAATAATGGTACAGAAAAGCGATATCAACCATTTTATGCTGCCTTGCCAAATGTCTTAATGCGTAGGCATTTACCGGTGTGCCATTTAGGTAGTTCGATGGCAGTACCCATTGTGGTGAAGCAGCAAATTTGCCCATATGATCAGCTGCCCTTGAAAGGTGGCTTTCTTTATTTTCAGGATAAATTTCATTGTAATGTTCAAAACGCGAATCGAATGTTTTCCAATTGTAAAAGTATCGTTCTGAAAATTTGTCCCGCAGGTATTGTGCCAGAAGTTCCTGTGTGATTTGTTGATCCTGGGCAATTTGTAACCTGGCAGCTGGAGTGAGATAATCAGATAATTGTTCCAAAGGAACTACCTTATCTAATGGAATCTGTTGCCCAAATCCATTATTTAACAAAAAACCAAATACTAAAGCGAGTACAAAATTTCTCATATTATTTTAATTTTTAATTTTCCATTGGATTTTTAGTTTTTAAGAGACTGATTTATCCGCAACCTCTTCCCCTGTGGGCTTGTCGCGCCAGTAGTTCGCGATGGCCGAACCAGAGATATTCATCCATTTACCAAAGACTATTGGTGCAAGAGCAGCATTAGCGCTTCCCAAAGCCTCCAGGGCCAAACCCATTCCCAGGCCGCCATTTTTTAGGGCGACTTCAATAGACAGCGTACGACTGTCTTGCTTTGAAAGTCCAACGGCTCTGCTTCCCCAATAACCCAGTATAAAACCAAACAGGTTATGTATTGCAGAAGCGGCAACCAATAACAATCCGACCACCAATAGTTTATCGCGATTAAGGGCCACTACAATGGTTACAAAAAGGAGAATTGAGGCCATTGAGAGGTTTGGAAGTATTTTATCCATCCAGTCTTTAGGGCCGTTGTAACTATTGACGATCACTTTCGTAAATGAAACAACCGCAGACAATACAAAACCCAGAATAAGTCCGGGTTTTATTACCGCGACAGCAACTGGAAAAGTGGTCAAAATTACCAATATGGTCGCCGCTGTAAAAAGCAGCCCTAATAGTAATACGTTTCGTTCTTTTTGCAACCAGGTCGACTTGCCATATAAAATCTTATGGCAGATTAGACCGGCAATTATGGGGACTATGATTAGATTAAAGCTAGAAATCATCATTTTTAAGAAAGAGATTTCGAGCAATTCATTTGCCAGCAATTTCATAATTGCAGGAGTGACCAATGGTGTCAATAGTGTGGTAACTGTTGTAACACTAATAGACAAGGCAATGTTTCCCTTGGCCAAAAAAGCCATCACATTAGAGGAAGCACCGCCAGGACAAGCCCCAATTAGAATTACACCAACGGCGATCTCAGGAGGAAAATTAAATAATTTGGTAACCAGAACACCAATAATTGGCATAATCCCGAAAGCCATAGCCGTTCCTATTAATATACCTTTGGGTTTCGATAATTCCTCTTTGAAGTCGCTTAGGCTTAATCGAGTTCCCATTCCGAACATAATGAGTTGTAGCATGGGAATAACTAAAACCTTAGTATTAAACCCCCAATCAGTAAATAGAAAAGGATAGTACATGGCTGCTACCAAAAATGCAAAAACCCAGAAGGTGAAAGCCATTTTTTTGTACTTTTTATCAAAATAGCCATAAAGGGCCAATGCAATAAAAGTTACGAGCATTGGCGGCCCGGCCGTTTCGATTTTTCCAAAAGCCATAAATGCCGTTGCCAGAATGACGGATAAGATAATGGTACCTTGAACTATTTTCTTCACCAGTCCTTAATAATTGAAGAAATTTATAATTGGTTAACCAGATTGGTTTACCAAAAATAACTATATTTGTGAGATACGCAAAAGTTTAACGTTATTACTTCCAGGGAGGTAGCATCAAAATTTAAAAACATGGGCACATTAAAACAAAATACCGGGGAAAAATTAAGAAGTGTAAGCACGGCAACGGTGGCCACATGTCTCTTTAAGAAAGGATTGAAAAACCAATTCATCCAAGGCGTTAAACCACTAAAATTGGGTAAACCAACAATGGTCGGCGAGGCATACACCTTAAGATATATCCCTGCGAGGGAAGATCTAAATCCGATTACGGTTTTTAAAGATCCGAAGCATTTGCAAAGAGTAGCCGTAGAAGAATGTCCTGAAGGAGCGGTTTTGGTGATCGACAGTAGAAAAGATGCCAGGGCAGCCTCTGCGGGCTCCATATTAGCCACCAGACTAATGGTCAGAGGAGCGGGCGGAATTGTTACTGACGGCGGCTTTCGTGATTCGGCCGAAATTGCAGATTTGAATTTCCCTTCTTATCACAGCAGGCCTTCGGCTCCGACCAATTTAACTTTACACCAGGCTATTGCAATTAATGAACCAATAGGTTGTGGTGATGTAGCCGTTTTTCCCGGAGATATACTAATTGGTGACGATGATGGGGTCATGGTAATTCCTGCTCATTTGGCAGAGGAGGTAGCGGACGAATGTGTGCAAATGACGCTTTTTGAAGAATTTGTCATGGAAAATGTAGAGAATGGTTTGCCAATAATTGGCCTATATCCCCTTACGGACGAGAAGTATATCACAGCATTTGAAGCCTGGAAAAACAACAAGTGACCTAATAACATATTCTGCCACTACCCAAAGCCTGATACCCTACCCTGAAGTATATACCTGAAACGCTGCCAAAACTATAAGCAAGTTTTATGGAAGTTTCACATCCGGGACACCTGAACAGTGACCTAGCAGGGCCATTTAGTTAAATTTGGCCCGGTCCGACGTTCTCCAATATAAAAACACAATAAACTGTCTCCGTTATTGGCCAAAATTCCCCTATTTTTATGCAAAATTTAAGCTGATGAGTACCAAGGACGACTTTTACGCCCATATTGAAAAAGGCTATACTACAAAAGGCGATTTTATAATTATGGGTGCCGCTATGTTAGATGGCGAAACAGTTAACGGAGCACATGTAAAAATCCCTCTTAAAACTTTAAACCGTCACGGATTAATTGCCGGAGCTACCGGGACAGGGAAGACAAAAACACTTCAGATTATCGCCGAAAATTTATCGGAGAAGGGAATTCCGGTACTGCTAATGGACCTCAAAGGGGATTTAAGTGGATTAGCCCAACCCAGCCCCGGGCATCCAAAAATAGATGAGCGGCACGAAAAAATTGGCCTGCCTTTTGAACCCAAAAGTTTTCCCGTAGAAATACTTTCACTTTCAGAACAGGATGGAGTTAAACTCAGGGCAACTGTCTCCGAATTTGGACCTGTGCTACTATCCCGAATTCTGGACCTTTCCGAAACCCAGGAAGGCATTGTTGCTGTGGTATTTAAATATTGTGATGACAATAAACTACCGTTATTAGACCTCAAGGATTTTAAGAAGGTGCTGCAATATGCAACGGGTACAGGAAAGGCAGAATTTACCAAGGATTACGGTAGAATTTCCACGAGTTCGACAGGTACTATTCTCAGAAAAATTATCGAGTTAGAGCAACAAGGCGCCGATTTGTTTTTTGGAGAAAAGTCGTTCAATGTGGATGATCTTACCCGCATCGATGAAAATGGCAGGGGTTATATCAATATAATAAGATTGACAGATATTCAGGACCGTCCCAAGTTATTTTCCACCTTTATGCTGAGTCTGCTGGCGGAGGTTTATTCCACTTTTCCGGAACAGGGAGATAGTGACAGACCAGAATTGATACTCTTTATAGACGAAGCCCATCTTATCTTTAAGGAAGCCTCAACGGCGCTTTTGGATCAGATTGAAAGTATTGTAAAATTAATTCGATCCAAAGGAATAGGACTCTACTTTGTAACTCAAAATCCGACCGATGTACCCAATGCAGTTTTGGCCCAGCTGGGACTAAAAGTACAGCACGCGCTCAGAGCATTTACTGCCAGAGACCGTAAGGCCATAAAACTCACCGCAGAAAACTATCCTATCTCCGAATATTATGACACTAAGGAGGTGCTTACCTCCCTGGGTATTGGTGAGGCCCTCATTTCGGCTTTAGATGAGAAAGGAAGGCCAACACCTCTTGCCGCAACCATGCTCCGGGCACCAATGAGTAGAATGGATATACTTACTGAGGGGGAGTTAAGATCTGTTATAGATAGTTCTAAACTGGTTAGAAAATACAGCGATGATATAGACCGGGAAAGTGCTTATGAGCTTTTGAATGAGAAAATAGCCAAGGCAGAAAAGGAGGCAGAAAAGGAAAAGGAAAGAGAGGCAGCTGAGAAAGAACGATCGCGATCCAGAAAGACCACCACCCGTAGGAGAAGCACCAGGCAAAACCCAGTGGTAAAAGTACTTACTAGTGCGACTTTTATAAGGGGTGTCCTTGGAGTACTTAAAAAAGTGATCCGTTAAAAATGTATTATTAAGATTTATAATAAAACTTAGGTTTGAAAAAAACACTTACTATAGTAGCCTTTCTTATGGCTACCACAATATTTGTTGATTGTGTAAAAGAAAAAGACAAGCGTTTCCTCATAGCAAAAGACAGTGTAGGTAAATTAAAGCGATCTGATCTGATCAAAGACATTGAAAGCATTTATGCACAAGATTCAATAGTTAGGGACACTACTGCGCTCAATATTGGCAACAGTACAAAAAAATTGAAAATCTATGAAAAAGGTGGGAAGCATCTGCTTACCATTACCCCTACTTCTGACAGTATTCCCGGGATTGAGAATTTAAGGATATTTGATCCAAGGTTTATTTCTGACAAAGGAGTGGGACTGGCAAGTACTTTTAAGGATATCAGAGAAAATTATGCAATCAGGAAAATTGTGACATCCAGAAATAATGTCGTACTTTTTGTGAAGGACAGCGATGTGTATTTTACAATTTCCAAGGAGGAATTACCCGCCAGTTTGCGTTATGCCGCAAGCACCGATATTGAAGCTGTGCAGATTCCTGACAAGGCCAGAATTAAATATATGATGGTAGGTTGGGAATAGTTCACCTCAACAACTGACTTTACCAAATAAATAACAGCTATGAATCCAATCTTACAACACTTACTGGTAGAGCGCGCAAAAGCACGTTTAAAAAAAAGAACCGGGCAAGATGCATTTCACAAAAAACAACTTGTAAAAGAGGTGAGGTCGGGTCAGGTAGAACTGGCGCATCTATTAAAGGAAATTTTGTTCATGGCTATTGGGGTGTTTGCCGCGGGCTTTGGGCTAAAAGGGTTTTTACTCCCCAACTCCTTTATTGATGGCGGTGCCACGGGAGTATCTTTATTAATCAGGGTAATCTCAGATACCCCTTTAAGCCTTTTGTTAGTTGTTGTTAACCTTCCATTCATATTTCTCGGGGCCAAAACTATAGGAAAAAAGTTTGCGATAAAGAGCATCTTCGCCATAATTGCGCTGGCCTTACTTGTTCATTTCTTACCTTATCCGATAATTACATCTGATAAATTATTAATTGCCGTGTTTGGCGGTTTTTTTCTTGGTCTGGGTATTGGGATGGCAATGCGGGGGGGAGGCGTCATTGATGGAACCGAAGTACTGGCGATTTACCTTAGCAGAAAATGGCATCTGACCGTAGGAGATGTACTGCTCCTTATCAATATCCTGATTTTCTCAGCCGGGGCATATTTGCTCTCCATAGAAGTTGCGCTCTATGCCATTCTTACTTATCTGGTTGCCGCCAAAACAGTGGACTTCGTTGTTGACGGGGTTGAAGAGTATATTGGGGTAACTATAATTTCTGCCAGGCACGAAGAACTGCGCAAAATGATCACAGAAAAAATGAGACGGGCCTGCACCATTTATAGCGGAAAAGGTGGCTATAAAAAAAATGGGGAGAAACAAATTGCGAGTGAAATTATCTACACCGTTGTTACAAGGCTCGAAATTGCCAAATTAAGCACCGAGATTGATAAAATAGACGGAAACGCTTTTGTCGTAATGGGAATAGTCAAAGATCTAAAAGGAGGTATGATCAAAAAGAAACCTTTGAAGGAATGAAATTCTATTTTTCAACGTTAATTCGATCATAAATTCAAATGGGAATGTACCGAATTAATTAATTTGTTGAAAAATGATTCAATAATGCAAACCAACCACCTTTATATTTTACTCTTCTTTGTTATTACCGGCAGTTTTGCTCAATATGAGTACGAAGCCACTATGGAGCATCCTTTTGGCCTTCCAAATCCTGATGCGCCGGAACAACTATTGGATTTTGCCCCTTTAATTGGCGAATGCGATTGTACATCGGTAAGCAGGAAAGCGGACCAAAGCTGGGCAGAACCCATTGATATGATCTGGCGGTTTAAATACATCATGAATGGGATGGCGGTTCAGGACGAAACACTTAAAGCAGATGGTAAGCACTCTGGTAGTATTCGCCAGTTTATCGCAGACAGCACCCGCTGGTATGTTCATTATTACAATTCCGCAACGCCTTCTGCGAGCCTGCCGGTTTGGGAAGGAAACAAAAGTGAAGCAGCTAGCATTGTTCTCTATAGGGAACAAAAGGCCCCGAATGGTATGGACGGATCATACAGACTGACTTTCCATGACATTTCTGATGCTGGTTTTAAATGGGCCGGAGAATGGGTGTCTACAGATGAGTCCTTTGTATATCCAACCTGGACAATAGAATGTAAAAGAAGGAACACAGCACAGGCGGCTAAAGAAAAAGCAACGATCTTAAAAACGGCAAATGCTTTTTCCAGGGCTTATATGGATGCAGATTATGAGGCTTTGGCATATATATATATATACCGAAGACGGGAAGATCTTCCCGAATAATACATCGATAATTGAAGGCAGGGCTGCCATTAAGAAACGATGGGTCCTCCCGGAGGGCTATAAAGTTCGCGATCATCAGTTGTTACCCGAGGCAATCAACATTATTGGCAACGTAGCATACGATTATGGGTATTACAAAGGGCAAACACAAAACCGATCGGGAGAGGTAAGCACTTTCAAAGGCAAATATGTTGCAATCTGGAAAAAAACTGACGGCCTTTGGAAAATGTACCTTGATATCTGGAATAGGGTGGCTGAAGCGGAAAGCAACTGAAGACCTAAAAAGTATTAGATCGACTGATAACTATGGCGATTATTAATTACCGCATCCTTATGCATTTGTGCCCATTCTGTAAGATCTATTAGCTTCTGCAAATAAGAATGACCAAAATTTGTCAATTGATACTCTACCCGGATAGGTACTTCCGGGTACATAGTTCGTTTAAGATAGCCATCTCCTTCTAGCTGTTTTAGACGTTCACTTAGAACTTTATTAGATATTCCATAGACCTTTTTCTTTAATTCATTAAATCTTAATATCGGAAAATAGCCGAGATAAAGAATTATAAGAATGCTCCATTTGTCTGAGGCTAGTGCCATTACATCTCGAATTGGGCAAACCAAATTACTATCTCTCATATCTAAATGACCAAACATTTTTTTTAATTTTTTTGCCGCTTTAACCTTCTGATTCTCAGTAATGGTTTCTATTTGCATACCTGAACTGTTTAGGGAAACCTCTTTTATTATAAAAAAGATTTAGTATTTTTGGTTATAATTAAAGAGCAAGTTACTAAAAGTAACTATATTTAACAAATGAAGAAGCTAATGAACAAATACCTGCCGCTTGCCTACGGATCTTATTTTAACTTTCTGGCAATTTTTTCTGCGAAAATAGCAGCGCAAACAGCCTTTAAAATCTTCTGTACACCAAGAAAAGGTAAAATCCTGCCGGCTCAGCAAATCTATCTGAAACCAGCTGAACATGGGATAGCTCAAATAAATGAGCAGCAGATTCAAACCTATAAATGGTCGGGAAAAAAGGAAACTATTTTACTCCTACACGGTTGGGAAAGCAATTCGTTCAGATGGCGCAACTTAATTGGTCTGCTTCAGAAAGAGGATTACAACATCATAAGTATTGATGCCCCTGCCCATGGAAATTCATCTGGAGATTTGTTCAATGTTCCACTGTACGTAGAAGGTATTCGCGAGGTAGTGGAACGGCACAAACCTAAATATTTGATAGCACATTCGGTTGGAGGGATGGCCGCCATCTATCATCAGTACAAATATCCGGAAAACCCTTTGCAAAAATTAGTCACAATTGGTGCCCCTTCAGAATTTTCAGCCCTAATGGATCAATACAAAGAGATTCTTAGATACAATTCGAAAGTTGATAAAGCCATAGACGATCTTATCCAGGATAATTTTGGTTTCCGCATCAAGGATTTTTCCACATCTGCTTTTGCCCTCGAAATAGACATAAAGGGATTACTAATCCATGACGAGTTAGATAAGATAGCACCGTTTAGTGCCTCAGAACGGGTTCATGCAAATTGGCAAAACAGCAACCTGATTAAAACAGAGGGTTTGGGGCATTCTATGCATCAGGAACAGGTGAGCAACAGTATCATCAATTTTCTGAAGTCTTAGAAAAGGGGTATTTTTAGATCCTATTCTCAAATTAACTATACCGCTTTCAGTATGAGTATCCTTACACCATTCCACATAGCCATCCCGGTACATAATCTTTCCGAATGCAGAATATTTTACCGTGAAGTTCTTGGCTGCGAAGAGGGTCGTAGCAGCGAACACTGGGTAGATTTCAATCTTTTTGGACATCAATTAGTCATTCATTACAAACAGAAAACTGAAGAAACTTTGCACGTCAACGCCGTGGATGGAAAAAATGTACCTGTGCCTCACTACGGTGTAGTTTTACCCTGGGATATTTTTCAATCATTTTCTGAAGAATTGAGGTCTAAAAACATCGATTTCATTATTGAACCTTATATCAGGTTCGAGGGGCAGGTTGGAGAACAGGCAACGATGTTCTTTCTAGACCCTGCCGGGAATGCATTGGAATTCAAAGCCTTTAAGGATATAGGGCAACTTTTTGCGAAATAATTGAGCACTTTAACAAGAAGATGGTAAGTACTGTTAATTGCCAAAACGATTGACATCCAGATAAAAAGACTGCTCAGCGAATAAGCGAAAAATGGCCTCTTTTGGATCCACTATTCTCGAAACTTAAATGATACCAATAATCAGAAGCCGGCATTGGCTTCCCATTAAATGTGCCATCCCAGCTGGAATTGGTCGTATTAAGTTGTTTTAATAGTTTCCCATATCTGTCAAAGATTTCTAATCTGAATTGCTGGGAACTATCTCCCGAAATCACCCAGTTGTCATTCACCATGTCCCCATTTGGAGTAAAAAACTTAGGTAAAACAAAAAGTTTTATACTGGCTTCGAAATAAGCACATCCATCGATCTCTCTTCCATAGACCATAATTTCGCCTCCTTCTGTGGGAACTAAAATATTTGATTCCTGAAAATTCACGCCGTCAAGTGAATATTCGAAAGGGCTGTCCACAAGGAGTTTAATTAAAATACTATTGCTATTAATAGAACTGCTAATTTGAACCTGATTATCCTCCAGGGGATAAGACCTCAATATCGAGACCTCGATCTCTGAACTATCTGATCCGCACATATTTTGCACTGTATAAGTATATACTCCTCCTTGATCAACCAAGGGATTAAAATAAGAATCATTACCCGACAACTGCGGACTCCAGCTTCCCCCTGCTTGCGGAGTACCATCAAGAAGATCTAACAGATTTATCGACTGACTTAATTCACAAATAATCGTCCTTGAAGATACTCCGGCATCCGCCCTATTTCCTAGTTGAATTTCCAGCAGATAATCTTCAGAACATTCACAACCGGTACCTGTACTATAAGTATAAAGACCACCAAGATCTATATCAGGATCAAATACTGACCCGCCGCTATGGAGGGAAGGGATCCAAAAACCGCCGGCAGTTCCCTGAGGCAAAAACTGGTTCAAATCAATAAGCCCGTCTGTGGGGCACAGTTCCAGGCTGCTTAAAAAATTCGAGCCCTGATTTGTGTCAGGAATTGTAGTCAGCAATTCGTGAACCCATACACTATAAGCAAATGTACCGGCGTAAAGGCTATTTCCAGATACAAGCAGGGCGGTCGCTTCCATATTGCCCATCCCTTCGCACAGCTCAAAACTTCCAGGCTCATCCATATCTGTCACGATAACCCCATTGGCAGTAGCACCATACAGCAGATTATTGGCAATCCTGATATCCGAGATGTATGTTGTGATATTATTAAATGTGCTCCAGGAATCACCTAAATTATTAGTTGTCCATAAGCCCGAAGTAGCCGCAGCATATAATATTCCATCGATGAAATATAAATTATTTGCAACTGTAAAACTTTGAGAAATATTTTTCCTATCCCAAAAATTATTTCCATTTTCTGAAATGTACACCTCCCCGTTTAGGGTACCAACAACTATGGTATTTCCTTCTACGGCAATTGCACTATAGCCAGTATTTATATCCAAACCGGTGGTACTTGCCAGTGTCCAGGAATTTGTACCATCAACGGAAACGTAAATTCCCCGGCCATTCACTGCGGTAACCCATAGCCCGGAATCGTATGCTAAAACCGCTGTTGAAAAATTAAGCCCGGGATCAAATTTTCGAACCCAGTTTGTACCATTATCAATTGATTCATAAATTCCTCCACCAGTGGCAATAATTATTTGATTCCCGAGGTTTACAATTTCATAAATCGTCCAGCTGTTCAGGCTATCGAGACCATTATTTATAATTTCCCAACTCATGCCATTATCAGGAGACCTGTACATGCCATTCTGCTCGGTACCAGCGTAAATATATGTTTGCCCCTCATTTAAGGACCTAATCTGTACGGCTTTTAGTCCATTTTGTGTTGTTTGCCAGGTGAATCCGCTATCTTCTGAAGCAAAGAGGCCCACCGCCGAACTCATCAAAATTTTACCGCTTGCCAAGGGTTGAACTCTTATAGCAAAACCATTATTGAGTTCAGGCAAATTATTTTGCCGCTGGGTCCAGCTATTTCCTCCATCGGTGCTATAAAAATAACGTCCGAAACTGGTGGTAGCAAAGACCGTTCCCCCACTGTATTTCATACTTATAATTGTCGCAGAAGTACTTACCGGAGTAGGACTCCAATTGGTAAGGTTCCCTTGCGCATAAAACACTGTATCATCGTCTCCGACGAATAAGCTGGTTTGGTCAGTTGTCATAGACCTTACACCATTTGGACCCAATCCTGAGACTGCAATAAGTTGCCAGCTGAGACCATTGTCCGAAGTCTCATATAAATTGCTTCCACCGGCATAGACTTTACCATTATAAAATTCAAAATCCTGAAATTGAATATTTTCGATACCGGTACTTCTGTCAAACCAGGAATTACCCCCATCCGGGGAATAATACACCCCACCATTGGCTTCGCCGCCATAAATTTGGGATCCATTAACCGCGATATTATAGAAGGTGGTTCCTTCCGCTCCCATATTGGCTGGGTACCAATTAAGACCTTCATCATCCGAACGGTATATACCATTACCGTAAATGGCGGCATAGACATTAACACCATCTGTATCCAAGGCCATAATCGAAGGTTGACATGGTAATCCATTGACTGCGAGTTCCCATTCGGCACCATTATTTTGGGAGCGATAAACACCGCCATTGCCCGCCGAGACCAGGATTACCGGTCCAATCTCCAGGATATCTTCAGTGTAGCCTCCTTCCGGACCACCAGTCTGCATCCATTGAGCATCTGCAGACAATACTGTACCAATTAAGACTATAAGAAATAAATGAGAAGCAATCGGGAACTTTGGTAATTTAGGTTGTGCCAAGTTTAATTGTAGGTTAGAATATAGATGCAAATTAACATTACCCGGCGAATATTAGAAAAGATAACGTTAAAATGTAAGTAATTATTGACAAAATGGAATGTATAATTACTTTACCGATACTACTGATACCAGGAATTAAAAGGCTTCTAATTTCTTAATCAACCCTCGCCTGGACACTCGGGACAAAGATATAGTGCAGTTGTTCGCGAAATAACCGCTTTAGCCAAGAAGAATTCCTCTTTTGCGTACCCAAAAAAAGGCAAAGATAATATTAGGAACCCAGCATAACCAGGCCACAATACGATAGGCCGTAACAAAATCGCCAAATGCATAACTAAGTATCGGCAGCCAAAATCGTAAGGTAACCGCTGCAAAACACGCCGCGTAACTGTAGATCATAAAACCCTGGTGCAGCGAAATGTCTCTTTTTTTTATTGCGAAATATGCCTGAAAAGTTGTGTACAACCACAATATCCCCAATCCTAAAAAACCCATCGAAGCAACAATCCCACCGGTGGCATAAAAGGCAATATAACATCCGCAAAACCCGCTGATAATTGCCGCAATTACATAAATCTTTCCAATAATCCTGTGTCTGTTTATATTGGCGGTACGTAATTTTTTGCTGAATTGCACCCAACCTATCAACAAAGCTAATCCCCCAAATAGAATATGGCCGTAGAAGCCGGCGTTCCAGATTACGTTAGATAATAATCCTTCGCTTTTAGAGGCCAATAATCCAAACTCCCGATCCAGAAAAAAATAGGTTAAGGGATAGAGGCCAACGGAGATGGCCAGGACAGCAAATACTATCCATGCAAATTTATTGGTTGTTTTCATCACGCTATATAATTATTCCGGTAAGAAATCCCCCATCAAATTCCAGTCCATACCATTTCCCCATTTATCACCGTGGTCACTAATATTCTTTTTTTTATGTCCTTCACCTATAAAATGAACCCCGAAAGTTAACAGGGATAGTATTTTACCAGGTCTGAGATGCGCACTGGCCCAACTTAAGGGCGAATCTCCATTACTATCTCTTACCTGTTTATCTGCCCCTTTTGATATCAGGTATTCAATGGTGACTTCATCCGCATAAGCTGCTGCACGGTGTAAAGGTGTTTCCCCTTTTGTTCTAACATCTCTCATAAATGCCCCGGTTTCAATACCGGGAATTGTCCTAATATTGACATTTGCTCCTTTTTCAACTAACAGCTTTACCACATAAAAATAATAGGGCCTTCCTGCTTTAGCCAGTGCGTTATGCAAAGGAGTTTCACCGGTCTTATCAATAATCGCGTTTACATCTGCCCCTTTTGAAATCAGGAAATCACACACTTTCCAGTGTCCGAAAAATGCCGCATTACCTAATTCCCCATTAATATCGATACTACTAAGATCGCCACCATTTTCGAGCACAGCCCTCAATCCGGTGGTATCGTTATAGTACACCAGCCATTGCAAGGGTTTAACAGCACCCTGATGCAGTATTTTCTGCCATTCAGGTGTCTTCATCAATTTAATAATATAGTCTGTCCGCCCTTTGCTAATATAATCCAGGATTTTAGTAAGTTCCATTTTATTGGTTTATATTCCAGATATCCTCCGTTATTGCATTGATCCGAAATAATACCTCAGTAAAACCAGATTAATCACTTATACCGCCAGCTGCTCAGATCGGCCCCAGGAGGAGCACTTTCAGCTATTCGCTTCATAATCTTGGGTACGTACATGCTATTATAACGCAATCGGCTAATAGCATTTGGTTGTTCCGGATCTCCATTCCAGCAGTGTTCTGCCTTGTCTCCATAAAGTACTTCACCTCCGTAATACGGCTCAGAAGTATTTTCAAGAAAATCTTCCATTAAATATACGGCATTATTGAGATAATAATTGTCCATATCACCGCAGTATATGTTAATCTTCCCTTTTAAATGTGCTCCTATTTTTGTCCAATCGCGTTCCAGAATATATCTTAGATCGTAATTTTCTTTCCAATAATCGGCCACATCATGGTCTATTTTACCTGTTGCTTTATCCCAAAGTCTTAGAGGGTAACCATCTTCGCCTATTGGTGAATAGACAGCTTCCCAAATATCCCACTGCTGTCCGGATCTGCTTTTATCTCCCAATACCAATTCCAGATGATTAACTTCACGAAGTGTACTCTGTACCTGTCCAAGATAATCTCTATGACTGGGCACTTCTGTCTTTTTGTGCTCACTTTCGTAATAGTAGGCATTCTTATCCTCATATATATTCGTAAGGCAGTATGCCCTGAAATCTATCGGATCCGGACAAGCAGCAAAACAGCCGTTATATTCTTCCGGGTACATCACCTGTACTGCTAATGCCTCCCAGCCACCTGTTGAGCCTCCGTATAAGAAGCGAGACCAACCTTCTCCCAACCCTCGGAATTCTTTCTCTATATATGGTATTAGTTCATAGGTAATTGCATCTCCGTAAGGTCCCTGACTCGCTGAATTTACGGCATAGGAATCATCGTAATACGGGGTGGGGTGCTGGATTTCAATAATAATAAATCGCGGAAAATCAGGGCTATTCCATCGTTTATAAAAGTTATAAGCTTCTTGCTGTTGGATGATGTTATAACCATCAAGGTCAAAACGGGCGGAGTACTCGGGTTCCAATTCAGGATCCGGTGGGGCTGTCCTGAACCCGCCAAAATCTGAAGGAAAATGTCCGTGAAATATCATCAATGGATATTTAGCTTCCGGATGCTCTTCAAAACCTTTTGGAAGCAAAACATGTGCCCCTAGATACATATCGCGGCCCCAGAATTCAGTTAATTTTTCAGATTTAATCCTGGTATGCTTAATCCATTCGGTGTCTTCCGGGGCCTCAATTGGAGGAATTATCTGATCCATAACCACGGTAACATTCCGGACCCCTTTTGCTGTTATGGTCATGTTAAATGGCTTGCTGAATAAATTCCCGGGAGAGCGATTCCACTTCTGGCCTTCACCGTTATCCATCGGTAATTTAACCGTATGTCCTGTTGAGAGATTAAAAGTCTCATAAACATGTAACAATGCCTGTACCTGATATTCTCCTGCGGGCACGTCTTCCAGGCTGGAATAGGGAAACCCAAAAACCTCAGCACTAAATGTTCGACTGTCATTAGGTAGCATACCATCCACGTTCATCCCAAATATCAGTTGGGTGTCTAGTCCGTCATTGATTTGAAATCTGGGTTCCTTCTCTTTGTTATTGGAAAGCATTAATAAAAGACGACCATCCAAAGGTTCGTTACTCACAGATTCGGCAAAGGTGACATTTATCGCAATTTCTGAGGATTTGGTTACTTCAGTTTTACATCCAGAGCTTATTATTACAAGAAGGGCAAGGAGTGGTACGTTTTTTATCATGCTGGCGGAATTTGATTAAAAGGTACTCATTTCCCTTAAATAGTCAAATAACAAATTCCATATCCCAGCGTTAATATACTGTACTAACCCGGTAACAATACCTGCTAAATTATTGAGTGATGAATAAAGTTTTTTTAAGCATACTGTTACTTGCAGCAATAGTTGTTGCCAATGGATGTACCAATAAGGAAGGAGGTTCCGATTTGGATATCATTACACCTACAGATTCTACTCAAGGCAAACTTAATACCAAAGAGTTGCCCAGGGTATAGGAAAGTCAATTATTGCTTTTATGGCGGTCTCTGGCCAGCAGCGTGTTTTTTAACAACATGGCTATTGTCATAGGACCAACTCCACCTGGTACAGGGGTGATAAATGATGCCTTTTTACTCACCTTCTGGAAATCCACATCTCCTGTGATATAATATCCGCGTTCCCTGGTCTCATCTGGTACCCTTGTAATCCCAACATCTATAATGGTAACACCCTGCTTAACCATGTCTTCTTTTAAGAACCCGGGTACACCTAATGCAGATACAATGATATCTGCCTGTTGGGTCAACGCTTTGAGATTTGTTGTTCTGCTATGGGTGAGAGTTACCGTGGCATTGGCTGCTTCTCCTTTCTGACTCATCAAAATACTGATGGGCCTGCCTACAATATGGCTCCTGCCAATTACCACAACATGCTTGCCTTCTACTGGTACATCGTACCTGCGTAGTAATTCCATTATTCCATATGGCGTAGCAGAAATAAAGGTTTCCATATCTAGCGCCATTTTCCCAAAATTTGTGGGATGAAAACCGTCTACATCTTTATCAGGATTCACGGCCATAAGTACTTTTTCCTCATCAATGTGCCCGGGAAGGGGTAATTGTACAATATACCCGTCTATTTCGACATCATCATTTAGCTGTCTAACCCGATCCAAAAGTGCTTCTTCCGTGGTTTCCTCCGGCAGGTGAATAAGGGTTGATTCAAATCCTATTTTTTTGCAAGACCTTACTTTACTACCTACATAGGTAAGGCTGGCGCCATCATTCCCTACCAACACAGCTGCCAAATGGGGAACTTTTTCTCCATTTGCTTTCATCTGAGACACTTCTACAGCAATCTCATCTTTAATCTGGTTGGATATTTTTTTACCATCGAGGATTGTCATTCTTAAAGCTTATATTTTCGGGATATTAATCTAAAAATTCAATATTCTAAAGGCTGCAATTCTCAGCGCATATTTTGCATCATTTGCATCATCTTTTTACCCCCGCCACCTTGCATCATTTTCATCATTTTACTCATCTGATCAAACTGTTTTAGCAATTGATTGACTTCCTGGATTGTTCTGCCACTGCCTTTCGCGACTCTTTTCTTTCTGCTGGCATTTAATTTTGATGGTGTTGATCTTTCATCAGGAGTCATGGAATGGATGATTGCTTCTATATGCTTAAATGCATCGTCATCGATGTCCATACCTTTAAGCGCTTTGCCTGCCCCCGGGATCATTCCCATTAAATCTTTCATACTTCCCATTTTTTTGATCTGCTGAATCTGCTTCAGGAAATCATCAAAACCGAACTTATTTTTGGCTATTTTCTTCTGTATCTTCCTGGCCTCATCCTCATCAAACTGTTCCTGGGCTCTTTCAACCAACGAGATTACATCCCCCATTCCAAGAATACGATCTGCCATTCTTGAAGGGTGAAATACATCAATAGCATCCATTTTCTCACCAGTACCAATAAATTTAATTGGTTTGTCTACTACAGACTTGATAGAAATTGCCGCTCCACCACGGGTATCACCGTCGAGCTTGGTAAGAATGACTCCATCAAAATTAAGGACATCATTAAAGGCTTTTGCCGTATTTACCGCATCCTGACCGGTCATTGAGTCCACTACAAAAAGTGTTTCCTGAGGATTGACAGCATCTCTGATGTTGGCAATTTCGGTCATCATTTGCTCGTCTACTGCAAGACGTCCTGCGGTATCTATGATCACAACGTTGTTTCCGTTACTTTTGGCATGTGCCAAACCAGCTTTTGCAAGGCTTACCGGATCATTATTATCCCTGTCAGAATAAACTTCAATCCCAATTTGTTCACCAACTACATGTAATTGATCTATTGCAGCAGGGCGGTATACATCACAGGCAACCAATAATGGATTTTTAGCTTTCTTATTCTTAAGGAAATTGGCCAATTTACCGGAAAATGTCGTTTTACCAGAACCCTGCAAACCGGACATCAGAATTACGGTAGGTTCTCCGGAAAGGTTAATCCCTTCGGTCTCACCACCCATAAGTTCGGTGAGCTCATCCTTGACAATTTTAACCATTAACTGACCGGGCTGCAATGTTGTCAGTACATTTTGCCCTAAGGCCTTTTCCCTTACCCTGTTGGTAAATTCTTTGGCTATCTTAAAATTAACGTCGGCATCGAGCAACGCACGCCTAACTTCTTTGGTTGTTTCCGCAACATTGATCTCGGTTATCTGACCGTGACCTTTAAGGACATGAAGTGCTTTATCTAGCTTTTCACTTAAATTATCAAACATCGTCTTTCATTATTTAAGGGGAAATGCAAAGTAAAGGAATATGGTCTCTTTAGACAAGTATTAAAGCAAATTAGATAGGGGACAAACAACCGCTACTATTTAAATTAATAGAACATTAATTAATCTTAAAGTCTACTTTTCATACAGGGTCAGGATAGAATAATAGCACAAAGAATCCCTTCGATCGGAATAGTTCGTTTAATGAAAAGAGTTTTATCATCATTTTCATTGTTTGTCCAAAGAAAACGAAGAAGGGCCGATAAGTAGAACTTACGGTGTATGTTTTACTTGAGGAGCCAGCCGTAGCGGAGGTCAGCCGCATCATCTCGCAGCCTTTTTCAATCATCCACAGGATAATCAAAAAAGATCTCGTGTTTACTGTTCACTGATAACTGTTCTATGCGAAGGTTTTTCAGAAATAATGGTGCCGCAAGCGGAAGTGCGTTTCGCTTTAGCGAAAAAGAGCATGTAGCGATAGCGGCGGCCATGGTTTTATCGACAGATAAAAATTTCCTATAAACCTTCTTGATTTTTTGGTTCGTTTTGGATCAAGCCAAAATGAACAAAAGAAAAAAAGTTTTACATTGTTTGTTTTACTTTGAGGGGCCTGCTGAAGCGCTGGCCTTATTCTCTCTTCATTTCTTTGCTTGTACAGGACCGAAAAGGATAATGTACGGTGTACATTAACTTTGAGGGGCCAGCTGTAGCGAAGGCCTTTTCTCTCATCATTTTCTTTGCTTGTCCAAAGAAACGAAGCAGGGCCGTTAAGTATAACATACGGTGTATGTTTTACTTGAGGAGCCAGCCTTAGCGATGGCCAGCCGCATCATCTCGCCTATTATTTAGAAGGTACACCGTACCTTCTAAATCAATAGCGTCTCCAGGGCTTCAATAATTCTTAACGCCCATGATCACTACACTACGGTAAAAGAATTTACTCATATTAACAATTCAGGGTCATTTGAACAGAAGGTCATAAAAAAAAATAGAGCCGCAAATAGAAAAAGGGTAGTTTCAGTTGAAACTACCCTTTAGCAAAATTGGGGCAAATAAAGGTATTTTAAAACCTGTTCCTATCAGGTGTGGGGTCTACTTTTTCTCAAAGACCAGGACTCCATAACTCCCATCATCCCTGTAGTCCTTAAGCTCTATTCTTCCTTCTGAGATAGATACAAATTCATAATCATTTGTAAGATCTCCTAGAGGATCTTCTTCACCAAAATTAAGGTACACCTTAAGCTTGTGGTTACTATTTCTGATTACTCTCCATAAGCCTGGATAAGAAGGACCTGTTTCACCCAGAGTGGCAACTATTCTATGTTCTGGAGAGAAAACGAAGTCAAAACCTGCATAGTTCTCAGTTTCATTCATCTCACCAACTTCAAACTTGGCTACAGTCCATTCACCACCCATCAAAAAGTTTCTAATTTCAGGAACGTCACCATCATTTACATTATCATCACAAACTCTTTGTAAGATCAACTCATAACCAGTTCCGGGAATCTCGAACTTCAATCGATCATCTCTAAGATCTGACAGTGGCCATTCGAAACTTACTCCTGGCTCATTGCCCATAACTATCGCTATAACCAATCTTCCCTGTTCGTTAGTAGTAATTTCCCAAGTTCCCTGAGAAACCACATCTCCATCAGATAAGGTTACAACACCACCTGCCATAAAGCTGAATTCATATCCTAAAAGTCTTCTGATTTCAACATCATCCACTTGTACTTTTTTGATAATCCAGCTACATTCGCTAAGGATATCTCTAAGTGTATCTGGTGGGGTATTAAAGATATCACAGGCATTGCGCATGATGATCTTGTTACCACCTTCCTGGTAAAGTTTAATTACACCCTCGCCAAGTTCGTATACAAACCAATCAAGGTTGAAATCTACCAATACATCAAACTCCAGTTTAATCAGTACTTTGTGATTGGCAACTCTGGTACTCCAGGTACCTGTTAGGCTATTACCCATTCTGTCCTTAACGGTTACAGTACCGTCCTCCCTAAAATTCATTAGGTATTCGAAGTACTGATCTGTCTGACTTACTTCATCTCTTTCCACTTCATTGATTAACCAGGGACACTCAACTAATAGGTTTTCCAAACGCTCCTGAGTAAAATCATCATCATTATGATCATTGTCATCATCTTCGTCACAGGCGTCTTTTGCCATTTCGATAGCATTTGCCAATTCGGCATTATTGTTTACCCTCACCTCGGAACCATCATATAGCTTCAAAGAGATAGGAAAATCAATGCTGATAAGGTCGTTCTCACCCAATTCGGCGAAGAACCTTCTTAAGTCCTTATCGCTATCCACAGTAATACTTCCTGTTTGTTGTTCATTGATATCGAAAGTGTACAGTGTAATAGGGTATACAAAATCTATACACTCAATATCATCATCATCTCCGCCTTCAACACATTCCTCGGCCAATTCGCGAAGATCATCAATACCATTGATAACGATTTCGGCATAATCACCCATAGTAACAGTAATAGGGAAAAGAATATCGAGAATGTCATCATCGTTTTCCAGTGAATCAAATATTTCTTCAATAAGATGAAGATCCTCTCTGGAATCTAATGTAATTTCTATCCCATTCACTTCTACAGTGTAAGGGAATTTAATAGCGAAACAGCTGGCTCCATCTACTATATTATCATAAGAACCATCATTATTACTGGTATCTCTGATAAGTTTGGCAGTAGAAGAACTGGCCATAATTGTTTCCTGTTCGTCAGAATCCGGTAGGGGTTCAAATTCGGACTGACAAGCTGTAAACGACAGTGCCATCGCAAGTAGTAGCGTGTACACTGAATAATTAAAAAACTTTTTCATAACGATTTGGATTTTTATGTTCGTACAACTATGAAACAATCGTTAAAGTAAATACCCTACCCAAATTTTGATATTTTTTGATTTTTATGGTACCATTAAATGAAAATGCCCTACCACAAGGGATTTCGGCCATAATTCTTAAAATAAGAGGACACAAAAAAGGGGCACTATTGCCCCTGTTTAGCACATATCTACAAAAAAAAGCATTGATTAAGGTCTTTGAAAAATAAGGTGATCGTAATCAACTGGCTCATCTTCATGGACAAGTTCTATAAGATCTTCACCAATTTCCACAACTTTCCAGTCGTTCCCTAAATACTGATAATTACTGCCCGCTTCAAATGTGAGGATTAACTCTAAATCCTGCTCACTATTCCTATAAACGCGCCAGTTTGCACCAATCGCTGTATTCTCCAATTTAAAAATACCATCTGAGGCAAAAAGAAAAGTTTCGCTATAGCTTACAAAATTCGGATCAGAATTATGCACAAAGGAGGCTATCTGCCATGATCCTTCACTTATCAATGTTCTTATATTTGAAACTTCTTCGTCAAAATTATCGTTATAACAATTCTTTTCCAGTCGCATTGAATGATCTCCCGATCCATTTGCAAACCTCAGCTGTTCATAGTTAATTTCCTCCAATGGCCATTCAAAACTTATACTGGGATCACTGCTTTCCATATCTATGCTCAGCACGGCTTGCTCCCCTGTAGTATCTATTACTTCCCAACTGCCATAAATTGTGGTGGAACCATTCTCCATTATAACTGAGTTATCTGACAAAAAAGTTAAATCATAACCCAAAAACTCTTGAATTTCGTCTACTTTTTTGACTTTTTTGATGATCCAGCTACATTCTTTTAAGTCGGCTCTTAATATCTCTGCAGCATTATTATACCCTGCACAGGCACTTTGCAGTACTATTTTATTGCCACCTTCGGCTTCCAACTTAATTCTACCCTCTTCCAATTCATAAACAAACCAGCTATTATTTAATTGACCAGGCGCATCAAACTCAATATTTAACAACACTGCATCGTCCTCTATCACGGTACTCCAGATTCCCGATTGGCCGTTCCCCTCCCTGTCTTCATACTCAACAACTCCATTCTGGGTGAAAATTAATCCGGACAGGTAAAAGTCCTGAGAAATATTGGCTTCATCGCGTTCCAGTTCTTTAATAAGCCAGCTACAATCTATTAAAACAGCATCTAGCCGAACTTTTGAAAAATCATCATCATTGTAGTCATCGTCATCATCCTCGTCACATGAATTTGCAGCACTGTTGATGGCCTGAATTAGTTCCAGGTTGCTGTTGACAACTATTTGCTCTCCATCGTGTTTTATTAACGAAATAGGGAAATCAAAACTTACCCGCTCATTTTCCCCCATGTCTGCAAAGAAAAGCCGCAACTCAGCATCGCGTTCCACAACTACGCGCCCCAGTTGTTCATTGTTTACATCAAAGGTGAAAAGTGCAATTGGATATACAAAATCGATACATTCGTTATCAATATCATCGCCCCCTTCAACACATTGATCTGCCAGAGCGTACAATTCTGCCTCGTCTTCAACTACAAGCTGAGTGAAATTTGCCAAAACCACAGTAACAGGGTAAAGAATTTCCAGAATATCATCATCCAATTCGTACGCATCAAACCGCAATTCAATCTGGCTAAAATCATCCTTTGAGCCGATAATTAATTCCTCCCCGTTGACCACAACGGTATATGGAAATTTAATGGCCAGGCAACTGGCTCCGTCGACAATATTATCAAAAGATCCATCATAGGCACTCACCTCACTTACCAGTTTTACAAGTTGTGAAGTTGTCGTAATTGCCTGCAGAGCATCCTGTTGTTGATTAGGCACAGTTTCCTTTTGGCAGGAGACCAAAACCAATACCCACAATAGCAAAAGGTAATAAGCAGGGTTTTTATAGAAAAACTTCATTGTGATTTGGATTTCATTCTTATCTTCAATTCAAAAACAATTATCAATTGAATTACCCTACTCCTTTTAATTTTTTCAAATATCTTTGGGGGAGCCAACCATTTGAATCGCGCAACTATGGATAATGTCTGTGAAGAAGAAGTATTTAGCTCCCTCTTCAAAACTAATTCTAAAACGGTTTTTAACTACATATATTATAAGTTTGGCAATGAAGAGAAGGCCAATGATGCTGTGCAGGAGGCATTTGTGAAGTTGTGGGAGAACTGTGCCAAAGTGAGCCCGGAAAAGGCCAGAGCATACGTGTATACAGTGGCTAACAACATGTATTTAAACGTTATTAAGTCGGAGAAGGTAAGGCTTAAATACGCCGATAAATCGGACAAAACCACCTATGAATCTCCTGATTATGTAATGGAGGAGAAAGAATTCAAGGTAAAATTGGACAATGCACTCAACAGTTTACCCGAAAATCAGCGAACTACCTTTCTTTTAAACAGAATTGATGGTAAAAAATATGCAGAAATTGCTGATTTAGAAGGAGTTAGTGTTAAGGCCATTGAAAAAAGGATGCATTTGGCACTTAAAGCCCTCAGGGAGCAGATAGACGGAATATAATTGGGATAGTAGCATACAGTTGTCGATAGGCAGTACCGGGGCCCTGGCCCGTAAACGAAAAATTTGATATTAAAAAAGTAGGGTTATAGCGGAGTTAATTGTTATACTGATGTAAAGCTAGAAATCATGAAAGAGAATTATTTAGCAAAATGGCTTAATAACGAGCTTACAGCGGCAGAACTGGCAGCGTTTGAAAAAACCTCAGAATATGCCACTTATAAGAAAATACTGGATGTTTCCGGTGAATTGGAAGCACCCAAATTTGATGTCGAAAAAGCCCTGGAAGACCTGAGAAATAACAGACCTGAAAAAGAGGTTAAGGTTATTAGTTTGAGTCCAATGAAGAAATTTATGCGTATAGCAGCCGCAATTGCTGTAATTATTGCAGTTTCTTACTTCTATATAAACTCCCTGGATGTTACTGTTACGACGCAATATGCGGAACGTACAGAAGTAACACTACCTGACGCATCCGAAATTATTCTGAATGCAGCTTCCCAAATAAGTTACAGTGAAAAACAATGGGACAAGGATAGGAATGTAAATCTGGAAGGAGAAGCATTTTTTAAGGTTGCAAAAGGCAAGAAATTTACTGTTGCAACGGTGAATGGCCTGGTTACCGTTTTGGGTACTCAGTTCAATGTAGAACACAGAAAAGACTTTTTTGAAGTTACCTGTTACGAAGGATTGGTAAGTGTTACCTATAATGGAACGGAAACCAAATTACCTGCAGGCACTTCATTTGTAGTGGTTAATGGTGAAATTCAGCAACCAGAGGCTCCGGATAGTACTGTTCCCTCTTGGATGAACGATGAAAGTTCCTTTAAAAGTATCCCTTTTGCTTTTGTGCTGGATGAATTTGAAAGACAATTCAATATTGAGGTTGAAACCAGTAATATTGAACTGGACCAACTTTTTACAGGTACTTTCAGCAACACAAACGTAAATTTGGCGTTACAAAGTATTAGTACTCCTTCTCATATAAAGTTTAAATTAGAGGAGAACAAAGTGCTAATCTATGCCGAAAACGCACCTTAAACGTGTTATTCTATGCTGTTTGCTCATATCAGGCATCTTTATGGGCCTGGCACAACAGCCCGTTAATTCAGCTACGACCTACCTCATTCCTTATATACAAAAGCTGGAAGCGGATTTTGATGTAAAATTTTCCTATGTCGATGAGGATTTGCGTCCAATAATCATCAAAATACCTCAAAGCGGGGAATTGGATAAGATTTTGCAGGAAATTGAGAATGAAACACAGCTGATTATAAAAAAGCTTAGCGACCGTTATTATACGCTTAGCCGGAGTACAACCGTTGACATTTGTGCATTGGTTCTCGATAATTTTGCAGAAAACACCGTCACCGGGGCTACAATAGAAGTAATAGGCAGTAGTATCGCCACAATAACTGACCTTGACGGCTCCTTTGCCCTAAGAAACATTCCCAGAAAAGCATCTATCAGGATTAAACACCTTGGTTACAAAACCAAGTATGTTACCGCAGAAGATCTTGTAAACCACCAGCCTTGTACATCTGTTTTACTGGGAATTCGATATCAGCAGCTTGATGAAGTTGTAGTTTTTAAATTCCTGACCACAGGCCTGACCAAGGAATTAGATGCAAGTATTCTACTAAATACAAAAGAATTTGGAATACTTCCGGGACTAACCGAGCCTGATGTCCTGCACACCGTTCAGGCATTGCCTGGTATCAAAAGTATAGATGAAACTGTCTCAGATATCAACATCAGGGGAGGTACCAACGACCAAAACCTCATTCTATGGGACGGGATAAAGATGTACCAAAACGGGCATTTTTTCGGATTAATATCGGCATTCAACCCCTATCTGACAGATGAGGTCAGAATAATAAAGAACGGAACCAGCGCAGCATATGGTGAAGGCCTTAGTGGCATTATTGATATGAGAACCAAAAATGCTGTGGAAGGGCAGTACTTTGGTGGCGGCGGATTTAATCTTATTAGTGGCGATCTATACGGCCATATCCCACTTAGCGAAAATTTGGCATTTCAATTTTCAGCAAGGCGTTCCGTGACCGACTTCCTGAATACCCCAACCTATGATCAGTTTTTTGAAAGGACCTTTCAGGACACAGATGTGGTAGACAGGGATGCAAATTTTTATTTCTATGATTTTACCGGCAAAATCCTTTATGATATAAATGATAAACAAAAATTACGGCTGAGTTTTATAAATATCAATAATAACCTGGATTATACCGAGATTTCTGGTGATACTGGAAGAACCAATCGGAGTAGTCTGGATCAAACCAACCTGTCCTTTGGCGGTACCTTAGAAAGTAACTGGACAGAAAAATTTTCATCTTTGATCAACGGCTATTACACACGCTATGATCTGGATTCAAGAATAAGTACAAATGATGCCGCTCAGGTACTTTCACAGAATAATGAGGTAATTGAAACATCTGTGAAGCTAAACACCACATATAGCATCAATGATATGCTCCAATGGTTAAATGGTTACCAGTTCACTGAAGTTGGTATAACTAATTTTACTGATGTTACTCAACCTCCGTTTAATAACAGTACTAAGGGTGTGATAAGGACGCATGCGCTTTTTTCGGAAATTGGGTATATTTCGCCTAATTTAAAATTCAGGGCAAAGGGAGGTACACGTATAAATTATGTAGAAAACCTAAATACCTTTTCAGAAGTCCTCCTGGAACCTCGTCTTAATCTCAATTATACCTTTTCAGATAATTACAGATTGGAAATCCTGGGGGAACTTAAACATCAATCGACTAACCAGATTATAGACCTTGAGCAAAATTTTCTGGGCATTGAGAAACGAAGGTGGATGATTTCTGATAGTCCGTCGGGTACAAAACAACAAGATTCTCTTCCCATTACAAGGAGTAAGCAGATTTCTGTAGGTATTAATTACGATAGAGATAATTGGTATGCAAGTTTAGAGGGCTTTTACAAGCAGGTGGACGGAATTAGTACGGCCACCCAGGGATTTCAAAATCAGGATCAGTTCAACGGGGAGATCGGCAAGTATGACGTTAAAGGGGTGGAGTTTCTGATCAACCACAAAAGCAGATCATTCAGCAGTTGGTTAAGTTATACTTATAATATGAACGAGTATACTTTTGAAGATATTAACCCAAGTAAATTTCCTAATAATCTTGATATAAGGCATAACATTACATTTGCCAGTACCTATACTTACAATAAACTTAAACTGGGCATGGGTCTGAATTACAGAACCGGGAAACCATTTACAGAACCGCTACCGCCACCCAATTCGATTAATTCAACAGTATTTCCTAATACCATCAACTTTGAAGCTCCTAACAGCAGCCGCCTCCCCGATTATTTAAGGGCAGATGCATCTGCAACCTATGATTTTGACCTCAGCCCGGGTATAAGGGCCTCTGCAGGTGCTTCGGTACTAAATTTGCTCAGTAAAAAGAATATTTTAAATACCTACTACCGTATTAATGATCAGGATGAAGTAGAAAAAGTGGAAAGTATCTCCCTGGGGCTAACACCCAATGTGAGTTTTAGGATTAGTTTCTAATAGATCAGCAGCCGCATCATCTCGCAGCCTTTTATAATCATCCACAGGATAATCACAAAAGATCTCGTGTTCACTGTCCACTGTCCACTGTTCACTATGCCCTGGCTTCTTCTGGCTCCTTAAATAAATATCGCAATTTGAATAATTATAAAAAGCTACATCCGTTCCGGAACATCAATCCCCAATAGCCTGAAAGCCGATCGAATTACTTCTGCCACCTTTTTCGATAAAAGCACCCTGAAAACCTTCTTTTGTTCATCAGGTTCTCCAAGAATCGACACTTGCTGATAGAAGGAATTGAACTCCTTTACCAAGTCGTATGTATAATTAGCCACGAGAGCCGGACTGTAATTTTCTGCAGCCAATTGAATGGTTTCGGGAAATAACTGCAATTGCTTCAGCAGTTCCTTTTCCTTTTCGTGTAAGTCTTGTTGAAATTCTACTGCAGCACCTACAAGATTGAGTTTGTTGGCTTTTCTTAAAATAGACTGTATCCTTGCATAGGTATACTGGATAAACGGTCCTGTATTGCCCTGAAAATCTACCGATTCTTCAGGATTAAAAAGGATCCTTTTTTTAGGGTCTACTTTTAGGATGTAATATTTTAATGCTCCGAGGCCAATCATTTTATAAAGTGCCCGTTTATCTTCTTCGGAATAATCGTCCAATTTTCCGAGCTCTTCAGATATATCAGCTGCCGTATTGGTCATTGCAAACATAAGATCATCCGCATCAACCACCGTTCCTTCCCTGCTTTTCATTTTACCACTTGGCAGGTCTACCATTCCATAACTCAAATGATACAAGTTTTCTGCCCAGCTATATCCCAGTTTCTTCAGAATAAGGAACAAAACCTTAAAATGATAGTCCTGCTCATTACCAACAGTATATACTAATCCGCTGATGTCAGGATAATCCTTAACCCTTTGAATGGCCGTACCGATGTCCTGGGTCATGTACACAGCGGTCCCGTCAGAGCGCAGCACTATTTTTTCATCCAGTCCTTCTTCGGTGAGGTCTATCCAGACACTGCGGTCAGTTTTCTTAAAAAACACTCCTTTTTTTAGTCCGTCCTCAACCACATCCTTTCCCAGCAAATAAGTGTTGCTCTCGTAATACAGCTGGTCAAAATCCACTCCAAGGTTCTTATATGTCTTATCGAACCCTTTATACACCCAGCCATTCATTTTTTTCCAAAGATCAACGACTTCTTTATCCCCTGCCTCCCATTGGCGTAGCATATTCTGAGCCGCCAAAAGCAATGGAGCTTCTTTTTCAGCAATCTCTTTGGCATGCCCTTCGGCCACCAAACCTGCAACCTCCTCTTTGTACCCCTTGTCGAAGGCCACATAATAGTTCCCTACCAACTTATCTCCCTTAATGCCACTGCTCTCCGGAGTCTCACCGTTACCCCATTTCTTCCAGGCCAGCATACTCTTACAAATATGTATGCCCCGGTCATTTACTATCTGGGTTTTATACACCTTTTTCCCGGAAGCTTTTAATATCTCTGCAACCGAATATCCCAGGAGATTATTTCTTATATGTCCTAAGTGCAGTGGTTTATTGGTATTGGGAGAGGAATATTCCACCATAACCGCATTTTTATCCTGAGATGCAACGCAGCCAAAATTGGGAACATCACTAATTTCTTTAAAGAAATTCAGATAATAAGAATTATCAATAACGATGTTCAGAAAACCTTTTATGACGTTATAATCTGAAACCTCAGCAAGCTGTGCTTTTAAAAAGGCTCCGATTTGATGTCCTATTTGTTCAGGGTTTCCTTTTATATAACGTAACATGGGGAAAATTACCGCGGTAATATCGCCTTCAAAATCCTTTCTTGTAGGTTGAAACTCAACCGCCGGAAGTGCAACTTGGAAAATAGCGGAAACAGCCTCTTTTACTTTGGCTGTAAGTACTTCTTCAATATTCATATACGTCTGTAACTTGAAGTTGCAAAACTAAACATTTTTTAGGCTTTGGCCTTCAAAAGTAAAAGGCTCAAAATAATTGTTTGAGGATTTAATTAACTTTATGCAAAAAGAATGCTATAGTGATTATAGAACGTACAATCCCTGATTTATGCTGCTAAATGTTTCTTATAACAATAAAAAGATTACTAAAAAGATACAGATGGAAGTAGATAAACCTTTCCCGCTTAAGAAGCGTTGGAAAATGGGAGGTATAGGTTCTCCAAAATTGTTTATTACGGCATGTAGTGTGGAGATCAGAAATCTTTTGATCCTGGATAACAACCTAAACACCTGCAATATTGAAATGCGACCAAAAGGTATAATAGTTCGCTTTCGGTCTTTGTTAGAAACCTATGCCCTGGTAATACCCTATTACAAATTGAGTATTTACAAAGGTGATTTTGCTGTTTATTCCATTTATCGTGATCACCATTTTATAAAAGTAAGATCTGATACTAAGGCCATACAAAAATTCTTTAGAAAGATCCTGGATTATAAAGCAGATAATGCACCTACTTCTATAGAAGATTTATAAAACAAAAAATCTGGTTATCCATACAGGGAGCTATCCAGGAACCAGATATATTAAAATTCAAAAATCAGAATGAAAATATTATTAACCGGAGCTAATGGGTATATAGGAATGCGATTGCTACCTCAGCTCCTTGATGCAGGACATGAGGTGGTTTGCGCAGTTCGGAATAAAGAGCGGTTTTCTATTGACCAGGAAACCAGAGAAGCAGTAGAAATTATAGAAATAGATTTTCTGGAACCAGTAGTTCAAGATGTTCTTCCCAAGGATTTGGAAGTGGCTTACTTTCTGATTCATTCCATGAGTAATACAACGACCGATTTCGATGAAATGGAAGCCAGGACAGCATCAAATTTCAATACCTACTTGAAAGGTACTATGGTAAAGCAGGTAATTTACCTGAGTGGTATAGTGAATGAAGTAAATCTGTCAAAACATTTATGGTCCAGAAAGAATGTTGAAGAAATACTCACTGAAGGTGATTTTAATCTGACGGTCTTAAGAGCAGGCATCATAGTAGGTTCCGGAAGTTCTTCCTTTGAGATTATAAGGGATCTTTGTGAAAAACTGCCCATTATGATCACCCCTAAATGGGTACTTACCAAAACACAGCCAATTGCGATCAGAGATGTAATTTATTTTCTTACAGGAGTTTTAGGCCACACTGAAACCTATGGAGAATCATTTGACATTGCCGGTCCGGATGTTCTCACTTATAAGCAGATGCTTCAGCAGTATGCTCAGGCGAGGGGTTTTAAGAACTGGATCATTACTGTTCCTGTAATGACTCCAAAATTATCCTCCTATTGGCTTTATTTTGTAACCTCAACTTCTTACAAACTGGCGCTGAATCTGGTTGACAGCATGAAGGTGGAGGTAATAGCTAAGGACAACCAATTATCACAACTCCTCAACGTTGAAACCCGCACTTACAGACAGGCAATTGATATGGCATTCAAGAAAGTTGAGCAAAATGGGGTGGTCAGCAGTTGGAAAGACAGCATGGTCAGTGGCAGATTCAAAAAGACACCTGAAAAGTATATTCAGGTGCCGAAATTTGGTGTACTTAAAGACGCAAAAATGATAAAGGTACAAGACCAGGAAGGCGTCTTAAATAATATCTGGAAAATTGGTGGAACTAATGGATGGTATTACGGTGACTGGCTCTGGAAGATCAGAGGGTTTCTTGACAAACTAAATGGCGGGGTTGGACTACGAAGGGGGCGCACGCACCCGGATAAAATATTTACCGGGGATTCCCTGGACTTCTGGAGGGTATTACTAGCTGATAGAAATAAAAGGAGATTATTGCTATTTTCTGAAATGCGAATGCCCGGGGAAGCCTGGCTCGAGTTTAGGATTGACGATGATAATATTCTGCATCAAACTGCGACATTTCGGCCAAAAGGATTAAAGGGCCGTCTCTACTGGTATAGCGTTCTTCCTTTTCATTATTTTATTTTTGGAGGTATGATAAGAAATATTGCCAAAAACAGCTCTAATTGAAATTTTAGGCAACCTTTAATACATATTCCACGTCTATTATAATATCATTGTTCTTTTAATTAAACATTTATGAGCAAAGGCTTTTCAATTATTATTCTCTCTCTTGCATTTTTAACTCCATTTTATTCTTCGGCTCAAGCTGCCAATGCCAAAGTAGTAGACGCAAAAACAAAGAAAGGTGTGCCTTATGCCACAATTCAGTTTGGGGAGCATCAGGGAACTATATCCAATGAAGAAGGCAGGTTTAGCCTTGCATTGGATAATTTGGGGGCCGGGCTGGATTCCATATTTATTTCCAGTATGGGTTATGAAAAGACCGGAGTGCCAATTGTACAAGGCCTTGACAGCATTTTATATTTAAAACCAAAACCCATAGAGTTAAGTGGGGTATATCTTTTTGACAAGGAATTAAATGTGGATGAGATTATTGAGAAGGTCCAAGAAAACATTCCCTACAATTACAATAGGGATCCAATTAAACAACGCATGTTTCTGAGAACTTCCGAATACAATAAGATCAGGAAAATGGGGATAGAATTTAAGGCATCCACCATTGAAGAATTGAATAAAAAATTCATAGACAGCGTAGTTTCCATATTACCAAAAGGAGCAAACTACTTTACAGAAAGCCTTGTAGATTTTTATAGAGCCCCGGGGGAACACCGATTACATGTAGAAAAAGCCGCTGAACTTTACGACAAAAATAATGAGGGCTCTATGGAAGCGCTCTCTAAAAAATTGGAAAAAATCTTTAAGGATAATGTCAAACCAGATTCCTATTTAAAAATTAAATCAGGAATGTTCGGTCAAAAAGTACAGGTAGATTCTATATTGGATTCCTCGGAAGAAGCTGCTGAAATTGAACAAGAACTAAAAGAACCCGAAAAGAGCTATTTTCTCGGAAATAAAAAAAGGCAATTACACAACCTATATGCAGAACTCTTTTTTAATGACGAAACCAAACTAAACTTTATTGATAAATCTGGCAGGTACCAGTTTACATTGAAAGGTTATACCGAGATCGAAGAAGCCGGAGTATATGTGATAGATTTTAAACCTAAGAGGAACGCTGATTTCAAGGGAACAATTTTTGTAAATATTGAAGATTTTGCTATAATGCGGCTAGATTATTCCAACGTTAAATCGCTTCGAAGAATCCGGCTTTTAGGATTCAGTTATGAAGAAACCGTATACCGCGGAACTACTATCTTTTCTAAGGGAGCTAACAACAAATACGATCTTCGGTTTATTGACAAAGTATTTGGGAGGGTTATGGGTGTAGACAGACCGCTAAAAGTGATTGAAAAAAACAAATTTGTTAAAGGCAGGCGCAAGCAAAACGAATTGTCACTGGGGTTGGATATTGTAAATCAGCAAACGGAAAAATATGAGTTAGTCGTATTTGATTCGGCCCTTATTAGCAAAACCGAGGTGGATGCTGTCGTGGAAAACGATTCCATAATGGCAACTTACCTGAGCAAATACAATCCGGAATTCTGGAAGGGTTATAATATTATGGAACCCAATGCGGCATTAAGGGAATTTGTGGTTTCAGAGGAATGAGATAAAATTCCTGCTAATTTATCTGATACCTTGCCATTTGGATCTTTTTCTTATAAATACAAGTCCTCCAATACCCATTATGACCACTGTTGCCAGGCCTACCATCCCAAAAAACGGAGTTTCAGGGATTCTGGTTAAAACCTCGGATGCGAAAGCGGCATAGAGGCCAATGACAGACCAATACATAAAACTCAGGTGCTGTAATAGCCATTTAGATTTAGGTCTTTTTGTCAACACTGGTATTATTCCCATTGCTAATAATCCGAGACTTAAAATGGCCGCGTAATGGAAGATTCCAAACCCATCGAACAAACGATATAACATAAATGAAGTAATAAGTAATACTAACATACTAATTACATAAAGATGCCCCGCCATTTTGTGGTAACGGTTACCCTTTTTATAAGCAAGGACAAATGTTCCAAAAACCAGAGCAAGTATAGAAGCAATTAAGTGAATTAAACCCGTATCACTTCCAACAATATCATCCATTTTTATTTTTTTGAATTTCTCTTTCGAATTGTTTTCACAGGGGAATTTTTTCTTTTGGCGTAAAAGATCAAAAAAGATAATATTCCCAAATTTACAATATGCCAAAAATATATTGCTAAATATACCAGCCGGTAAGGTCCGGATATATGATCTGAAAAAATGGAACCGCCACCCGGATTATAGCTTATACTATAATCAGCAAGCAGCAGTTCCAGGAGCAGGTATACCACCACATCCAACAACATAACTCCAGCAGCCAGGCAGATAGTTTCAAATCTATATTCCCCTGCCTTCAGCTTTAAATTTCCAAGAATTTTCATTCTTTTGATATTTTGAACGAGTTTATCGATTTTGAAATTAAGATACTTACTAATTCATTAGCTCCTGGCAGATCGCCGATATATGGGATGCATCTGTCCCGCAACAACCACCATACACCCTAAGATCAGGCAAATGAGATCTTAGTATTTTGTGCCATGATGCGAGCGCCTTTTTATCGCCTTTATCGAGCGAGGTGGAGGCGTCCAATTCTTCATGACTTTTACAGGAAGCATTAACTCTCACTCCCTTTATTCTGTGTTTCCATACTTCATTATTTGCCAGGCGATGAACAAAATGACTTGGATGGGCGCAATTTATCATATAGTACATCGGATAATTAGCAGTAGCTTTATCCAATCTTTGAATGGCATCTTTTAGGCCTTCCCCACTTGGCAAATTCCCATTGAGTTCTACAGTAAAGGATATAACAACTGCTATTCCATGTAGTTGGGCAGATTTAATTATTCCCAATGCTTCCTCTGAATATGTCATAGTGATAGCACTTACCTGATCAGCAGCTGCAGATTTAAATGCTGCCACCTGAAGCTTATGATACTCCATTGCTTCGGTACAATTCATACTGGTATCTGACCTATAACCATCCCCACGAGGACCTATTTGACCGCTAATAAGAATTCCAGGGATTCTTTCCTCATAAGTTGCTTTAAGTGCTTTTAGCTGCCTTATGGCCAATTGATTAATTCTTATCAGATCTTCTTTTGAATATCCGAGTCGTTTCCCCCAATCCAGGTTTGCCCTCCAGGTGGGACTTTCAAGAATGAACCCTGTCTTGTGTTTTTTGGCTATCTCGAGATATTCTTTATAGTAATCTTTAATCGCAATTCTATATTCCGGGTGTTCTATCAATGGAAATGCCGCAAAATGGTCCAGGTTAATACCCCTGTTAAATATTAAGTCGGTCTCCAGTCCACCATCGGTAAGAACTGGTCTATTATTTATTGGATTCATGATTTTTCTTTTTAACTGATTTTCTCCAGAACTATTCCTGGGTGATTTTCCTAATCCTATGGTTTAAATTGTCAACCACGAAAAGGGTTCGTTCTTCATCGATTAGTATCCCTATTGGTTTATTAAATTTTGCAATCGCACCAACCCCATCTGTGTTCCCAATATCACTCCCGGCGAGAGTGCTCACTACCCCATCTGGCGATATTTTTCGAATCCGGTTGTTACCCGAATCTGCCACATATATATTGCCCTCCGGATCTACAGTAAGGTCCCTGGGATTGTTAAAACTAGCCGAAGACACAGGGCCATCTACACTGCCCTGGGACTTTCCGGCAATTGTACTTACCACGCCACTCGGGCTTATTTTACGAATTCTATCATTGCTGCGATCTGCCACATATAAATTGCCATCGGTATCACTCGCAACCCCTCTGGGATTGTTAAACTCAGCATTTTCTTGTGTTCCATCAGCATCTCCGGAGCGACTTCCCGCTAGTGTACTTACTTCCCCATTTGCGGTTATTCTACACAGCTTATTGTTATTTGAGTCGCTGAAATAAGCTGCACCGTCTGCACCAATGGCAATTCCTCTTGGAGAATTCAATCGGGCATTGACACCTCTACCATCAGAATCCCCTTCGATACCTCCTGCAAGGGTGGTTACAGCCGCTGACAGATCTATATGCCATATTTTATCCCTGTTAGAATCTGTTACATAGAGTTGCCCATACCGATCGATCGCAATATCCGATGGATTACCGAGTTGGGCATTTTCACCTATCCCCTCCTGATCTCCCAAAGTCTTACCGGCCAAAGTGCTTACCACTCCACTGGGGGTTATTTTGCGAATCCTATGATTGCTTCGATCTGCTATATACAAGTTCCCGTCAGTATCCATTGCGATGCCTCTTGGGTATTTAAATTTTGCGTTCTCAGCACTTCCATTGGCATATCCACCAGAACTTCCTGCAAAAGTAGTCACCTGCACTTCAGTTATCTGATAGGTGTAATCGGGCCCGGACAAGACAGTTTCTCCAACGATTACTTTTACCTTTCCACTAAAAGCTTTTGCAGGTACTATCACAGATAGTTCCGTATCGCTTACGGCTTCGAGGCTAGCTTCTTTATCATTAAACAGTACCCGTATTCTATTGCCATCTGTCCCAAAATTCTTCCCCTTAATAGTAACCAGCGTTTCTTTTGGACCTGTCAGCGGCGCAATACTTATTAGTTTTCGCATCTCGGTTAGAGGGGCCTCAATAGCTTCTGGCCTGCCCGGCTCTACTTCATCCTTGTTGCAACTGAATCCCAAAAAAATCAGTACTAGAACTAAACACGATTTTATTATTGCTTTCACTTTAATATTTTGTTGAATTAATCCTGTACGATCAAACGTATTCTATGGTTATTGGTATCTGCCACATAGATGAACATACCCGTTGGGTTAACAGCTATGCCCGAAGGCACATCGAATTGTGCTTCAAACGAGGTGCCATTCTCAAATCCTCTATCCCCACCGGCCAACGTACTAACATCGGCCTCAGGAGAAATTTTCCGAATTTTAAAATTGTATGTATCAATCACGTATAAATTGCCCTGATTATCTATAGTTAACCTATCTGGCAAATTAAAGCCTGCTTCAATACCATTACCATCTGCGTAAAATGGATGTCCTTCTCCTGCAAAAGTGCTTACAATTCCGTCTGTACTCAATTTGCGAATGATATGACTATCTGTATCGGCAATAAATACATTCCCTGCCTGGTCCAATACCAATCCACGTGGAAACTTAAATTTGGCATCAGCTGCAGGACCATCTGTATAGCCAAACCCACTTCCGGCAATAGTACTTACCTCTCCTTCGGCATTAATCATGCGAATTCTGTGGCTATTTGTATCCGCTATATAAATGTTGCCATCAGGACCTACCGCAACCCCCCTGGGAGAAGAAAACTTTGCTTCAATTCCGGGACCGTCATCTATTCCAGAATCACTTCCGGCAAGAGTGGTCACCAATCCGCTTGGCTCAATTTTACGTATCCGATGATTTTTTGTGTCAGCTACATATAGATTACCGTTTGCATCAATTGCGATTCCATGCGGTTGTCTAAACTGAGCTGCCGTACCAACGCCATCAGCAGTTCCGGACATTCCGCCTGCGAAGGTGGTTACCTCCCCCTCCGGCGAAATTTTCCTGATACGGTTATTATAGGTGTCGGCTACATAGGCATTGCCGAAAGCATCCAGGACCATATCATTGGGCCTGTCAAATCTTGCTTCCTCTCCTATTCCGTCTGCATATCCACTCCCATTGCCCGCAAATGTGCCCACCAGGACATCTGTGATTACATAATTGAATTCCGGACCTGTCAATGAACTCTCGCCTATCACAACTCTTATGGCCCCCGAATATGCCTGAACAGGCACCTTGGTTTTAATTTCCTCATCTTGCACGGCTATAACCTCTGCCTCTTTTTCATTGAAGAACACTTTAATGTCATCCGGATCAGTTCCAAAATTTTGCCCTTTTATAGTGACAATGGTAGTTTTTGGCCCGTTAGTTGGGCTAATAGTGCTAAGCGTAGGGACGGCAACCGGATCCTCTGATTGTGGTTGTTCCTGTAGAGGATCCGGAACTGCGGTTAGGGCGTCGTCTTTACTGCAACCAAAGGCTGCACATACCACTAATGTTATTGCTATTGATCTTATAAATGATATCATCTTATTATTTTTTTAATTATTGAATGAACTTACTCGTTAGTTATTTTTCGAATCCTATGGTTGCCTGAATCGGCCACATAAATAGTATTTTGAGGATCAATTAAGACTCCATAGGGATTATTGAATTGTGCTAATTCAGCTGTGCCATTTCTGGCTCCCTTTGTAGTTCCGGCAGGAGTATTTACTTCCCCATCCGGACTAATTTTTCTAATCTTATTATTCTCGGTATCCGCTACATATATATTCCCTTCGGCATCTGCACTTACGGCAGATGGAGATCTGAATTGGGCCTGGTCTCCATTTCCATCGGCAAATCCTTCCTCTCCGCCAGCGATGGTGCTAACAATGCCATCAGGGGTGATTTTTCTAATTTTGTGGCTTTCATTATCTGCTACATAAAGGTTACCTACAATGTCCAGGGCTATTCCATAAGGGTAATCGAATTTTGCATTGGTCGCTGTGCCATCTTCATGTCCTTCGGTACTGCCGGCAAAAGTGCTGACATATCCAGTGGGAGATATTTTTCTGATTTTATTGGTTTCTGAATCTGAAACATAAACTTCTCCCAGGGTGTTCACGGCTATGCCAATAGGATATCCAAATTTGGCATTGTGAGCAGCTCCGTCTGTATCTCCGCTTGTACTTCCGGCCAGGGTAGTAACTTCTCCTTCCGGGGATATTTTACGTATTCTGTAGTTACCTGAATCTGCTACATAAACATTTCCATGTTCATCTACCGCTACCCCATTGGGGTAGTTAAACCTGGCTATGGACACATTTCCATCGACATATCCTTTTGTATGGCCCGCAAACGTAGTGGTCTTACCTTCAGGGGTAATTTTCCTTATACGGTTGTTTTCTGTATCCGCTACATATAGATTTCCCTGGGGACCTACCGCCATTGAACGCGGATGATTAAACCACACCTGGCCACCCGTCCCATCTATAAATCCCTTTGAACTGCCGGCCAGGGTACTTATCCGGGTTGTTGGCTCATAAAAGAATTCCGGACCTATTATTGTTTTGCCGTCAATAATCACCTTTACAGTTCCTGTATTGGCTTTGGCGGGAACCTGAGCAAGTATAATTTCATTTTCTATCCCATGGGTTGTAGCCTCCAGCTCATTAAAAAAAACCTGATACTCGTCAGGAATCTCAACCAAATTTTCCATAGAAATATTTATGATGGTCCCCTCTGGTCCTTTGATTGGATCAATTTTAGAAATCGCCAATTGTAGCCCGGCTGATGGGCTTTCCTGAACGGGATCCGGTATTACAGTAGTATTGTCATCTTTGCTACAGCCAAATACAGCCATCGCAAGCATAAGGGTGCCAATGAATTTTATATATGTTTTCATTTTTTCTTCTAAATTGAAAATTATTCCTGGGTAACTTTTCGAATTTTATGGTTGCCCCTATCAACGACATAAATATCATCGTGGGGGTTAAACACTATACCCGCCAAACCGTCGAATTGGACCTCAGCACCCGTGCCATCGGCATACCCTTTATCACTGCCTGCCAAAGTACTCACAAGACCCCCAGGGCTAATTTTTCTGATCCTGTTATTGTAAAGGTCAGACACATAAATATTGCCGCCTGTATCGCAGGCCAATCTGCTGGGGTCAAAGAATTTTGCCTCATTTCCGGGACCGTCAGCATAACCTTTGGTGCTACCCGCCAGGGTACTTACCATACCATCAGGGGTAACTTTCCTAATTTTATGATTATTTTCATCGGCAACATAAACATTGCCGTAAGAGTCTAAAACAACACCGCTGGGATAATAGAATTTGGCCTCAAATGCCGACCCATCGGCATATCCTTCATCACCCCCGGCCAGAGTACTTACAATGCCATCCGGGGTTATTTTTCGAATTCTATTATTGTAACCATCAGCCACATATATATTACCATCGGAGTCCAGGGCTACATCTTCCGGGTAGGCAAATTTTGCATTGCCACCCTGGCCATCTTCAAAGCCCTCAGTACTTCCTGCAATAGTAACCACTACTCCAATATTGGTGATCTTTTTAATTTTATGGTTCTGAAAATCTGCCACATAAATAGTCCCGACATCATCTACGGCAATCCCTCTGGGAAAATTGAATTTTGCCTGGGGAATAACGCCGTCTACATCTCCTGCCTTAGTGCCCGCAATGGTAATAACCGTGCCATCTGCTGCAATTTTTCGGATTTTGTGATTAAATGTGTCCCCAACATAAATATTACCATGCTTGTCCACGGCGATCCCAGTGGGTGAATTAAATTGCGCCTCACCGCTTGTACCATCTTTATGGCCTTCCATGCTTCCTGCAAAAGTGGTGACAAGACCAGTAGTGATATAATTGAAGCTAGGGCCTAAAACGTCCATTCCATCAATAACCAGTTTAACAAATCCTGTACCAGCACCCTTGGGAACCAATGCTGAAATTCTATTTTCCGAAAGTGTTTTAATTTCAGTGTTGAGGCCATTAAAGGAGAGCTGTATACTATCTAAATCTGAACCAAAGTTCTTTCCTTCTATAATGACCAGGGTTTCTTTAGTTCCACTACCGGGTGTTATAGATGTTATGCTCGCCTCAGGATTTTGTCCCAAATCCGGGTTTTCCTGAATGGGATCCTGGATAACTCTTTCAACATCCTTACTACAGTTAATAGTAAGGCTCAGTACAAGTAGCAACCCAAGTGCTTTTGTAGCCTGCTTTTTTGCGTTTCTCTTTGTATTGTTCTTCGCTTTTTCCTTATTCAGATCTTTAAAGGTCAACATATCCAAAACCTTGGCGGAAGCTCCGTAGTAAAATCCCGTCTGATGTTCATATTTCCTGGGGTTTTCGAAGGTTCCGAAGAGGATATCAAAAATTGGGAGATCGGAATAATTGTGCTTGTGAATGCCCTTGGCATGATGCACGGTATGGCTTTCAGGTCTTTGAATGATATAGCCCAGCCAGCGCGGGGTATTGATATTGGCATGCTGAAACATTCCCATGAAATTGGTCACCAGCAGGGTAACTGTTATTGCCTGGGGTGATAAGCCCACCAGCAATGCAAAGCAGATACTGCCGAGAACTGTCCACCCAATCATATCCATTGGGCTAAAGTAAAAGGCGCCATAGGTGTCTAATCTTTCAGCACTATGATGCATTTGGTGAAATGTCCTCCACAGAAAATCTGAAGTATGTAAGGCCCGGTGCCATACATATACGCCAAATTCATAGAGTAAAATCCCAACCAGACCTCCTCCTAAAGCGCCAAGACTACTCAGGTCTACCAAGCGAAAAGGTTCTAAATAAGGATCTGTCAGTATGGGCAAATAAGAAGATAAATAAAAGAAAAATGCGAAGGCACTTAAACCTCTCAACTTCCAATACTTGATTTTGGGTAATTGTCTTGCCGGGAAAATAGCTTCCCAAATCATGAGTAACGCATAGATGCTTAATACAGCTAATGATACCGGATCTAATAAAATTTCTAATGGTGTTGGCATGATGATTAAATTTTTAATTAATATTCTATTTAAAATTCCAAGTCCCTCAAATGCATATTTTAGTAAATGCGTCAGTGACTGTTTCAATTATTAACAAGGCAAATGTAGCAGTAGACTAAGGGCCCAGCCAACCTCAAATGTTTCAATTGCAATCAAATATGTTGCAGCTAATCAATTGATTATCAAAATGTTTTACGCATCAAAAGAAATGTTGCATCAACTACAACAGATGTTGCATAATGTTAAAATCAATATTGAAAAAAGTCAATGTAAAGAGCCGCCTCTGGTGTGTAGAAATGTCCACTTCAGCGCTGAAAATTGAAGAGAATCAGGTTTTCAAAACTGCACTGGGTGCCATACCAAATTGCTCCTGAAAACATTTGGAAAAATAGGAAGGGTTTTGAAACCCTGTTTCATAAGCAATTTCAGAAACTGTTGCGCTCTGTTGTTTAAGCATATCCATGGCTCTGTATAACCTAAAGGATCTTATAAATTCGTTTGGGGTAAGGCTGGTAATAGCTTTGATCTTTCTAAATAGCTGCGACCTGCTTAATCCTAAGGAATAGGCTAATTCTACCACCCCGAACAATGCATTTGAAATTTCCGTTTCTAATTGCTCGGTTACCCTTTCCATAAATATCTGGTCCATGGAATTCATTTGAACTTTCTTGGGTTTTAAAAGATCTCCGCTACTAAAATGCGATTGCATTTTCTTTCTCAGGTCTATAAGGTTATGGAGTCGAACTAATAATTCTTCAGTATTAAAAGGTTTGGTAAGATAATCATCTGCAAGACTCTTAAGGCCTTCTATTTTGTCCTCTTTAGACGATTTAGCTGTAAGCAGAATTATTGGTATATGGCTGGTACGCATATCTTCCTTTAACAGTTTGCAAAGTTGCAAACCATCCATCTTGGGCATCATCAGATCGCTCAAAACAATATCGGGAATATGTTCAATGGCCATATCTACCCCTTCTTTCCCATGAGCAGCTTCGATTACATTATAAGAAGTACTCAGAATTCCCCGCATATAGTTTCTCAGGTCAGGATTATCTTCTACCAGCAAAACAATGGGTAGGCTGCTGTCTTGCTCCATTGCAATGGGCTGTTTATCATTTGGAAGCAATACCGCCTCCTGTATTTCATTTACCTCTTCTTTAAGCTTACTAATCGTTATAATTTCTTCATCTTTCAAATGATCTCGTCCAATTGGTAGTAATACGTCAAAAGTACTTCCCTTCCCAACCTCACTGTTCACCAAAATGTATCCTTTGTGAAGTTCGGCCAATTCCTTAATTAGGGCCAGGCCAATCCCAGTTCCGGTTACATCCTCCGCATCGGCGTTGGAAGCCTGATAAAACCGATCAAATATATGATCCAGTTCCTGAGCAGGAATACCAGTGCCTGTATCAGAAACGGAAATGCTTAAATATTCTTTATCTGCTACCTTTTTCTCGATCAAATCCACGGAAATTTTCCCGCCATCACCCGTATATTTGAACGCATTGGACAGCAAGTTTAGAATGATTTCTTCAACTTTTCCCTGATCGATATACAAAAAATGTGCTTCTTTTTTGGTATTCATCCGCAGCTTTATACTCCTGGTCTCTGCGATAGAATTGAACGACATTATCCAACCTTTACACAAGGGAACAACATCTATCAAAGTTGTCTTGATTGCAATTTTCCCGGACTCGATCTTTGATAAGTCGAGCAACTGATTTATTAGTTTAAGTAGTCGCTTTCCATTGCGCTCTATAACCTCGATTGTAGGTTTCAGGGAATCATCTACTTGCTTTCGCAGTTGGTCTATGGGTCCCAGAATTAAAGTCAGTGGAGTTCTGAACTCATGGGAAATATTATTAAAAAACCGAGACTTTAACTGGTCCAGTTTTTCCAATTCCTGATGCTGGGTTTCCTTCGCCTGTAATAATTCCTTATTCTTTTTGTTTCGATAAATATAAAACTGGTACAACATAAATGCTATACCCAGTGCGGCGAGCGTTCCCACGGCAAATATGTTTCGCCACAGGGTTCTTTTTTCGTTCTCCTGTTGAAGATTTATTATTTCCTTTTCCTGTTTTTCGGTATCATATCTGGCCTGAATCTCTGCCAATTCTTTGGCTCTCTGGGTTTGATATAGACTATCTGTCACCTGCTTATGGAGTTTGAATAACCTAAGCGATTCCGCAAAATTACCTCTCTTTTCGGCAAGCAAAGAGAGGTTTTTATAGGTATGTCTGAGAGAGAAATAGTTGTTCTCCTTTAGCCTTAATTCTAGCGATCTATTAAGGTAATATGAAGCACTATCCAATTGGTTGGCCAAAAGAAATGTTGCACCCAAACTATTACTCACCATTCCCAACATGGGTTGCTTATCGGTGGATTCACTAATAAACTTGGCCTCATTATACTTTTGGATTGCCTGTTGGTACTTATGTTCCAATTGGTATACCTCTCCCAGGTTGGCCAGGGATCTGATTGTTTCCCTGGGTGCCTTTAATGAGCTGTGTAAATCTATTGACCGTTCAAGGTAGACCCGGGCACTATCGTACTTAGCCCAATCAATATAAGCGACTCCAATATTATTGTATACCCTGGCAAGGCTCGATTTATCACCAATATTCTGATAACCTTTCAAACTTTGGCGATAATAACTCATGGCGGTTTCAAAATTGCCCTTTTCTTCGTTCAGGACACCCAGTGATAGATTTGAGTTAGATAACCCTCTGATATCCTGGATAGCTTCTTTTATGGCTCTGCTTTTTGTAAAATACTCTATTGCTTTCTCCTCATTATGTTTATCATCATAATGCACGCCCATTCTATAATAAATGTTAGAGATTCCCTTTTCATCATCTTCATTTTGATATAAACTAAGACCCTTGCTGTAGTTTTCCAGGGATATATCGTGATTTTCCAGTTTACCTTCCAACTTACCATATTCCAGGTATGCTTCGGCCAGGGACAAATTGTAGGCGCCGTCTCTAAGTACTTTCAATGCCTTATCAAAATGCTCCCTCGCCTTGTCATAGGCTCCTTGTCTTGAATAGATTGTGCCTTTAGCAATGTCTATTTTCGCTAATAATTCGGTAAAAGTATGCTGATCGGAAATGGAAAGGGAAATGTCAAAAGCCTTAATCGCCGCATCATATTCTCCCTGAAAAATCAACGCTCTGGCCTTTAAATAGTTAGCTCGAGCCAGTTGTTCCGGAAATTCAGCAATCTCAAGGGAATTGATACTCTTTTCTGTCAATTCCAATGTCTTTGATGCACTATGGTCCAGATATAATTCGGCCAGGTCGTTGGTTTTTGAAAAATAGACTTGCCCATCTAATTCTTTAAGTTCTAGCGTCAAACTATTAATTTCGGGCGTTTGGGTAATTCCAATAAATACATTGAAGAATACCGCGAAGTACAATAAATTTTTAATCAGACCCACCATAAACTACCTTAGATTCGCTATAGCTCTAAAGTAAGGATTTTTTTATTCCATTATAATCTAGCTTAAGGCCTCATTTAAAAATTGATCAAAGGGGTAAAGTGCTTTAAAGGTATCGGTTGCATGTTTTAAGAAGTTAGCAGAGGTTACTTCAGCATCTTTACACCTATTTGTTGCCAGAAAACTTTTATACTTAAGCAGCTCTATTTCTGGATGATCTTTTGGAAAGTCTCTTGGGGATGTTTTGAGTTTTTCTCCCTCCATAGTTCCGAAATATTTTCTAAAATTCCCGCTGTTTATAATTTTTCTAAAGCCGTCTGCATTCTGTGCTAATTCATTTCTTATACCCCTAAGCCAGGGGCCTTGGGGCATATAAGCTCCTCCGGCCAGCATAGATTCTCCCGGTCCAATATGGATATAATACCCTGCCCTGGAGTGTATTTCGGACTTTTTGGCCGCAGCAGTAACATGAGCACCCAGATGCGTTTTATAAGGAGACTTATCCTTGGAAAAGCGGACATCTCTGTAAATTCTGAAAATACAATCCTTGGCTGAATGATGACCTATACTTGGATCAAAAGCAGCAATTTCGATTAAAAGATTATTTACAAAGTCTTCGAACTCATTTTTTGCAGTTTCATACCTCGGTTTATTGGCCATGAACCAATCTCTATCGTTATTTGCTTTAAGATCACTAAGAAATTTAAGAGTAGTTTTACTAATATGCTGCATGCTGTTAATTTTTCACTTTTTCTTTGACTTTTTCTTACTTGCTTTGGCTAAAGGATTAAATTCCAAACATTTCCGGATCCAAAACTCAAGAGCTGTGTCATCATCATAACCATCTGCTTCAATGAACAGATATCCTTTCATAGGTCTTCCGGCATGGATCATGGCTTCGGCTCCCTGTTTCCTCGCAAGCAACTCTATTTCTTCATGGGCCACCCTTGCCATAAGTCCGCCTTTATATGTACCAAAACACATTTTGTCATCAACCATAAAACAATGCCCTCCAAACATTTTTTTTTCGTTGTATACGACATGTTTTGCTTGCAATATATTACGCAATCTGTTTAACAAAAAGGGATCTGTGCTCATATTCTGGCCAAAATAAAATGCTTACTTCAAAATAGTAAATTAATTATCCAAAGTCATTGTAAAATCCAAGGCCATTTCCGCCAACGGTTCCCATAGCTTGCTTTCTTCAGCGGTAATAATAAACCAACCCTTTAGTGGAGGTTTGGTCTTGAACGGACTTAAAGGTTTGGCGTTTAATAATCCAAATTTAACAGGGTCAAATTTCGGTCCCAGCCTGAAACCCATTTCTTCTTTGTGGTAAAAAGCAAATACTTTGTCCCTGTACTTTAGACCAGGGGAACTCATCATCTTCCCCAGAATTACATCCGGGTTTGATGATGAGAACCTGTTTACAAGCGTCATAAATTGTACGTCTGTACTAAGCATTCAAAAGTAGTATTAATTGATTGAATGAAAAGCCACTCTGTTGCCTTCAGAATCCTTGAAAATAGCAACATGTCCATGTTCCCCAATATTCGTTTTTGGCATAAGTACCTCGCCACCTGCGGATTCCACTCTCGACAATGGTTCTGCCAAGTCATCTCCGCCATTTAAGTAAACCAGGGATCCCGACATACTTGGGGTATGCCCTTCTGTACTAATTACACAACCCCCAACCCCATTATCCGTGGTTGGAAAAAATGCCATTTTTGAGCCAGGCATATCCATTGGTTGTAATTCGGCATTTAATACTTCAGTATAAAATTTTACTGCTCTTTGAAAATTGTTTGAAGGAAGTTCAAACCAGCTGATTGCGTTTGCCATGATTGTTGAATTTTTTAGTTAATAATTGACTACTGTTCCAAAAATATGATCAATTCTCATTCAGATTTCGTTAATTTTTATAAAAACGTAATATTCTAAATAAACTTTTTAATCTAAATTGTACTTAAAACATAAATATAAACATAGTTTAAATGTAGTTTCCTAATGCTTAAAAAAGAATCCCTATTTGTTCTAATCCATTCCCTTTCCAAAAGCGAGAAACGATATTTCAGTCTTTTTTGCACCAGAGAAGCCAGTGGCAGTAACTATTTAAAATTGTTCTACGCTATTGAACGGCAGTCCAACTATGATGAAAAAGCTATCAAAGAACTGTTTAAGAATGAAAAGTTTACAAAGCAACTTCACGTTACTAAAAATTACCTCAGAAAACTGATCCTCAAAAGTCTTAGAAATTTTCATGCCGGAATTTCCAAGGATGCAGAACTTAAAGACATTTTACGGAATATTGAGATTCTATATAACAAAGAACTCTTTGGGCATTGCCAATCTCAACTAAGGGTCGCTGAACGACTGGCAATTAAATATGAGCTCTTAACCGGGCTGTTAGAAATTGATAACTGGAAAAGAAAACTGGAACAAACAAGGCGACCCGACAATTATCACGGGCTAAGCAAGGTTTTGGAAGAACAGCTGACTACCTTAAAAAAACTGGGGAACAATCTGGATTACTGGCAACTAGCTGTAGGGTTTTCTTCCAGGATATTTCAGAATCAGGACCTTAACATTGGTGACGAATCACTTTTAAACAACCCTCAAAAAGCCCTGACTCTGGAAGCCAGGGTACTTTATTACAATACCACTTATCTGGACCATCTTCAAAACGACAAGGGCAAAAAAGCTGAAAACGAATTGAAAACCCTACTCCAACTATTGGAAAGTTCACCGGATCGTCTGAAGGAAGAACCTGGACTTTATGTTTCGAGTATTAACAATCTGGTTAGTTTTTATGTCTTTAACAGAAAATATGAAGCCGCCATATTGCTAATTCAAAAAGCGAAAAAAATATATCAGGGATGGAAAGTAACTTCCGAAAACAGAACCTTGCTCAAACAAATAATACGCACCTACAACATTGAACTTGAAATTTACAGAAATACAAAAAAAATTGAAGACCGATTTAGTTTTATCGAGAGTACAGAACGTTTTGTTAATGAGAATGTCTATAAAATTCCTCAGGACTACCTCGCCTCATTTCAATTTCAGTTAGCCAGTATTCATTTTATGCGCAACGATCTCAAAAAATCGCTGCATTGGATAAATCAATTTTTAAACTCAAGGTTTAAAGGTGTTCGTACAGATCTGAAAAAACAAATCCTTATGTTAAACCTGATGGTTCATTTAGAACAGCGGAACCTGATGGTTCTTGGATACTATGTAAACAGTACCAGACGCTATATGAAAAAGGTAAAAGAACTATTGCCCTATGAAGAAGTCTTACTCAAATTTTTTATCCGTATTGGAAGAATCCCATTATTGGAATACAAGGATACCTTTCGCTCGCTTAAAAAACAGTTGTACCCTAAAAACTCCGAACCCCTGATCCCTCTTGAGGTTACTGGGTATATAGACTATTTGGCGTGGATAAACAGACAGTTAGATAAATGACTAAGACCTGGGCAAAAACACCTCTGCCATCATACAACGGGCACTGCCACCACCACAGGTTTCTATAGTTTCTAATGAACTGTGTACAATTTCGCTTCTTCTTTCTATTACTTTAATTTGATCTTTGGTCAGGCTTTCAAATGCCGCTGTGCTCATTACCATAAGTCGCTTATCGTCCTTTCCAAGCAGTTGAAGCATATTACCCGCAAAATGGTGCATCTGTACCTCAGATATTGGAAGGATCTCTTTACCGCTTTTCTTTAGATGGCTCACTACATTTTTGCGTTCTTTGACATCATCAATGGCATCGAGGCATATTACACAAAGTGTTTCTCCAAGGCACATCATAACATTGGTGTGATAAATTGGCAGGCGCTTCCCATCCACAGCCTGGTTGGCAGTAAATAGTACGGGCATACAATCAAAATCCTCACAAAACTCAATAAACAACTCCTCATCTGCTCTTTCTGAGCGTGCACAATACGCCTTTTGATTCACCCTGTCCATCAAAATACTACCGGTTCCCTCCAAATAAAACCCCTCAGTTTCTGCAGAAGTATAATCCATAATATTTTCAATTACAAAACCGCGTTCTTCTAATATTTCGAGTATATCCATACGCCTTTCATTACGTCTGTTCTCTGCGAACATGGGGTACAATCCCACCGTTCCATTGGCGTGAAATGATATCCAATTGTTGGGAAATATTGAATCAGGGGTGTCTGTTTCCCTGGCGTCATCCACAACTATCACATCTACGCCATTATTTCTCAAAATTTTTACAAAGGCATCAAATTCTCCCTGGGCCCTTGAATTGATTCTGCTGTTTTCTATTTCAATATCCTCCTGGAAAAAATTATTTACGGCGGTCTGCTCATTCATACGAAAACTGACCGGCCTGATCATTAAAATGGTATTGGTAATCTGAACCATTTGTAGTGTTTTCAATTCACTGGATAAAATTAGCCTTTTAGTGGCTATATTGTCATAATAAAAATAAAATTTTAGTTTGTGTCAACGGATTCCATATTGAGTAAACTATTAAGAGAATTGCAACCCGAATTGCATCCAGGCGAATATGTCTTTACAACTGTTGACACCTTAAAAAAGCTCCCTGAAAAATATATTGTTGGGGAATTCAAAGAGGAAGAAGGAATAACAGTTATAATAGAACGCGCTATTGCCGACCAATTTGGATTGTCTTACAATTATATTGCCTCCTGGATAACACTAAGCGTAGATTCACCTTTAAATGCAGTTGGACTAACTGCAGCATTTTCTGCTGCCTTAGCGGCTCAGGGAATAAGTTGTAATGTCGTGGCTGCTTACCATCATGACCATATTTTTGTTTCAAAAAGTGATGGTGAAAAAGCCATGAAGGCACTAAAAGAACTGTCTGACAAGTACAAATAAATTAGTTCTGCCTGGCTATTCCCTAACCAAAGGCAGGGTACTGCATCGCAGGAGCCCCCCTTGCTTGGAAACTTCGGCATATGGAATCTCCTCAACGGTAAAACCTTGTTCCCGGAGCCAGTTATTGAGTCTGCTAAAATTCTTTTCCGTAACCACTACCTTCGGGGAAATGGAAAAAACATTACTGCACATCATATACATTTCATCAGTAGTAATATCAAAGATGTTCTGTTTACCAAAATAATCAACCAGCCAATTATACTCTTCCTCTATCAAAAATCCTTCTTTACACAGAATGGCTTTGTCCCTACCAACGGGCTGGAAACAGCAATCCAGATGAAGGGCATTTCTTTTTGGATCGCTTAACGACTTCCTTAGTTCAAATGATTTTATCTTTTTATGGGGAAACATTTCCGTAATGTATTCAACTCCTTCCCAATTGGTTCTGGCAGTAATATAATCGGGATAGTCATGCCCGGTATAGGTGCCAATAAAAACATAATCGTCCCAGGGCATCACATCTCCTCCTTCTATATGGACTTTTTCTGGCGGGTAAAGTATATTTTCCGGTGCTATATATTCAAGCACATGCAGTATAGCTTCAAATTCTTCTTCCCGATTGGGAAGTATATTGGCCTTGATTAGTTTATTCTCAATCACAAAGGCTATATCCCTTGAAAAAATCTGATTACAGTTTTCAATGACTTCAGGCCTAAAAACCTGTACTCCATGCTTAATGAATACATTTTTAAAAGCAGTCATTTCCTTGATCATGTCTGGCTCTGCCGGGTAAGTACCGGCCAGAATATGTTCCAATGATTTTGGGTCGTAAGCCTCTTCAGGTTTTGGTACCGGACCGCTACTTTGTGCAGTTCCCAGCACTACGGCTTTAAGTCGAGAAGTCTCGTCTCTAATGTTTAGCTGCAACATTTTATTGGGAGGCTAGAACTATCTTTTTTCGAGCGCAACAAAAGGTCTGTTGTTTTCTCCGATATATACTTGTCTCGGTCTGCCTATTGGCTCACCATTCAGGCGCATTTCTCTCCATTGGGCTATCCAACCCGGTAGTCTTCCTAAGGCAAACATTACAGTGAACATTTCTGTCGGTATGTCAAGTGCTCTGTAAATAATCCCGGAATAAAAGTCCACATTTGGATATAACTTTCTTTCTACGAAGTACGAATCTTCCAGGGCTTCTTTTTCCAATCCCTTGGCAATTTCCAATATAGGGTCTTGAATACCAAGATCTCCCAAAACCTCGTCTGCGGCTTTTTTAATTATTTTTGCACGTGGATCGAAATTTTTATACACCCGGTGACCAAATCCCATCAATCTGAACGGATCTTCTTTATCCTTCGCCTTGGCCATATATTTCTTAGTATCCCCGTCATCATCTTCAATCGCCTGAAGCATTTCAAGAACCGCCTGGTTGGCGCCGCCGTGCAAGGGGCCCCAAAGGGCAGAAATTCCCGCAGAAAGTGAGGCAAATAAGCCGGCATGCGATGAACCCACTATCCTAACGGTTGAAGTGGAACAATTCTGTTCGTGGTCCGCATGTAAAATCAATAACTTATCGAGGGCCTCAATTACTAAAGCATTTTTTTTATACTCTTCGTTGGGCTTTTTAAACATCATTTTATGGATATTCTCTACATATCCCAGAGAACTATCACCGTAATCAAGTGGCAAACCTTTCTTTTTTCTTAATGTCCATGAGACCAAAACCGGAAATTTAGCCAGAATTCGAACTATAGCATGATACATGTCCTTTTCAACAGACACATTTACCGAACTTGGGTTAAAAGCAATCAGAGCGCTGGTTAAGGACGCCAATACTCCCATAGGATGGGCCGATTTCGGAAAGCCGTCCAGTATTTTTTTCATTTCCTCATCTATATGAGATTCGGCCTTGATATCTGAATGAAATTTATCTAATTCCTCTTTATTAGGTAATTCACCAAAAATTAGAAGATAAGCCACCTCGAGAAAATCTGCTTTTTCTGCCAACTCTTCTATAGCATAACCCCTGTACCTGAGAATTCCCTTTTCACCATCCAAAAATGTGATAGCACTCTCACAAGAACCTGTATTTTTATACCCCGGATCTAATGTAATAAGTCCACCACTTGCAGATCTAAGTGTGTTTATATCTATTGCATGTTCATTTTCGGTTCCTTCTATTACAGGAAACTCATAAGTTTTACCTTTGTACTGAAGCGTCGCTTTATCTGCCATTTATATAGTTTTCTTGGATTAAAACAGAAATGTAAATTTACGAAAAACAAGGGACCTTAACAATTCCCGAATTTCATTTAAGGGTTTATTAACATTAGGCGGATATTAATGGTCCGTACTATAGTTTGTAATACCTTATGTGTCGTTCTTTATAGCATAAAGAAATTTATAATAGGAGTCTACAGATTTCTCCCATGTAAACCTTTTTCTTTTGGCATTATTCTGAATTTTTTTCCAACGCTGTGGATCATTGCTATAAATATCCAGGGCCGTATCGAAGGTTGTAAGCATGCTTTTTATTTTATCATCATAGCTGTCTCCGTCAAAACTAAAACCAGTTTTAAGATGTTCTACAGTATCTTTAAGACCGCCTGTATTATGGACCAGACAAGGGTTCCCATTTCGCATTGCCAACATCTGACTTATTCCGCATGGCTCAAAAAGACTGGGCATAAAATACAGATTTGCCTCCAGATAAATGCTATCGATAAGGTCTTCGGACTGCCCGTTGGTAAATATGAAATTTTTATTTTGATAACTCAATTCCCTGAAATGTTCTTCATAGTCCGGAGCTCCTGTTCCCAAAAGCATAAAAACCCCATTAACTTTCTCCAGTTTTTTAAGTATTTGAACAAATGCTTCTGGCGAACGTTTAATAAAATAGAACTTCTGTTCGGTTAAGCGGGCTACGCTTGCCACGATAAATTCAGGTCTGTTGGTAACATATTCCATCACCTTTTCCCCGGTATGAGCAAGAAAGTCAGCCTTGTATTTTTTTGCCTCCTCTTGTAGCCATCCAAAAAGTGCCTTTACTGTGTTTCTATATAGAAACCCCTTTTCTGCTGCTCTTATATTCTTGTAGTTAGATCCGTTTAGAATACCAAACAGTCTTCCCTCATTATCAGCCTTGATAAGATCCTGTTCCAGGCTTTCTCCTCCTATAAATTCGGGCGGCCTGCTGGGTTTTAAGACATCTTCCTTATAAGAAGGCGAAACTGTTTGCACTGCATCTGCCAACCGTATCCCTACTGCCATTAAATTAATGCAGTCCTCATAACGATAATCCATTAGCGTATCAGTATCGAAAGAGACGGCGGGAAACCAATTGCTAATTGAAGAGTAATTATTTGCAAAAGGTCTAATTCCCTGAATGGCCAAATTATGAATGGTATATACAAACCGTATCTTTTTCAGTGCCTGGTATTCGGGATGAAAAGTCTTTAAGAACAATAACATACTCGAATGCCAATCGTGCAAATGTGCAATATCCAAATGGCCAAAAGCATCCTGTTTTATCGCTTCTGCCACGGCAGTACAGAAAATTGTAAACTTAACATTGTCCGTAAAAAATGGCTCCTCCGGATCGTCATGATATATGTGTCCAATCTCCCCTGCAGTAATTTCCGGATGATGAATCACATAATGGTGGACATTCTTATATTCCTTTTTTGGGGCTACTTCATAAAGTTCTGCCTGGTAATCCTTGCCCCTTAATTGCAAGTTCATGGTCTTACGGAGAATACCATTTTGGTGCAATCTGGAATAGGATGGAACAACTACATGTACCTTATCGCCGCGGTCAGAAATTTGCCTGGGAACGTCTCTGACCACATCTCCCATTCCACCGGCTTTACACTTAGGAATGGCGTCGTTCTCAGCCGAAACAAATAGAAAATTATTCATAAACCAAATAGTAAGAGCTTCAAATAGTAGCTAATAATTTAAGATAACTAATCTTTATCAGCAAGCCAAAAAAAGTCCTTTATCCTTTTGAATTGGGATAAAAGACCTTTATATAAAATAGTTTGTTAATGACCTACCTTAAAGGCGTTTTCTTTTGGATAATAGGCAGTGCTCCCCAACTCTTCTTCTATTCGAAGCAACTGGTTATATTTTGCCATCCTGTCACTTCTCGAAGCCGAACCGGTTTTAATTTGGCCGGTATTCAGCGCAACAGCTAAATCAGCTATAGTATTATCCTCTGTTTCACCCGAACGGTGCGACATTACCGAAGTATACCCTGCATTTTTTGCCATATTCACCGCAGCAATGGTCTCCGAAAGTGTCCCTATCTGATTTACTTTGATGAGTATAGAATTGGCAATCCCATTTTTAATTCCTCTGGAAAGTCGGTCAACATTGGTTACAAAAAGGTCATCACCTACCAGTTGCACACTGTCTCCAACTTTATCGGTAAGGGCTTTCCAACCGTCCCAGTCGTTCTCATCCATTCCGTCTTCTATCGAAATAATTGGATATTTGGCACATAGATCGGCCAGGTACTGAGCTTGTTCCTCAGATGTTCTTACTGCTCCGGTATCACCTTCAAACTTGGTATAATCATATTTACCATTCACATAAAATTCTGCGGACGCACAATCCAGTGCAATCATTACATTGTCACCCAGTTTATACCCTGCTTTTTCTACTGCCAGCCCAATGGTATCAAGAGCATCTTCGGTGCCATCAAGTGTTGGTGCAAAACCTCCCTCATCGCCAACAGCAGTGCTAAGACCCCGGTCGTGAAGTACCTTTTTAAGATTATGAAATATTTCTGTCCCCATTTGCATGGCATGGCTGAAATTATCCGCTTTTACGGGCATTACCATAAATTCCTGAAAGGCGATGGGTGCATCGGAATGTGAACCGCCATTGATTATATTCATCATAGGTACCGGCAGTGTATTTGCAGAGACACCCCCAACGTACCTAAACAAAGACATTCCCATTTCATTTGCGGCAGCTTTTGCCACAGCCAGAGAAACTCCTAAAATAGCGTTGGCTCCTAAATTTGATTTATTCGGGGTTCCATCCAGCGCTATCATTGTCTGGTCTATTAAATTCTGTTCAAAGACCAACATTCCCCTGATCTCATCGGCGATAGTTGTATTTACATTCTCAACGGCCTGACGAACGCCTTTACCCATAAAGGTATCTCCTCCATCCCGTAGTTCAACGGCTTCATGCTCACCCGTTGATGCACCAGAAGGGACCGCAGCTCTGCCCAGCACACCATTTTCTGTAATTACATCGACCTCCACTGTAGGGTTTCCTCTTGAATCTAATATCTGTCTGGCGTGTACATCAATAATGATACTCATCTTTTAGTTTTATTTAATGGTTGAATTAGTTTTACAAAGATACGAAAGCACTACTTTTCATTCCAATGATAATAGGTAAACCAAAGGAAAATAACAATTCCTTAAACAACCGCAGTTTTGTTAACATTTGCCCGTATCAGATCAAAGAACTGGTCAAAAAGATAATCAGCATCGTGAGGTCCCGGACTTGCCTCCGGGTGATATTGCACGGAAAACACCTTTTTATTCTTCATCCTTATTCCGGCAACGGTCTGATCGTTTAAATGAAGATGTGTGATTTTAATATCCTGATTAGCCTCCGTTTCTTTCCTGTTAATTGCAAATCCATGATTTTGTGAGGTTATTTCCCCCTTCCCGGTTTCCAGATTAATCACAGGGTGGTTAATTCCTCTATGTCCATTGTACATTTTATAGGTAGAAACACCATTTGCCAGGGCAATAACCTGGTGACCAAGACAAATCCCAAATAGTGGTTTATCTTCCGAAATAATATTTTTAGCCGTTTCAATAGCTTCTTTCAGGGGCTGCGGATCTCCGGGGCCGTTAGAAATAAAATAACCATCGGCTTCCCACGACTGCATATCTTTGTACGAGGCATCATACGGAAAGACCTTTATATAGGCATCTCTTTTGGCCAGATTACGTAGTATATTTCTTTTTATTCCGATATCCAGGGCTGCAATTTTGTATTGAGCATTTTCATCCCCGTAAAAATAGGGTTCGTTGGTAGAGACTTTGGAAGCCAATTCTAGCCCTTCCATACTTGGCACCTTGGCTAAATCTGTCTTTAATTTCTCAATATTATCCACATCTGTGGATATCACGGCATTCATGGCGCCGTGATCGCGAATATAACTCACCAAAGCTCTCGTATCTACATCTGAAATAGCAAAGAGATTGCTTTTAGCCAAAAAATCCTGAAGGCTCGAATCAGCATCAGGCCGGGAGTAATTATAACTAAAATTTTTGCAAATCAATCCTGAGATTTTCACTGAACCCGACTCTGTCTCCTCCTCATTTGCGCCGTAGTTCCCGATGTGCGCATTAGTGGTAACCATGAGTTGTCCAAAATAAGAAGGATCTGTGAAGATCTCCTGATATCCGGTCATTCCCGTATTAAAACATACTTCTCCAAAGGCAGTACCCTCATTATCGCCTACGGCTTTTCCATAAAAAATGGTGCCATCTGCCAATAATATTAAAGCTTTTCTTTTGGCCTGATACTTCATCATACAATTTTTAACTTTTTGGTTTGACAAATAAACATAAAAAAAGGATAGACTTTTAGGTCTATCCTTCATTAAATATTAAAGTTTTTAAACATTTTATTCTTCAGAATCATCCGCCTTGATTTCTGCTTCTGCACTTGCCTTAGTTTCTGCAACCGCCACAGGGGGTACAGCCGTACTCTTGCTTCCGCCACGTCTGCTCCTTCTGGTAGTCTTTTTCTTAGGCTTGTCAGCATTGTATAACTCATTAAAATCAACGAGTTCTATCATTGCCATATCTGCGTTATCCCCGAGTCTGTTACCCAATTTAATTATTCTTGTGTATCCTCCCGGTCTGTCTCCTACTTTCTCAGAAACGGAACCAAACAACTCAGAAACTGCATATTTGTCTCTCAGGTTCCTGAACACAATTCTTCTGTTGTGGGTACCTTTTTCTGCACTCTGATTATTTTCCGCCTTCGATTTTGTGATCAGTGGCTCTATAAACACTTTAAGTGATTTAGCCTTGGCTACAGTAGTATTTATTCTTTTGTGCTCAATCAGGGAACAAGCCATATTGGCCAACATGGCCTTTCTATGGGCCGTTTTTCTGCTTAAATGATTGACTTTCTTACCGTGTCTCATCGTTCTTTACTATTTTCTTCCTTGTCAGGGACCTTCCCGTCCAACAGAATCAAATTAATCTTTATCTAATTTATATTTTGAAAGATCCATTCCAAAATTAAGTCCTTTATTGATTACCAATTCTTCTAATTCGGTTAAAGACTTTTTACCAAAATTTCTGAATTTCATCAAATCGTTCTTATTGAAGGAAACCAAATCTCCAAGAGTGTCAACTTCCGCAGCTTTCAGACAGTTCAATGCCCGTACGGACAAGTCCATATCTACCAGTTTAGTTTTTAAAAGCTGGCGCATATGCAACGACTCTTCATCATATGTTTCTGTCTGGGCAATTTCATCAGCTTCAAGAGTGATTCGCTCATCAGAAAACAACATAAAGTGATGTATAAGTACTTTAGCAGCTTCGGTCAATGCATTTTTTGGATGGATAGAGCCATCAGTAACAATTTCGAAAACCAATTTCTCATAATCCGTTTTTTGCTCAACACGGAAATTTTCGATGCTGTACTTAACATTTTTTACCGGGGTGAAAATAGAATCAACAGCGATACTTCCAAGAGGAGCGTTCGACTTCTTATTTTCCTCAGCAGGAACATATCCTCTTCCTTTTTCGATAATCACCTCCATATTGATACTCACCTTAGGATCCATTTTACAAATCACCAGGTCTGGGTTTAATACCTGATATCCGGAAATGAACTTCTGAAAATCCCCTGCTGTGAGTTGATCTTTACCGCTAACAGAGATAGAAACAGTCTCTTCGTTAACATCGTCTATTTGTCGCTTAAAACGAACTTGTTTAAGGTTTAGGATGATCTCTGTAACATCTTCCACAACACCTTCGATTACCGAAAACTCGTGTTCTACCTTATCAATTCTAACTGAAGTGATTGCAAATCCTTCCAGGGAAGAAAGTAATACTCTTCTTAATGCGTTCCCAACAGTTAAGCCATAACCAGGTTCCAAAGGGCGAAATTCGAATTTGCCTTCGAAATCTGAGGAATCGATCATTATAACTTTATCGGGTTTCTGAAAATTAAATAATGCCATAGTCTGGATCTGTGTTGATTTATTTAGAGTATAACTCGACGATTAATTGTTCTTTGATATTTTCCGGAATTTGAATTCTTTCGGGAATAGAAACAAATGTTCCTTCCTTCTTTTCGGTATTCCAGGTAATCCATTCATAAACACTGCTGTTAGCACTTAGCGCATCCTGAATGGTCAGTAAAGATTTAGACTTTTCCCTCACCCCTACAACATCACCGGCTTTTAATGAGTAAGAAGGAATATTCACCAACTCACCATTAACAGTAATATGCCTGTGAGAAACCAACTGTCTTGCACCGCTTCTGGTATTGGACAATCCCATTCTATATACCACATTATCCAGGCGAGACTCGCATAGCTGAAGTAATACCTCACCGGTAACTCCTTTGCTTCTGTTGGCCTTAGCAAACAAATTCCGGAATTGTTTTTCCAAAATTCCGTAAGTGTACTTTGCCTTTTGCTTTTCCATTAGCTGCACGGCGTATTCCGATTTCTTACCTCGACGTCGGTTGTTTCCGTGCTGTCCCGGAGGGTAGTTCTTTTTTTCGAAAGACTTGTCGTCTCCGAAAATAGTTTCGCCAAATTTACGGGCGATCTTTGTTTTAGGTCCTGTATATCTTGCCATTTTCTATTGATTAGGAAGTGTGATTATGAATTAAGGCTTATCCTTCGATAATCGTAACTACGCTTCCAGTGAAATTGCCCCCTTTTTCGGTGGGCGGATTAATACTTATTATACTCTTCTTCTTTTGGGAGGCCTGCATCCGTTATGTGGAAGCGGGGTAACATCTATAATTTCGGCTACTTCTATACCCGAATTATGAACAGCACGAATGGCTGATTCTCTTCCGTTACCAGGTCCTTTTACATACACCTTTACTTTTCTTAGGCCCGCTTCATGCGCTGTTTTAGCACATTCTTCGGCAGCTACCTGTGCAGCATAAGGGGTATTCTTTTTTGAACCTCTAAATCCCATCTTTCCTGCAGAAGACCAGGAAATAACATCTCCTTTCTTGTTAGTCAGGGAAATAATGATATTGTTAAATGAAGCTGTTATATGCGCTTCACCAACCGAATCTACTATAACCTTACGCTTCTTTGCAGCTTTTGTACCTGTTTTTGCCATCTTATTTGTATTGAGATATTAGTAGTGAGTATTTAGCGCCAGGCCAAAACTCCCGTCTTACTGCCAACATCTGTTATTTGGTTGCTTTTTTCTTGTTAGCAACAGTTTTTCTCTTTCCTTTTCTGGTTCTGGAATTGTTCTTTGTACGTTGCCCCCTTAATGGAAGTCCCGCTCTGTGACGAACCCCTCTATAGCACCCAATATCCATCAGGCGCTTAATATTCAGTTGCGTGTCTGAACGCAGTTCCCCCTCGATTTTGTAGCTAGATACGGCATCCCGGATGCGACCAATTTCGTCGTCTGTCCAGTCGTCCACTTTTGTATCTTCACTAACCTTGGCCTTTTCTAAAATCTCAAGAGCTCTATTCTTGCCAATACCAAATATATAGGTAAGCGCAATAACTCCTCTTTTTTGTTTTGGTATGTCTACACCTGCAATTCTTGCCATAATTACCCTTGTCTTTGTTTAAATCTAGGATTCTTTTTATTAATTACGTACAACCTGCCTTTTCTTCGTACAATCTTGCACTCGGCACTTCTTTTCTTTATGGATGCTCTTACTTTCATCTTCTTGTGATCTTAATATCTGTATGTTATTCTAGCCTTACTCAGGTCATAAGGACTCATTTCGAGTTTCACCTTATCTCCCGGAAGCAACTTTATATAGTGCATCCGCATTTTACCTGAAATATGAGCCGTTACCACATGACCATTCTCCAATTCTACCCTAAACATGGCGTTGGATAATGCTTCTATGATGCTACCATCTTGTTCTATTGGTGCTTGTTTGGCCATATATTATGCTACTTTTCTATTTTTACCAGTTTTCATTAAACCGTCATAATGGCGATTCAACAAATATGAATTTACCTGTTGTACAGTGTCAATTGCCACCCCTACCATAATGAGTAATGATGTTCCACCGTAGAACAACGCCCATCCCGGCTGAATATCCATTAACTTAACCACTACTGCAGGCAAAACTGCCAATAGTGCAAGGAATACCGATCCGGGTAATGTGATCAGGGACATGATCTTATCAAGAAAATCTCCGGTCTCCTTCCCAGGGCGTATCCCTGGAATAAAACCACCACTTCTCTTTAAATCATCTGCCATTTTATTCGTTGGTACCGTAATTGCCGTATAAAAATATGTAAAGATGATAATCAATACACCAAACAAAATATTATAGGCTAATCCGAAAATATCCTGAAACTGTACTTCCATCCATTGTCCTATCGCAGTGTCGTTAAATGTTCTTCCCAATAGTCCGGGCGCAAACATAATTGCCTGAGCGAAGATTATTGGCATTACCCCGGAAGCGTTTAACTTTAAAGGTATATACTGTCTGGAACCTGCAATATTCTTTTCATATCCTCCTGATGCCGTTCTCCTTGCGTACTGCACCGGAATTCTCCGGGTAGCCATTACCAGTAATACACTTGCCAGAATCACCAGGAACCATAAGATTACTTCTATGAGCACAAACATGAGTCCTCCTGTGTTATTAGCAGTTCTGGAAATAAATTCCTGAACAAAGGACTGGGGCATGGTTGCTATGATACCGATCATTATAAGTAAGGAGATTCCATTCCCTATTCCTTTATCGGTAATTTTCTCACCCAGCCACATCGCAAACACACAACCGGTAACCAGGATGATCACAGATGGAACAATAAAGTTAAGACCCTTTCCTAACAGGAAGGCACTATCCGGAACACCCAATGCTCCTAAACTGTATAAATAAGCAGGCGCCTGAACGATACAGATCCCGATGGTCAACCACCTGGTAATCTGATTTTTTGTTTTACGGCCACTTTCTCCTTCTTTATCAAGCTTTTGAAGATAAGGCACTGCAATCCCCATTAATTGCACCACAATAGATGCTGAGATGTAGGGCATTATCCCCAAAGCAAACACAGATGCATTTGCAAATGCACCCCCTGTAAAGGCATTAAGAATTCCTAAAATGCCCTGCTCGGTGTTAGAGGATAACTCGGCCAATTGTGAGGTATCAATTCCTGGAAGCACTACTTGTGCACCAAATCGGTATACCAATAGTAAACCAAGGGTAACAAGTATCCTGCCCCTTAGTTCGTCTATCTTCCAGATATTTGATATGATCTCAAAAAATTTCTTCATAATCTACTTTTCCTTATAAACTTATTGCTTCTCCACCGGCGGCCTCAATTGCAGCTTTGGCACTAGCAGTAAATTTATGTGCGGATATTTGCAGGGCGGCCTTTAGCTCACCTCTTCCTAATATTTTGACCAGGTCGTTCTTATGTGCTAATCTTAGTTCAACAAGATCTTCCAGAGTAATTGCCTTCTTCACTTTACCATTATCGGCAAGCTCCTGAAGTGTATCCAGATTAATACCTCTGTACTCTTTTCTGTTGATATTCGTAAAACCAAATTTAGGCACCCGGCGTTGAAGCGGCATCTGACCACCTTCAAAACCTAATTTCTTTGAATAACCGGATCTGGACTTTGCTCCTTTATGTCCTCTGGTAGCAGTACCACCTTTGCCGGAACCCTGGCCTCTGCCTATGGTCTTCCCCGCTTTCTGAACAGCTCCTTTTGCCGGTTTTAAATTGCTTAAATTCATCTGTTATTCTTTATTATCTTTTAATTCGTCAGATATGATTTTTAAGACTGTAATTATTTGGATGACTCTGTGGTCACCAAATGCTTTACAGTATTGATCATTCCAATGATATTTGGCGTGTCTTCATGTTCTACAACCTGGCCAATTCTTCGCAACCCAAGTGCAGCCAGGGTCTTTTTTTGATTCCCTGGTCTCTTGATGCCACTTTTAACCTGCTTTACTTTGATCTTTGCCATCTTATTCTATTATCCTTTAAATACTTTTTCCAAAGAAATACCTCTTTCATTAGCAACAGTAGTTGCATCTCTTAATTGTAAAAGAGCGTCAAAGGTAGCCTTCACTACATTGTGTGGGTTAGATGAACCTTGAGATTTTGAAAGTACATCTTGCACACCAACAGATTCCAATACCGCCCTAACTGCACCTCCGGCAATAACCCCTGTACCATGGGAAGCTGGTTGAATGTATACTCTGGCGCCACCAAATTTACCTTTCTGTTCGTGCGGTAGCGTCCCTTTATTTAATGGAATTCTGATCAGATTCTTTTTAGCATCTTCAATCGCCTTGGCAATAGCAGTGGCAACTTCCTTGGATTTTCCAAGGCCGTGGCCCACAACACCATTTTCATCTCCAACCACAACAATTGCAGAAAACCCGAAAGCTCTACCACCTTTTGTTACTTTGGTTACACGTTGTACACCTACCAAACGGTCCTTTAACTCAAGGCCGCCAGGCTTAACAGTTTCAACATTTTTGTATTTCCCGTACATAGTATCTTTTAAAATTTTAATCCAGCTTCTCTGGCACCTTCAGCCAAAGATTTTACTCTCCCGTGATATAAATTACCACCTCTGTCGAAGGCTACATTTTCGATTCCGGCCTTTATGGCCCTTTCTGCTATAGCTTTACCCACCTCAGTAGCAATTTCTGATTTGGTGCCTTTGGCTTTGCTCAATTCCTTATCTCTAGAAGAGGCAGCAACCAAAGTTTCTCCCTTATTGTCATCAATCACCTGAGCGTAGATCTCCTTGTTACTTCTGAAAACAGACAGTCTTGGTCTTTCTGCAGTACCCACGGATACTTTTCTTACCCTTCTTCTGATTCGTAATTTCCTTTCAGTCTTTGATAATCCCATAATTCAATTATTAGGCTGATTTACCTGCTTTTCTTCTTAATTGCTCACCCACAAATTTTATCCCTTTTCCTTTATACGGTTCTGGCTTGCGGAATGATCTTATTTTTGCTGCAATCTGTCCTACCAATTGCTTGTCGTAAGACGTCAATTTTATAGTCGGGTTTTTACCCTTTTCAGAGGTTGTTTCAATCTTAACCTCAGGTGCTAAATCAATAACAATATTGTGAGAAAATCCCAGGGCAAGATCCAATTTCTGTCCTTGATTAGTGGCACGATATCCCACTCCAACCAATTCTAACTCTTTGGTCCAGCCTTTAGTCACACCATCAATCATGTTTGAAACCAAAGATCTGTAAAGACCGTGTTTTGCCTTGTGTTCCTTAGAATCTGAAGGTCTTGTTACCCAAACCTGCTCATCTTCTATCTTTATGGCAACACCAGAAAACTTTTGTGTCAATTCCCCCAGTTTTCCCTTCACGGTAATTACATTCTCCTTTACTTCTACTGAAGCACCTTCGGGAATCGCAATCGGATTATTACCTATTCTAGACATTGTTCTTTTCTTTAAATCGTATTAATAAACGTAACACAACACTTCACCTCCAACATTCTCCTGCTTGGCCTGTTTGCTTGTCATTACCCCGTGAGAGGTAGAAACTATTGCTATCCCCAGACCATTCAGTACTCTCGGCATATCCTCAGATGGCGCATATTTTCTAAGACCAGGCTTACTGATACGCTGTATCTTCTTGATTACCGGTTCTTTGGTTCCCTTGTTGTATTTCAAGGCAATCTTAATTATGCCCTGAACCTTATCCTCCTCAAACTTATAACTCAATATATATCCCTGATCGAATAATATTTTGGTTACTTCTCTTTTCAGGTTTGAAGCAGGAATTTCAACTACTCTGTGACCTGCTCTGCTGGCATTTCTGATTCTTGTTAAATAATCTGCTATAGGATCTGTAAACATCTTTTTTAATTTATGAATTAGGAATTACCAACTTGCTTTTTTGACCCCGGGAATCAATCCCTTATTGGCCATTTCCCTAAAAAGTACCCTCGAAATACCAAATGTTCTCATATAACCTTTTGGTCTGCCTGTAAGCTTACATCGATTGTGCATTCTTACCGGTGAAGCGTTCTTTGGCAACTTCTGCAAAGCCTCATAATCTCCGGCCTCTTTGAGTGCCTTCCTCTTCTCTGCGTATTTTGCAACCGTTTTAGCCCTTTTTCTTTCCCGGGCTTTCATTGATTCTTTAGCCATACTAATTCTTTTTAAAGGGTAATCCCAATTCTGTTAACAATGATTTGGCTTCCTTATCTGTATCTGCAGTAGTCACAAATGTGATATCCATTCCGTTTATTCTATTGATCTTATCAATATTGACTTCCGGAAATATAATTTGTTCCGTTACTCCCAGGCTGTAATTTCCTCTTCCGTCAAAACCAGTGGCTTTTATTCCGTGAAAATCTCTAACCCTTGGTAGTGCTGTTGTCACCAATCTGTCTAAAAACTCATACATGCGCTCACCTCTCAAAGTAACTTTAGCACCAATAGGCATTCCTTTTCTCAATTTAAAGGCAGCAACATCTTTCTTAGACATTGTAGAAATTGCTTTTTGACCGGTGATCATAGTTAATTCATCAACAGCATGATCAATTAATTTTTTATCTGCAACCGCGGCACCTACACCTCTGCTGACCACTATTTTTTCCAATTTAGGCACCTGCATTACATTCTTGTAACCAAATTCGCCCTGAAGCGATTTTACTATACGCTCCCTATATTCCTGTTTTAATCTTGGTATGTACGCCATAACTAAATTACTTCTTTGGATTTCTTGGAAATCCGTACTTTTTTACCATCGCGAACCTCGTATCCAACCTTTGTGGTCTCGCCCGACTTTGAATCGATGAGTGCCAGGTTAGAAATATGGATAGGAGCCTCTTTTTTTACTATGCCACCCTGAGGATTCTGTGCACTGGGTTTCTCGTGTTTTGATACCATATTGGCACCTTCAACAATAGCTTTATTCTTCTCACGGTCAACAAGCACTACCTTACCTTCAGTTCCTTTATGGTCTCCTGCGATAATCCGTACTGTATCTCCTGTTTTTATTTTAAGTTTCATCTTGTTCTAATTCAAGTGTCAAATTCAAGTTTCTAGCCGTACCTAAAGTACCTCCGGGGCCAGGGATACTATTTTCATAAACTGTTTATCCCTCAATTCCCTGGCAACAGGACCAAAAACCCTTGTTCCTCTCATTTCACCGGTTGGATTCAAAAGAACACAGGCATTATCGTCAAATCGGATATATGATCCGTCTGGCCTTCTCACCTCTTTTTTAGTTCTTACAACTACTGCTGTAGAAACCGCACCCTTTTTAATACCTCCATTTGGAGTGGCCTCTTTTACAGTAACCACAATTTTATCCCCAACAGAAGCATACCTCCTTTTTGTTCCACCCAATACGCGAATGGTCAAAACCTCTTTGGCTCCTGTATTGTCCGCTACTTTTAGTCTGGATTCTTGCTGTAACATATTATTTGGCTCTTTCTAAGACTTCTACCAATCTCCAACATTTGGTTTTACTCAATGGACGTGTCTCCATAATTTTTACAGTATCACCAATATTGCAGTCGTTGGTTTCATCGTGTGCAACATATTTTTTTGTTCGCAATACGAACTTTCCGTACATAGGATGTTTTACCCTCTTAACTTCAGAAACCACAATTGATTTCTCCATTTTGTTACTGGTAACAACTCCTACCCTCTCTTTTCTTAAATTTCTTTTTTCCATAAAGCCGAACCAATTATTGGTTTTCCCTATTTGTTAATTCAGTTGCCAATCTCGCTACAGTTCTTCTCGCCTTTCTAATTTGAAGCGGATTTTCCAAGGGAGTTACGGTATGTGCCAGTTTTAAGTCCGCATGTTGCTTCTTAAATTCAGCCATTTTTTCTTTAAGGCCCTCCATTGATAATTCTTTAATTTCTGATTGTTTCATCTTATATTCGATAAAAATTAAGCGGCATCATAATCTCTGGCCACAACAAACTTAGTTTTTACAGGCAATTTCTGAGCAGCCAATCTCAATGCTTCCTTTGCAACATCCATAGGCACACCTGCCACCTCGAACATAACTCTTCCGGGTTTAACCACTGCCACCCAATATTCCGGTGCTCCTTTTCCCTTACCCATTCTCACCTCTAAAGGTTTCTTTGTAATTGGTTTATCCGGGAATATTTTTATCCATAATTGTCCTTGCCTCTTCATATATCTGGTAGCGGCTATACGTGCTGCTTCAATCTGACGTGAGGTTATGAACTCAGAATCCAATGATTTTATTCCAAACATTCCATTAGAAAGCTGATGCCCCCTCGCAGAATTTCCTTTCATCCTCCCCTTCTGCGCTTTTCGAAATTTGGTTCTTTTTGGCTGTAACATTTTTGTGCTTTAAATTTACTTTCTTCGACGTTGCTTTTTAGGACCATCCTGCTTACCTCCTTTGGATTGTCCTTTAGTCATTCCTACTAAAGGAGAAAGCTCTCTTTTTCCATAAACCTCGCCTTTCATTATCCATACTTTTATTCCCAACCTGCCGTAAGTCGTATGCGCTTCATGCAAGGCATAGTCAATATCCGCTCTAAAAGTAGACAAGGGAATTCTTCCATCTTTATATCCTTCTGAGCGTGCCATTTCAGCGCCGTTCAAACGTCCGGAAATCTGAATTTTTATTCCTTCAGCATTCATTCTCATAGCGGCTGCAATAGCCATTTTGATCGCCCTTCTATAGGATATTCTGCTTTCAATTTGTCTGGCAACACTTGCTGCAACCAGGTTAGCATCTAATTCGGGTCTTTTGATCTCAAAAATATTGATCTGAACTTCCTTATCCGTAATCTTCTTAAGCTCTTCTTTCAGTTTATCAACTTCCTGTCCGCCCTTTCCAATAATAATACCTGGTCTGGCAGTGGTTATGGTAACCGTAATTAATTTAAGTGTACGTTCTATAATTACTCTTGAAACACTTGCTTTGGCTAAACGCGCATGTATGTACTTGCGGATCTTGTCATCCTCAGCTAACTTGTCTCCGTAATCATTTCCACCGTACCAGTTAGATTCCCATCCTCTGATAATTCCCAGACGGTTCCCGATTGGATTTGTTTTTTGTCCCATAGTAAGCTCTAGCTTTCTGTGTTATTGTTAGATCCCAAAACCAAGGTTACATGGTTGGAACGTTTTCTTATTCTATGTGCTCTTCCTTGTGGTGCAGGTCTTAGTCTTTTTAACATACGACCGCTGTCTACAGTGATCTCCTTAACAAACAGATCAGCACCTTCAATGTCGGCATCCTCATTCTTAATTTGCCAGTTAGCAATAGCTGAAAGCAATAATTTTTCTACTCTCCGAGAAGCTTCTTTAGGATTAAACCGAAGGATAGCAAGTGCTTTTTCCACTTCTGCCCCGCGAATTAAATCTGCCACAAGCCGCATTTTTCTGGGAGAAGTAGGGCAATTATTAAGTTTGGCAAAAGCCAACTGCTTCTTCTCTTCCTTGTATTTTTCAGCCATTTGTCTTTTTCGAACTCCCATAGCGTCTTATTTTTTACCCTTATTTTTTGCTCCAGCGTGCCCTCTGAAAGACCTGGTTGGAGAAAATTCACCTAGTTTATGACCTACCATATTCTCAGTGACATAAACCGGAACAAATTGTCTGCCGTTATGTACCGCAATGGTCTGACCAACAAAATCTGGTGTGATCATCGAAGCTCTGGACCATGTTTTTATTACGGTCTTCTTGTTAGTTTCCACATTTTGCTGGACTTTCTTCTCCAGGCTGTGATGAACGTATGGTCCTTTTTTTAATGAACGTGCCATTTCTTTTTACTTTTTATTTCTTTCTACGTTCTATGATATACCTATTTGTATCTTTAGTCTTAGAACGTGTTCTAAATCCTTTAGCTGGTATTCCGTTCTTAGACCTCGGATGCCCTCCGGAAGCCCTGCCTTCACCACCACCCATTGGATGATCTACTGGGTTCATTGCAACCGGTCTTGTTCTTGGTCTTCTTCCCAACCAACGACTTCTACCTGCTTTACCAGACACAAGTAGCTGATGGTCCGAATTGGAAACAGCACCTATTGTAGCCAAACAATTGGCAAGTACCAGCCTGGTTTCACCGGAAGGAAGTTTTACAGTAACGTATTTTCCTTCCTTAGCCATTAACTGAGCAAATGTCCCGGCACTTCGCGCCATTACGGCACCTTGCCCGGGTCTTAGCTCAATACAGGAAATAATAGTTCCCAAAGGAATGTCGCTTAACGGAAGTGCATTTCCAATTTCAGGAGCTGCACTTTTACCTGAAGCAATTTTTTGACCTACTTCCAAACCGTTTTGAGCAATGATATACCTCTTTTCACCATCGGTGTATTCCAAAAGTGCAATAAATGCGGTTCTGTTTGGATCGTATTGAATAGATTTCACTTCAGCACTAACGTCCTGCTTCTCTCTTTTGAAATCTATAATCCGATACCTCCTTTTATGACCACCACCTCTGTGGCGTATGGTCATCTTTCCCTGACTGTTTCTACCTCCCGACTTTTTTAACGGAGCAAGCAAGCTTTTCTCCGGCTTATCAGTAGTAATCGCGTCAAATCCGTTTACTACTTTAAAACGCTGTCCAGGAGTGATTGGTTTTAATTTTCTAACTGACATTTTGTGTCTTTATAGATTACTGTAAAAATCAATTATATCCCCATCCTCTACATCTACGATCGCCTTTTTAAATGCATTCGTTTTTCCGTGCTGCACACCCGTTTTGGTGTACTTTGATTTACGGGAAGGGCCGTAATTCATAGTGCGCACTTTCTTTACTGAAACCCCATAAGTAGCTTCCACAGCATCTTTGATCTGCAGCTTATTTGCCTTGGGATCGACGACAAAACCATAGCGGTTGTACAACTCGCTATCGGCAGTCATTTTTTCCGTAATTATTGGTTTTATTAACACACCCATTATTTCCCTACTTGTTTAAGTTCGATTCTATTCCTTGTACCGCCCCTTCCAAAAGCACAATATTGTTAGCGTTCAATATCTTGTAAGTACTTAATTCTGAGTTAGTTATAACCTCGTAACCCTTCAAATTGCGCGACGACAAATATACGTTATTATTTGAATCACCCAACACAAACAAAGACTTTTTGTTTTCCAATCCTAAAGACTTTAAAACCTGCTTAAATTCCTTCGTCTTCGGAGCCTCAAAATTGAAGTCTTCAACGACCATAATCGCATCTTCACTTTTCTTTAAACTAAGTGCAGATTTTCTGGCCAATCGCTTTACATTTTTGTTGAGCTTTTGAGTGTAATCTTTAGGTCTTGGTCCAAAAATGCGACCTCCGCCTCTGAAAATCGGTGATTTGATACTTCCTGCTCTTGCAGTACCTGTACCTTTTTGTTTTTTGATTTTTCTTGTACTACCTACTATTTCAGCTCTTTCCTTTGTTTTGTGCGTTCCCTGTCTCTGATGTGCCAGGTACTGCTTAACATCCAGATAAATAGCGTGATTATTAGGCGCTATCTTAAAAACAGCATCCGAAAGGTCTACCTTTCTGCCTGTTTCTTTTCCTTTGATATCTAAAACTGCTACTTTCATTATTTCGTAATAGTTATATAAGCATTTTTGTGCCCTGGAACGCATCCCTTTAACACTAGTATATTCTTTTCAGGAACTACTTTTAGCACCCTTAAGTTCTGTACGGTAACTCGCTCTCCGCCCATTCTTCCAGCCATTTTCATGCCTTTGAATACTCTTGCAGGATAAGAAGCAGCACCGATAGACCCGGGAGCTCTTAACCTGTTGTGCTGCCCGTGAGTCGCCTGACCTACACCGGCAAAACCATGTCTTTTGACAACCCCCTGGAAACCTTTTCCTTTAGAGGTTGCAGTTACATCTACAAATTCCCCTTCATTGAACAGATCCGCTCCAAGCGTATCACCTAATTTATACTCACCTTCAAAATCACGGAATTCAACGACTTTCTTCTTGGGAGAAGCACCTGCTTTTTTAACATGGCCCATTTCGGCCTTGTTTGCACGTTTTTCTGCCTTGTCATCGAAACCGAGTTGAAGGGCATTGTACCCGTCTACCTCTTCGGTTCTGACTTGGGTAACTACACATGGGCCAGCTTCAATCACAGTACATGGAAAGTTCTTTCCATTGTCATCGAAAATGCTGGTCATGCCTACTTTTCTTCCTATTAACCCAGACATACTTATTATTGATTATTAATTATTATTCCTTACTTATTTTTTTAACAAAAAAACAGGGTCAAAAATAATTCGACCCCGAATTCATTTTTGTTACCGTTTTTCCTTTGCGAAACGCTCCGGACATGTCTTTGAAAGCACTGCTTCCAAATGCAATTTTATCATACTTTAATCTCCACCTCAACACCTGAAGGAAGCTCAAGCTTCATTAAAGCATCAATGGTTTTAGATGAAGAGCTATAAATATCCAGTAGTCTTTTATAAGAACTAAGCTGGAATTGCTCTCTGGATTTTTTGTTCACGTGAGGCGAACGCAAAACCGTAAATATTTTTTTATGCGTTGGTAAAGGAATTGGTCCTGTAACCACTGCACCGGTAGTTTTTACCGTCTTAACAATCTTCTCAGCAGATTTATCTACCAAATTGTGATCGTAAGATTTTAGTTTTATTCTGATTTTTTGACTCATCTTCCTAAAATTTTTAAGCGGTTACTCCTTTAGCTGCTTTTACTACTTCTTCTGCAATACTTGACGGGGTTTCAGCATAGTGCGAAAACTCCATGGTAGAGGTGGCTCTACCAGATGACAAGGTTCTTAGTGCTGTTACATAGCCAAACATTTCTGAAAGTGGTACTTCGGCTTTTATCACCTTGGAACCAGCCCTGTCATCCATATTATTAACCTGTCCTCTTCTTCTGTTGAGGTCACCTACTATATCTCCCATATTTTCCTCCGGAGTAAGTGCTTCCAATTTCATTATTGGTTCCATCAAAACGGCTCTGGCAGCCTTGGCGGCTTCCTTATATCCAATTTTGGCGGCCAATTCAAAAGAAAGTGAATCCGAATCCACAGGGTGGAAAGAACCATCCTTTAGTGTAATCTTCATACTGTCCATCTCAAATCCGGCCAAAGGCCCATTCTTCATAGCCTCCTTAAAACCTTTCTCAATAGAAGGAATATATTCTCTGGGAATGTTACCTCCTTTGATCTTATTTATAAATTCCAAGCCGGGCTTATCATCATCCGCTGGCTCCATCGTAAATACAATATCGGCGAATTTACCTCTACCCCCGGTTTGCTTCTTATAGATTTCTCTGTGATCCGCACTTCTGGTTAGTGCTTCTTTGTATTCAACCTGAGGTTGCCCTTGGTTTACATCAACTTTAAATTCGCGACGTAAACGATCCACAATTATGTCCAGGTGAAGCTCTCCCATTCCAGAAATAATTGTCTGTCCTGAAGCCTCATCTGTTTTAACCTGGAAGGTTGGGTCTTCTTCTGCCAGTTTGGCTAAAGACATCCCCAATTTATCCACATCAGCCTTTGTTTTAGGCTCAACAGCGATACCGATTACAGGATCAGGGAAGTTCATGCTTTCCAAAATAATCGGGTGCTTTTCGGCAGAAAGTGTATCTCCGGTTTTGATGTCTTTAAATCCAACCGCAGCACCAATATCTCCTGCTTCTATATGATCAATAGCATTCTGCTTATTAGAATGCATCTGATAAATTCTTGAAATCCTTTCCTTATTACCAGATCTGTTGTTCAGTACATAAGACCCTGCATCCAATCTCCCTGAGTACGCTCTGAAAAATGCAAGACGACCAACAAAAGGATCGGTTGCAATTTTAAATGCCAGAGCAGAAAATGGTTCTTTTACATCTGGTTTTCTGGAAATAGGTTCCTCTGTTTTCGGATCCGTCCCTACAATTGCTTCCTTGTCCAATGGCGAAGGAAGATATCTGCAAACAGCATCGAGTAAAAACTGAACCCCTTTATTTTTAAAAGAAGATCCGCAAATCATAGGTATGATGCTCATATCCATTACAGCAGCTCTAAGAGCAGCATGCACTTCTTCTTCTGTGATAGAATCTTCATCCTCAAAGAATTTCTCCATAAGGTTTTCATCGTATTCCGCAACAGCTTCAATTAATGCAGCCCTGTATTCTTTTACTTCAGCCACCATCTCTGCCGGAATATCGACCTCATCAAAAGTAGCCCCCATGTTTTCCTCATGCCATACAATTGCACGATTCTTTACAAGGTCCACAATCCCTTTAAAATCTGCTTCGTCTCCAATTGGTAAAACAATAGGGACAGCATTGGATTTCAACATATCCTTAACCTGCTTACAAACCATAAGGAAGTTAGATCCTTGTCTGTCCATCTTATTTACAAAGCCCATTCTCGGAACTTTATAATTGTCGGCCAGTCTCCAGTTAGTTTCGGATTGAGGTTCAACACCGTCTACCGCACTAAACAAGAATACCAGGCCATCCAATACTCTAAGAGAACGATTTACCTCAACGGTAAAATCAACGTGACCCGGAGTGTCAATAATATTAAAATGGTAAGGCTTTGATTCCTCAACTGGTTTCCCATTGTTGGTTGGGAACTCCCATGTACAGGTGGTAGCAGCTGAAGTAATTGTAATACCTCTTTCCTGTTCCTGCTCCATCCAATCCATCGTAGCCGCTCCATCATGTACCTCTCCTATCTTATGACTTACGCCCGTATAATAGAGGATACGTTCTGTAGTTGTTGTCTTGCCGGCATCAATATGCGCAGCAATACCTATATTTCTTGTGAATTTTAAATCTCTTGCCATCTCTAAAAATTAAAACCTGAAGTGTGAGAATGCTTTATTGGCTTCTGCCATCTTGTGCGTATCTACCCTTTTTTTAACAGCAGCACCTTCTTCTTTAGAAGCAGCTAAAATTTCTGCAGCCAATTTTTGAGCCATTGACTTTTCGTTCCGCTTACGCGAAAAACTAATAAGCCATTTCATCGCGGTAGAAATCTTTCTGTCCGGTCTAATTTGCATTGGAATCTGAAATGTAGCACCACCTACTCTTCTACTTCTCACTTCAACATGAGGCATAACATTAGACAATGCATCCTTCCAAAGTTCGAGTGCTGTTTTCTCTTCGTCTGTTTTCTTTTCATCTACAATATCAATTGCATCGTAAAAAACTTTGAAGGCAACAGATTTTTTTCCATCCCACATCAACATGTTTACAAAGCGTGTAACCAGTTGATCGTTAAACCTGGGATCTGGTAGTAAGGGCCTTTTTTTCGCCTGTTTTTTTCTCATTTCTTCTTAATTTGAAACAAAGCTAAACTTTGTCTTTAATTATTTTTTAGGGCGTTTTGCACCGTATTTAGACCTTCTCTGAGTTCTTCCCGCAACACCTGCTGTGTCTAGGGCACCCCTCACAATATGATATCTAACTCCCGGCAAATCTTTCACCCTTCCGCCTCTAACCAATACTATCGAGTGCTCCTGTAAATTGTGACCCTCTCCGGGTATGTACGCGTTTACCTCTTTCCCATTTGTTAACCTAACCCTTGCAACTTTACGCATTGCAGAATTTGGTTTCTTAGGTGTAGTAGTATATACACGGGTACAAACCCCTCTTCTTTGAGGGCACGAATCCAAAGCAGCCGATTTACTCTTCTTGGTAATTGTGGTTCTTCCTTTTCGTACTAATTGTGAAATTGTTGGCATAAATTTTCTAAAATTTCAAATTACAAGCTCCAAATTCCATCCTTCCTGGAATTTGAGATTTGATATTTGGTATTTCCCCTTCATTTAAGGGCTGGCAAATGTAGTAATTATTCATAATAATTCAAATGGTTCCGGATTAAATTTTACGATTTTTTAATATGAAGGAATTCAACTACAATTTTGCCCTCCTGAAGCACCGTATTTATACCTTATATATATACCAAAATTTTGCCCCATCCCTACTGCCCATCTCGAACAAAAAATTGAAATTGTCAGTTTGCCACTTTTTTCCAACCTCCATTCATCTCCAATAATCATTAGGTCCGTGCTTTATTGCATCCAAAAAATTCGAAATTAACTCTTAATTCATTATTGTTAATTCCTGCATTTTTCAGGCTTTAATGCAACGAAATCACAAATTATATGTGAAATGTATATTCATTTAACAAAAATTATAAGATTTTTCATAACAATGGGAAAGAGATTTGTTTGTTTTCTGCAGATTCTTCTTAAAGTTTTATTAAAATAAGTTTGGTTTATTAACGTGAAATTAAGATTTTCGTTACTAGTTAATTCAAACAATTAAAAAATGAGAACAAATTTAAATGGAATCCTAACGCTGCTATTGGCATTTGTTGTGCACGTATCATTTGCGCAGGAAAAGACGATTTCAGGTAATGTTACAGATCAGAATGGTATGCCACTTCCCGGCGTAAACATTGTTGTAGAAGGTACTACAACCGGTACCCAAACTGATTTCGACGGAAATTACTCAATAAACGCCAGTGCAGGCCAGGTCCTGCTCTTTAGCTACATTGGGCAAAGAGCCGTACAAAGCACCGTCGGTGCTGAAGACACCATTAATATCCAAATGGAAGAAGATGCCCAGGCTCTTGAAGAAGTAATTGTTACTGCTCAAGGTATTGAAAGGGAGGAACGATCTATAGGATATGCAGTCACCACAGTTAACGAAGACCAGGTAAATTCAAGACCTGAGTCGGACATAGGCAGAATTCTGCAGGGTAAAGTTGCCGGGGTCAATATTACGGCTAACAACGGACTTTCCGGTTCAGCAACGAATATTATTATCCGGGGATATTCCTCTGTCACACAGTCTAACCAACCGCTTTTTGTAGTGGATGGTGTACCTGTAGATTCTGGCGCAAATACACAGACCTCCTTTTTGGACGGTAATACGGAATCTAGCCGGTTTTTGGATATAGACCCTAACAATATTGCCTCCATCAGTGTCTTGAAAGGATTGAGTGCAACTGTACTTTATGGTAACAGGGGTAGAAATGGTGTGATCTTGATAAGCACCAAGGGTGCAGCTACGGGTGAAACTGTTGGCAAAACTGAAGTTACGGTAAATCAATCCATATTTATGTCGGACGCCATAATTCCAAAGTACCAGGATAATTATGGAGGTGGATTCCACCAGGGATTCGGTTTCTTCTTTAGTAACTGGGGACCAAGGTTTGACAGGAGAGACAATGACGGCATCGCCAATGCAGGCCAATTTGTAAGCGGTACTGGTGGTCCGGCTATTTTATTGCATCCATTTAATTTCATTGCGGATCAGACGCTTATAGCGGGACATGAAAGTCTTTTGACCCAGCCCTATGAATACAAACCCTACAATGGTGTTGAAGATTTTTTTAGAACCGGTTATGTAACCAGTACTTCAGTAAATGTGCGTGGCGGTAGCGAGAATGGCAGTTTCAGTTTAAATTACGGACGTACGGAAGATAAGGGTATCACACCCGGCAACAGGCTGCTCAGAAATAATTTTGGCCTGGGGGGTAATGCCAAATTAGCAAATAAACTTAGTGTCAATGGGGTATTCAACTTTATTCGTACAGATTATAAATCCCCTCCCAATGCGGTGAGTACCGGTAGTGGTGCAGCCTTTAACGGTGGTGCTATTTTTGGCGATATACTGTACACCCCAAGAAGTGTAGACCTAACGAATATTCCTTTCCAGGCAGCTGACGGACGAAGCTTGTATTATCGTTCCGGCAATGACATCCAAAACCCATATTGGACAGTTGCCAATGTAAAAACCACACAGAATACAGATAGATTCTTAGGTAATGGTTCCATTTCTTATGAACTCAACAACTGGATGAATCTCACGTACAGAATGGGACTGGACACCTATACGGAGTTGAATTCCTATGGTCAGAACAAAGGAGGTGTTGACGGAGTTTCCCAGGGAGTTTTAAGAACTTCTTCTGCAAGGAATACTATTTGGAACCACGATCTCATTCTTACGGCGGACAAGGATTTAACGGAAGATATAAATCTGAAAGCTATTGCTGGTGCCAACAGCCGTAGAGATGAATTTGCGCAGGACGGCGTGGAAAGTCAGGGACAATTGGTATTCGGCGTATTGGAACACTTTAACTTTACGACTCCATCTTCTTCAAATTCCCTGGTAAGGACTGGAAATCCCAATCTCAATCAAAATTTCGAAGAGAATTTGGTAGGCTTGTATGTGGATCTTACCTTTTCGTATAAGGACTTTTTATTCGTGAATGCCGTAGGTAGAAACGATTGGTCCTCAACGCTGGAGAGGGAGAATAACTCCTTGTTCTACCCGGGTGCAAGTATTTCTTTTGTACCTACTACTGCCTTTGAAGAAATTCAGGGCGATGTGCTTAATTATGTTAAACTGCGTTTTGGATACGGGTCTTCAGCCGGTTTTCCCACACCTTTCAACACCAGGGATGTACTTAGTTTGAATGCCAGATCTCTTGTTGATTTAAATGGCAATGTGGTATCATCCAATACCGTATCCAATACTTTGGGTAACCGGGATTTGAAACCGGAACGTGTAGAAGAAGTTGAGGTTGGATTGGACACAAGGCTTTTTAACAGGTTAAATCTGAATGTGAGTCTTTTTGATAAGACTACTACGGATTTGATCACCAACAGAACATTGGATAGTTCTACTGGTTTCACCGGAACAACGGTAAATATCGGGGAGATCCAATCAAAAGGGATCGAAGTAGATTTTGATATTGATATCCTTAAAGAATATCAAAATAATATCGGTATTAATATTGCGGGTAATTTCTCAACTATCGAAACTACAGTTACCAACCTGGCGGAAGGAACCGAAAACATATTGCTGACCGATGCTATTTCTGGCGAAGCAGCAAACTATGCGGTGGAAGGCAGACCATTTGGTGTGCTTTTAGGCACAACGGTTCTTAAAGATGATGCCGGGAATCGACTTGTAAATGATGCTGGTAGATACCTGGTAGATAACACAATTACCGAAATAGGCGATCCTAATCCGGATTGGACAGCGGCTATAATACCGTCAATTTCTTATAAAAACTTCACCTTGTCTGCCAATATTCAGTACCGTTCTGGCGGGGATGTATACTCTGTTACCACGGCGGCATTGATCGGTCGGGGTACTGTGGATGACGATAATCCAATTGACAGGGAATCACAATTCATTTTACCAGGTGTAAAGCAATCAGACGGTACACCTAACAATGTGGCAATCAGTGCAACCGAATTAGGTTTTAATACCTTTTTTGGAGGTGGCATTAACGAATTCAACATATTTGATGGTACTACCATCAGGTTACAGGAAGCATCATTAGGATATTCGCTTCCAACCAAGGCTTTGAAAGATACTCCTTTTGGAAGCCTGTCCTTCACATTGTCAGGTCAAAATCTTTGGTTTAAAGCAGTAAATTTCCCAAAGAATATTCGTTATGACACCAACTCATCGAGTACGGGAGTAGGAAATGGCCAGGGTATTGATTTCTTTACAGGCCCTTCTTCAAGACGATATGGATTCACTGTAAGGGCTACTTTCTAAAAGATAAGAAATGAAAAATATAAAAAGCATTATGAAAAATAGGTTTAAGCTAATTGGTTTGGCGTTTTGCGTTACATCAATGTTATTGATAAATGGATGCGAAACCACTACGCTCGGTGTGGTGCCAAGTCCAAATGAACTAAACCCGACTCAGGCCGATGTTGATTTCTTTCTGAACAGCATTCAGCAAATGGTCGGTAAATTACATTCCGGTACGGAAGGGCGGGCAGAAAACGGATGGGCCCAATTTGGTATGGAGCCGGTGAGGATTCAACATGGTTTCGGACCTACTTATAGAGAATTATACGACCCCTCAGACTTTGACCAAATATGGGATGACGCCTATTCTGAGGCATTGATAGATATCCGAACCATGACATTGCTCGCAGAAGAATCCGGGCAATTTACCCATGTGGCCATAGGTCAAATACTCGAAGCATATATCATCACTACTTTGGTTGATATTTTCGGGGATGTACCTTATTCAGAAGCGGCCAGAGGCGGGGAAGGTATTTTTAACCCAATAGTAGATTCAGGGGCTTCAATATATGCAGCGGCAGATCAATTGCTGGTTCAGGCTATTAACAACCTCAATGCGAATGAAGTAACCTTACCCACCAATGACCTGTATTACGGAGGTAATGAAACCAAGTGGAGAAAGGCTGCCAATACCATGCGATTGAAACTCGCTATTCAGTCCCGTTTGGTGAACCCGACAGAATCAGCTGCCATCATTAACAGTTTGGTTTCAGGAGGTCAATTAATCCTTGATTTTGCAGATGACCTGCAATTCCAATGGGGCACCAACAATGCGGCCCCGGATAGCAGACATCCATATTTTGATGCGAATTACGACGGTCAGGGACCAAGTTCCGATTACTATACATCTAATTATTATATGGATCTACTTGCCAACCAATACTCCGATGCAGATCCCAGGACAAGGTATTATTTTTACAGGCAACAGAGCGACTATTCCGGTGCCGATGTAATTACCAAGGAATGTGTTACCGAGGTGAGTATTCCTTCCTGGTGGGCCGATTTCGATATTTATTGCACGATTCCAGCCACAAATGGTTTAAATGGGCTTTGGGGTAGAAATCACATGGATGATGACGGTATACCACCAGATGATGCTTTCCGCACTTTACATGGCGTATATCCTATCGGAGGTCCATTCGATGACGACAGTTTTAATACAGCAGTTTCAGGATCTGCAGCTCCCTCACAGGGTCTGGCAGGAGGCGGAATATCCCCGATTTTACTTTCGTCCAACACGAATTTGATATTAGCCGAAGCAGCACTTACTATGGGTACTTCTGGTAACGCCAGGACCTATCTGGAAAACGGTGTAAGGGAATCTATGACTAAAGTAACAGCTTTTGGCGCTGTTTTAGCCGCGGGTACAGGTTTTGAAGCTACCGCTGCTTCTATTGATGCACACGTAGCAGATATTTTAGCCGCCTATGACGCAGGTGACGATACGGATAAATTGCGCATTATAGCAGAACAGGTGTTTATTGCCTCCTGGTGCAATGGGATGGAAGCGTATAACACCTATAGAAGAACCGGGCAACCGGATAATCTGACTCCGGCATTTGTTGTTGAAAATCCAGGTAATTTTGTACGCTCTATGTGGTATCCACAAGTTGCTGCGGACAACAACAGTAATATTACTCAGAAAGCGAATCCTGATACTGCGGTATTCTGGGATACTAATCCAGACGGATTTGTTGATTGATATTGATATGGTATCTTATAAAATAAAAATATTGAAAAAAATGAAAAAAGTGAATAAATTCATTATAGGCCTGATCTTTGTCTCTTTAGCCTTTGTTTCCTGTGAAAGGGATGAAGATAAGAACCCCTTCCCAGAACCTAATGTGGAAGAGAATATAGCACCCTGGGTCAATGTACGGGGACACGTTACCTTATTTACTCCCGATCAGGTCGGTGGTGGCAGATTCGACGCAACCTTTGACACTTTCAGGGATAATGTGTCGTCATATGTCCTGGAGTTGGTTATTGAAGCCAGCAGTGGTGCAACCGAACCTGTAACGCTTGAAACGATTAGCAGTTTTCCAACCGATGTTTCTTATAGTCTGGAAGAATTGGCCATAGCCGCTGGTCTTACCATAGACGACATAAGCGGGGGAACCATTTTCAGGTTTTTAGGTAGTGCAACAAGTAGTACAACCGGGGAGGTATTTACCATTGACAACTACAGTGCCAGTATTACCGGACAACCGGAACAACAGCAGGCGTTTAATTTCATTGTATTGGTGCAATGTGCACCAATTACCAGTGTGACTGTTCCCGGCACCTGGGTTTTAGATCTAATAGACCTTTACGGTGATGGTTGGGACGGGGCTTTTGTCACCGTCGCAGTCAACGGACAGGAAACGGATTACACCATTTCCGGAGCTCAGGCTACCGATGCGCAATATATTATTGAAGTGCCCGATGGAGCAACCTTAAGATTTGGATATACCCCTGGTGCTTTTGAAGAAGAACATGTCTTCAATGTAACGGGACCAGATGGCCCCTTTGGCGGAGACTTTGGGCCGAATCCTGCTCCATGTATCAATTAATCTTATCTTGAATACTATTCATTGATACGCTTTTAATGACCCAATAAAAGGTTGTATATAAAAGAATGACCAGTTGTGGTAGAATTATTTAAAATGAGTAATTCTACCATAACTTTTTATAATTGTAATGGACCATTGAACTTTCTCGTGTCCTAAAAAAAATTGCTAATTACAATTCGATATTCATGCGACTTCTAAGAATATACCTCTTATCAATCCTTGTATTGACGTCAATTGTCCTGATTTCTTGTAATAGTGACGATACAAGGGTGGAAGATCCCAAATCTATGGATGATATCATTCAAGATCCGGATGCTAACGATGAGAGCGACGATGAGGATGATACCCCTGATGAATTTGAAGCCACGGTGGAAGTATTTAATCCGGATCTGGTGTACGATGGCTATATCCTGGTCAATGAAGCAGCTGCCAATAGTGTTTTTTTAATGGACAAAGAGGCGACCGTTCTTCACGAATGGCCTTTAAATGATCAACGCCTGGGGAATGATGCTTTTCTACTCGATAACGGACTTTTACTGGCGAATCTGGAAGTTGATGATTCTACTATAGGCTTTGGAGGTGTTGGAGGTAAATTGGCGCTTTTAGACAAGGAAGGAAACACAACATGGGAATTTATTTACGCTTCGGATGATTATATTCTTCATCACGATGCAGAGGTGTTGCCCAGTGGTAATATCATAACGATAGTTTGGGACCGAAAAACCATTGAAGAAGCAAATCTGGCCGGGCACGCATTGGATTCCGAAGTTTTTCCCGAAAGAATCATCGAGATAGATCCTGAGACAGATCAGATTGTCTGGGAGTGGCATGCATGGGACCATCTTATTCAGGATATTGATGACAGCAAAGAGAACTTTGGTACGGTTGCAGATAATCCGCAATTAATAGATGTGAATTATAATTCGGAGCAGGATGATGGTGACATTATGCATGCAAACGGAATTACCTATGATGCAAGCAATGATCTTATCTTCCTTAGCGTAAACTTCTATCATGAGGTATGGGTTATAGATCATAGCACCTCTACACAGGAAGCAGCTTCACATTCCGGGGGCACTTACAATAAAGGAGGCGATTTAATCTATCGTTTTGGTAATCCGGACACCTATGACAATGTGGGTGAACGTCTGTTTTTTAATAATCATTATCCAAATTTATTAACCGATACCTTTACGGACATAGGCAATATTCTGATATATGTAAATATGATGAACGGCACTGAACAATCTATTGTTTATGAGCTGGATTTACCCGACCAATTTGGACTACATCCGAATACGGATAACGAACCCGTCATAGTCTGGAGCTTTACCGATCCTGAACTTTTTGCACCAAAAGTATCCGGCGCCGTTGCTTTGCCCAACGGTAACAGAATGATAACTGAAGGGGATTTTGGGATTTGGGAAGTTACGGAAGCAGGGGAAGTGGTCTGGCGATTTAGTTCTGTAGGGTTCTTTTGGCGGGCATATCATTATGAAAAGGATGCACCCGAAATAATAGCTCTCGGTCTTTAAACCGTGTAAGGTCCAATTTAGTGTTCCTGACCTTAGCGCCTAAGAATGCCTCCTTTAAGAACTTCTTGAAAAAATTATTATTACCGTTTTAAATTGATAAGTAACCTGGCATGAGATCCAGAAATGCTGCAAGAATCTGAGTATAGCCCCCTGTTGGACAGCGTTTCATTTATGTTCCGTCAATAAATTACCATCCCGGCCTATCGCCTCAGTATTTTTTTAAAGAATACCCGGTTATTAGCTTCAAATCGCGCAAGGTACATTCCACTTTCCAGATAAGATAAGTTCAGGGTAGGTTCGGCAGCTGTGATAGCCTGACTGCCAACTCTACGGCCTTTTAAATCGAAAATATCAACGGTATACGCCAGTCCGTTAAAATCAGTACAGAAGGAAAAGTAACCGCTTTCAGATGGATTTGGGAAAACGAGCAGTTCTGAAGCCGAACATTCAAATTCAGCAGCATTGACATCATTATCTCCTTGTTCTTCTTCAGCTTCTTCAGGATTTTGTTCTGTTTCACCACTTTCTGCTATTTGCTCTTCCATAATACCGCTTCCCTCCAGAAGTGTAAGAGACCTGTTAACTCCTACCTCCGTAATGGTATCTACGATCCCACTTAACCAACTTACTTTGATGTAGTCTATAGAAGTGGCTTCGCTCAATCCGAAGAACTCATATCCCGAATTTTGGCCCAGATATCCTTCGCCGCACAAAGTATAGCGGTATTGTGATTTTCCATTGGAAAATACCTCTATCGTACTCCCGATACCATCCCTGTTACTTATGCTTCCTATCAATTTCACTTTTATCCAGTTGTTGGAATTAGCGGTATTGTTTCTCCATAAATAATTGTCAAATGTATCATTCATCACCAGAATATCTGGCAGGCCATTATTATCTATGTCCCCAATGGCATTGCCATAACTCTGCCGTGTATCGAAGCCAAATCCGATATTCTCAGGAATTGTATACAGGCCGTTTTCATTTTCATATAAAACAGAAGGTGACAAGGCCATGGTACCGTCGCTTACATACAAATCCAGGTCGGTATCATTATCAACATCCAGGAAGACAGCACCCCAACCAATGCTGTACATCGTCGTACCGATTTCTGCTGCCACATTTGTAAATGTCCCATCAGCATTATTGCGTAAATGATAATTTCCTTCATAGGTGTTGGTTACATAGATATCCCACCATCCATCTCCGTTATAATCACCGATAGTAGTAGACATAGCATCTATAGCCATTCCTGCCCCACTTGTAATGGAAACGTCCTCAAAGGTTAAATCGCCATTATTCCTGTATAACCTATTAATTTTGGAGTATTTGTCATTTGAAACATAAATATCCTGGTCGCCATCATTGTCATAGTCAAAAAACGAGGCGCAAAAAGACAAATCGTTCCCTAAGTCAAGGCCGGCGCTAACCGTTATATCTGTAAATAAACCATCGTTATTCACATACAGATAATTGTACTGATTTAATGTTGTAACGTCCCGGTTGACAATATAGAGGTCCAGATCACCATCGTTGTCAATATCACCAAAAGTAGCCCCATAAGTATATAGATTTTCAGTAAACAGGCCGCAACTTGCAGAAATATCAGTGAATTTCATATTCCCATCATTCTCATAAAATTTATTGAAACCCGTGATACTCGTGACAAAAAGATCTTTATCCCCATCATTGTCATAATCTACCCACAATACCTGCTTCGTCTCATATAAATTCTCTATCCCCAGATCTACCTGTTCAAAAGACCCTCCTGTATTCTTGTAAAACAAGATCTCCTTATTCTTTGAGGTGGCATAGGTGATATCATCCCAGCCATCCCCATCAAAGTCGTGAAAGGAAACACCCCCCCCTAAATTACTGAGGCCATAGGTCTCATCAACTCCCATTGTAGCTGCACTTTCCTCAAAGCTTATTTGTGCCTGCCCTATGTATGCAAGCGTTAAAGTTAGTAGCAATAATATCTGTCTCATAGCCTATTCCCAGAGAATAAAAATATTAAATAAATGTTAATTATCCCTGAAAAATCTAAGCAGTTAACCGTATTTTTGGTCGATGAAGAAATCGACACAGGTTTATGGAATTCGGGCGGTAATGGAGGCCATTAATGCAGAAGAACCCATAGATAAGGTCTTTGTTCAAAAAGGCCTGCGAGGTGAACTGGCCAAGGAACTGGAGTCTCTAATGCGCAAAAAGGGAATTAGTTTTTCCTATGTACCACCGGAGAAACTAAATCGCCTTAGCGGCAGCAATCATCAGGGCGTTGTTGCCAGTATATCGCCTATATCATTTCATGTACTGGAGGAGCTGGTGGAAGGTGTTGTTGCTACTAAAGATGCTCCTTTCTTTCTTCTTCTGGATCAGTTATCTGATGTTAGAAATTTTGGTGCTATAATCAGAAGTGCAGAGTGCACAGGGATAGATGGAATAATTATTCAAAAAAGTGGTTCTGCCCCCGTTACCTCCGACACTATAAAGACTTCTGCCGGAGCGGTCTTTAATGTCCCCATTGCAAAAGTTGACCATTTAAAAGATGCTGTGTTTTATTTACAGGCATCCGGAATTAGGGTAGTGGCAGCCACAGAAAAAACTAATAAATTGCTTTATGATGCCTCCCTGACCGGAGGATTGGCAATAGTAATGGGAGCGGAAGATACGGGCATATCACCGTCAATAATTAAGGCGGCAGATGATGCGGTTAAACTCCCTATGCTGGGTGAAATTGGATCCTTAAATGTCTCTGTGGCCTGTGGCGTTTTATTATATGAGGCGGTGAGGCAAAGACAAAAGAAAACTAAATAGATATTCTATTTATCGGATTTGTGTTCTTTTTTATAGTGGTAAGAAATTTTTAGGGGCTGCTGTTCCCTGCCTGCATCTTCTTGTTTATTTTCAATGAAATTGCCGTCTTCATCAAAGTGTTGCAGAAAATCGTCTTCTTCCTCCTTATAATCTTCTTTTTCCCACTCAAACTTTTTGACCTGGGGAATTTTGGCTTTTAAAACTACTGCCAAAATTAAACCTGCAGTAAATCCGGATAAATGTCCTTCCCATGAAATACCATCTTTAATAGGAAACATATACCACAACATACTACCATAAATAAATACAACTCCAAGTGAAAGTGCAACCAGTCTGTAGTATTTGGTAAATATTCCTTTAAAAAAAATAAAGCTGGCCAGTACATAGATTAATCCACTGGCCCCAATATGGTAAGATGGTCTTCCAATGAGCCAGGTTAATCCCCCGGAAATAAGGAGACCAAATAACAATACTCTAAGTGAGATGCCCCTGTAGAAATAAAATAATGCGGCGGTAAGAATAGCAACGGGCATCGTATTATTATACAAATGATCAATAGATCCGTGAAGAAACGGGCTCAGCACTACCCCTTTTAAGCCAGAAATGGTTCTGGGGTAAATGCCATATTGATTCAGATTAACCTGAAAACGGACTTCCACCCAAAAAACTGTCCAGATCAACAGAACGGCAAGCATGGGTGCAAATAGTACACTATTTGAAAACCTAAAGTAGTTTGGAATTTTACCGATCCTGATCTTTATTCGGACAAGGTATCCGGTGCTGTTAAGCTTCCAAATAACAACAGATTGATCACCGAGGGCGATTTTGGTGTCTGGGAAGTAACCGAAGCAGGGGAAGTGGTATGGAAATATAGTACCCCCTGATTTTATTGGAGGGCCTATCATTTTGAAAAGGATGCTCCTGAAATCCTTTCATTAGACCTCAACCCCTAGAGTAAACCCGGTGGCGATGTAAATTTTCATCGCCTGATTAGTTTGCTTAGGGTAGTGCTCTTATTATCCGATAAACGCACAAAATACACCCCGCTTCTTAACTGATTTAGTATTAGATCAGGAGTTTTATCATCTATTTTCTGGTCCATAACTTTTCTGCCCTGAATGTCGAACACTTCTGCCGTTACCGTCCCGCTATTATTCTGACGACACAACCGAAAATTGCCATCTCTGGAAGGATTGGGGAACACTAAAATTTCTCTCCCCTGGCATTTTTTGAGTTCTTCTTCAACCACTTCACTTTCTTCCTCATCCATGGTTTCATTATCCGGATTCTCTTCAGTTTGCTCTTCGGCCTCTTCCGGGTTTTCATTTGTAGTCTCATCATCTGGATCTTCCTCTGTTTCCGGAGGACCGCTATCGTCGAATATCAGTTCCGTAGCCACTCCACTCCCTTCTACAATGCTATAACTTTTATTGGCGCTAACCTCTTCAATAATATCTACAATTCCGCTTAACCAGGTCACTTTAATATAATCTGCAGCGAGAGACTGTTTTAATCCGAAAAATTCATAGCCCGAATTCTGTCCCAGATATCCTTCTCCACAGAGTGTATATCGATATTGTGATTCACCATCGGAAAATATCTCGATAATACTTCCAATCCCGGCTTTGTTGCTTACTGTACCCTCCAATTTAATTTTGAGCCACTTATTATTGTTCTCCGAAATATTTTTCCACAGAAAGTTATTTTCAGTATCGTTCATAACAATAATATCAGCATCGCCGTCATTGTCTGCATCACCAATCGCATTTGCAAAGCTCCTTCGATTGTCTCCTTCAAAACCAATATTAGACGGGATTGTAAAAACTCCGTCTGAATGCTGATAAAAAGCGGAAGGCAATCTTTCATCATTCCCAATAAGACTTCCGCTTACATACAGATCAAGATCGCTGTCATTATCAGCATCAAGATAAACCGCGCCCCAGCCAATACTGTAAAAAGCCGTGCCTAACTGTTCCGCAACATTGGTAAAAGTTCCATCCCCGTTATTGCGAAAATGGACATTACCCCCGGAGGTATTTGTTACATAAATATCAAACCAGCCATCACCGTTATAATCACTAATAGTCGTAGACATCGCATCTATAATAACTCCGGTTCCACTGGAGACCGAGACATCCTCAAAAGTAAGGTCCCCATTGTTTTTGTATAATTTATTAGACTTGGTGTATTTATCATTTGAAACATAAATATCCTGGTCCCCGTCGTTATCATAGTCAAAAAATGAGGCGCAGAACGATAGGTCGTTTCCCAAATAAAGTCCGGCACTTTCAGTAATATCTGTGAAGAACCCTTCCGTATTTAGGTAAAGGTAATTTCGCTGATTTTTAGACAGAGCATCCCTATGGGTCAAATATAGGTCCAGGTCTCCATCATTATCGATATCTCCGAAAGCTGCACCATAGGTATATAAATTTTCTTCAAATAAGCCTGAGGACATTGTAATATCCTTGAATATCATGTTACCATTATTCTCGTACAATTTATTCAGACCGTAAATACTTGTAGCAAAAAAATCATAATCCCCATCATTGTCAAAATCGACCCATAGCACCTGTTTGGTTTCATAGGTATCATTAATTCCCAGGTCAACACGGGTAAATTTTACACCGGTATTTCTGTAAAAGTGGGTTTCTTCGCCTTCCGTAGTAGCAAAAGTGATATCGTCCAGACCATCATTGTCAAAATCCCAAAAAGAAACACCTCCACCCAAATAGCTTAATCCGTAAGAGGCATTTACACCCATGGAGAAGGCACTTTCCTCAAAGCGTATTTGCGCCTGCCCGATTGATCCCAGGCTTAAAAGTAGTAACAGCATAATCTTTCTCATAACCTAAATCCAAGAAGATAAAAATATTAAATTAATGTTAATTAACCCTGAAAAATCTAAGCAGTTAACCGTATTTTTGGTCGATGAAGAAATCGACACAGGTTTATGGAATTCGGGCGGTAATGGAGGCCATTAATGCAGAAGAACCCATAGATAAGGTCTTTGTTCAAAAAGGCCTGCGAGGTGAACTGGCCAAGGAACTGGAGTCTCTAATGCGCAAAAAGGGAATTAGTTTTTCCTATGTACCACCGGAGAAACTAAATCGCCTTAGCGGCAGCAATCATCAGGGCGTTGTTGCCAGTATATCGCCTATATCATTTCATGTACTGGAGGAGCTGGTGGAAGGTGTTGTTGCTACTAAAGATGCTCCTTTCTTTCTTCTTCTGGATCAGTTATCTGATGTTAGAAATTTTGGTGCTATAATCAGAAGTGCAGAGTGCACAGGGATAGATGGAATAATTATTCAAAAAAGTGGTTCTGCCCCCGTTACCTCCGACACTATAAAGACTTCTGCCGGAGCGGTCTTTAATGTCCCCATTGCAAAAGTTGACCATTTAAAAGATGCTGTGTTTTATTTACAGGCATCCGGAATTAGGGTAGTGGCAGCCACAGAAAAAACTAATAAATTGCTTTATGATGCCTCCCTGACCGGAGGATTGGCAATAGTAATGGGAGCGGAAGATACGGGCATATCACCGTCAATAATTAAGGCGGCAGATGATGCGGTTAAACTCCCTATGCTGGGTGAAATTGGATCCTTAAATGTCTCTGTGGCCTGTGGCGTTTTATTATATGAGGCGGTGAGGCAAAGACAAAAGAAAACTAAATAGATATTCTATTTATCGGATTTGTGTTCTTTTTTATAGTGGTAAGAAATTTTTAGGGGCTGCTGTTCCCTGCCTGCATCTTCTTGTTTATTTTCAATGAAATTGCCGTCTTCATCAAAGTGTTGCAGAAAATCGTCTTCTTCCTCCTTATAATCTTCTTTTTCCCACTCAAACTTTTTGACCTGGGGAATTTTGGCTTTTAAAACTACTGCCAAAATTAAACCTGCAGTAAATCCGGATAAATGTCCTTCCCATGAAATACCATCTTTAATAGGAAACATATACCACAACATACTACCATAAATAAATACAACTCCAAGTGAAAGTGCAACCAGTCTGTAGTATTTGGTAAATATTCCTTTAAAAAAAATAAAGCTGGCCAGTACATAGATTAATCCACTGGCCCCAATATGGTAAGATGGTCTTCCAATGAGCCAGGTTAATCCCCCGGAAATAAGGAGACCAAATAACAATACTCTAAGTGAGATGCCCCTGTAGAAATAAAATAATGCGGCGGTAAGAATAGCAACGGGCATCGTATTATTATACAAATGATCAATAGATCCGTGAAGAAACGGGCTCAGCACTACCCCTTTTAAGCCAGAAATGGTTCTGGGGTAAATGCCATATTGATTCAGATTAACCTGAAAACGGACTTCCACCCAAAAAACTGTCCAGATCAACAGAACGGCAAGCATGGGTGCAAATAGTACACTATTTGAAAACCTAAAGTAGTTTTCTTCAGACATATTTCAATTTAAATAATAGATGATAAACACTTCAATAAAACGGCCAGAATTACAAAACCTGATAAATTGTCACCTAATTCTTCCATTGGTCTGCTCAAATAGCCTTCTAAAGTCTTTCTTAAAGAAAATCCTTAGCAACTTTATTTTACTTTTGCATTATGAACGAACCGCTCGCCGAAAGGGTACGCCCAAAAACATTGGAAGACTATGTAAGTCAGTCTCATTTAGTAGGAAAAGAGGGGGCTTTAACGAAGCAAATTAAAAAAGGGCTTATTCCATCATTAATTTTTTGGGGACCACCGGGAACAGGAAAGACTACTCTGGCTAATATTATTGCCAATGAAAGTGAAAGACCGTTTTACACACTGAGCGCTATCAGCAGCGGAGTAAAAGATATACGCGAAGTCATAGAAAAAGCAAAGCAAAGCGGGGGTTTATTTACTTCAAAGAACCCAATATTATTTATTGATGAAATTCACAGGTTCAGTAAATCCCAGCAAGATTCTCTTCTTGGCGCTGTGGAGAAAGGATGGATAACACTTATTGGAGCCACCACCGAGAATCCGAGTTTTGAAGTTATACCGGCCTTACTTTCGCGATGCCAGGTTTACATTCTCAATTCATTTGGCAAAGAAGATCTGGAGGCCCTACTGAAAAGGGCCATGGAAAATGATGAATTACTAAGTTCGCGTAAAATAAAATTAAAGGAAACCGAAGCCTTGCTCCGCCTATCCGGAGGAGATGGAAGGAAATTGCTCAACATCTTCGAATTGATTGTCAATTCTGAAGAAAAAGATCCTATTGTAATCACCAATACTCTGGTGATGGGTAAGGTACAGAAAAACACTGTTTTGTATGACAAAACCGGCGAGCAGCATTACGATATAATTTCGGCATTTATTAAGTCTATACGCGGAAGTGATCCAAATGGAGCGGTATATTGGCTTGCGAGAATGATTGAAGGGGGTGAAGATGTAAAATTTATTGCCAGAAGGCTTTTGATTTCCGCCTCAGAAGATATCGGGCTTGCCAATCCCACCGCCCTCGTAATTGCGAATTCCACCTTTCAGGCAGTCACTACAATTGGGTATCCGGAGGCCAGGATTCTTCTAAGCCAGTGTACAATATATCTTGCTACTTCTCCAAAAAGTAATGCCAGTTATACAGCTATAAAAAATGCACAGCAGTTGGTTAGTGAAACAGGAGACCTTCCGGTACCCCTTCCATTGAGAAATGCCCCTACTAAACTAATGAAAGACCTTGGATATGGTAAAGACTACAAGTATGCGCATGATTTTACAAACAATTTTGTAGATGAAGAGTTTTTGCCCGAATCACTCAAAGGAACCGGATTCTACCAGCCAGGTAGTAACACTCGTGAAAATGCGATAAAAGAGTTTCTCAGGAACAGATGGAAAGATAAATACGAATTCTAAAACTTAATATTTAGTTTTTCCAATTTCAATTCGGATCCGTCGTAGTATTCCATTAGCCATTGCCCCTCTTTTTTAAATACAAGACCATTACCTTTAGCATTTTCGAAGATGTAAACATTGTTCAATGAAGTCTTATACATTTTGAGCCTTACTTTTGGCGAGCTGTCTACCAGTTGAAATCCGTTAGGTATTTGCTGGGCATACCAAATTTCTGAAGTTTCCGGTGCTTTTTCCACTACTGCAGTGCCGGTTGTTGCAATTGTTTTCTTTTCTTCCAAAATTTCGGGGATTACAGTCGTTTCCTGAGCAACAACTTTTTCAGAAGAAGTATTATTCTCTGTTACCTTTTCTGCTATTATCACTTCTGCCATCACTTCTTCTTTTTTCTCACTATCCGCCGATTTGATCTCACGAATCTGCTTGTCATCATCGCTAATAATTACTTCAGTTGGTGATGATTCAGAAGCAGCTTTATTCTCTGTAAGTTTATCGGCAACTAACACCTTAGTCGCCACTTCTTCTTTTTTCTCATTTTCTGCGGCTTCAACTTTGCTTTCTTGTATTTGCTTTACATCATTCTTAAAACTTACTTCAACAGGTTTTGAGGCTGCTTTTGGAGTTGCGGGACTGTAAGAATAGGCAATCATATCAAACGACTTAAATGCGTCCCGAATTGCTTCGCCATAAGATAATTTAAACTCTTTTTCCTTACTGCTGCCCTGATGTGTATTATATATTTCCTGAGCCTGGCAGTCTAAAAGAATTATTGATGCCTTGGTTGCAAACATGGAGGATTCATCCTTAATTTGCGCTGTGAGTGCCAAACATCTGTCATTGTTTAATTCTAAAGGTAAGGCATCATCATAAATTGCATTAAATCCTTTTTCTTCAAACAAATATCGAACAAGAGTGCTTGTCAGATATTGGTTCTCCTTTTTAAATGCGTCGAACTTTTTTGGAACTATGATGTATTTATAGTCGTTCAGTTGAGCCTGCAGACTCCCAAAACAAAAACTAAAAAATAAAAGTGCAAAAACTATTTTCTTCATGGATTGTCAAATATCATTTCTTGCCCCAAGATATGATATTTAATCCTATTTGAAAAGATGCATAATGGGTATCGGCAATATTCCTGTAGGCCAGTAAATTATCTGCAATAAGGTAGATATTAACTGGTCCGGCCTGTGCATTTAAACCAAGTCCGATATTGGTCCTTGAAAACTTGTCTATGGTATATGTGGTTTTTAGGGCCATAGCCCTGCCGAATCTTCTAAGATAAAAAGCCGTTAATGCGGTTTGTGGCCCGCGGGGTCTGTTTATGGCATATAGTTGTCCTCCCACACTATTGGCATATTGGACAGCACCACCCTTTTGTCCCGAACTTTTATAATTGCAATCACAAGCCACTCCTGATTGCATTGGTTTTCCAAAATTATAGCGGATAGAAGAATACAATTTTGTTGGTCTGAATGAGATATAACCATTGTTATTTTCTTCGAATGGTACCAGTGCCTCTATTTCATCAACCAATTCTTGCCAAAAATCCGCATTCGGGTCTGCCAAAGCATCAGGAAGTATAATTTCAACTCCTTCAACGGTCGCACTACCTTTTAGAGTAAAATTTCTGGTATCACCGCTATGATACATAAATCCGAGATCCAATAGACTTGCTGTTATTACTGTTTGTTCATTAAGATTATAACTGAATCCGAGATCCATTCCCAGGCCTAGATCCCCTCCAAAAAAGCCCCTCTTGGTAATAATCCTCGTGATTTCTGCTGCCTGATCGGCAGAATCGTCGCTTAAGGCCTGCCTAAAACTTTCTATCCCTGATGTTCTAAGCTGCATATCAGCAACTATAGTGTTTGACAGCAAGTTATTCTGTCCTGCATTCGTAACAAAATGCCCATCGTTATTTGTAGAATTAAAATCGATAATGCCTGAATAGATCTTTGCTCTGGCCCCGAGAGATAGATTACTGCTCATCTGCCGGTTCACCCCAAAGTGGAAAACATTCAGTATTTCGCCTCTTGTCTTGAGATGCCCGAGATCAAATTCTCGCCCAAGCTGATCGGCATTTCCCTGATAAGCCAGAATTGCCAAATCCTTAAACCAATACCCGATGGCATCTCCCTCGTGATAAATACCAAACGAATAAAAATCAGCTGGTCTGTTTTTTCCTCTGAAACCTCCATTGAGCAGATCAATTTGATATGTTCCACTTAGCTCATCAGTGATTCCCATGCCAAAAATGGCCTTTTGCCTGATCTTTTCGTTTATATCTACGCCGTCATCGGCAAATATATCATGTACTGTAAGACCGCTGGATCCTGCCTGGAATGAGATTCCGGATAGTGCCGGGATTCCTGCGTACCACTGATAATCTGTCTGCATTCCTGGATTTATTAACAATGCCTGCGGAATTTCAGTGAAATCGTATAAAACCTGTTTGTTCTGTGAGAACAATAAAGCATGTCCCAGGAAGAGGGTTGCTAATGCCAGTTTAAATTTTCTCATTTTAGGCGGATCCTTAATTTGGCACTAGAACGCAAAACTATTTTAGGATCCGGAAGGCCAGAGGTGCTGGTATTATCTCCAAGATTTTCGGCACTTACCCGAATGCTTGAGGTATTTCTAATAATATCTATATTTCGGCCAGATGCACCACCATACGTAATTTCTCTCCTCAGTATTGCAGTAGGAGCAGGATCTATTGCAAAATTCTCGGTGTCTAAAACATTATCCGAAGCATCGAGAAACTCAACAGTGATATCCAATTCCTTACTGGTTGTATTTTCAACTTCATAGGTCACAACCCCATCTAAAACACGTTCAGCGATGAAATCTTCACTAAAGGCATCAAAATTAAAAATTTGAGAAAAGAAACTTACACCTACAATCTGATTGATCACGCGTTCAGGAGTTTCCACATAGAGTATGCTTCCTTCTAGGGTGGGTGTAACGCTGATATCGTCATATTGATCAAAATCCTGTTTTTCAGCGCATGACGAAAGAACGCCTAAGCACATAAACAGTACTATACTATTTAAAGAGATATTTTTCATTAGCTTATACCTTTTTGTAAATGGCTGTGTTCAGATCGGTCACCATTTCCTCTGGTATTAACAACAATTATTCTATCTCCTATATAACTCTATAAGTACATTTTTATTTCACTTAAATCGCTAATCATTTGGCAATAATCGTGCTCTGGTTCATTATGTGCGTTAAAATGCAGTGCATGCAATCCCACGGCCTGAGCCCCCAGAATATCCGCTTCCAAATTATCTCCCACCATAATGGCACTTTCCGGATCAACACCAGCCCGGGTTAATGCCAAGTGAAAAATAAAAGGATTGGGTTTCTTAACTCCCGCCATTTCCGAATTTACAACCTGATTGAAATAATCCAGTATTCCGGAATTTCTCATCTTCTTTTCCTGGATTTCCTGAAAACCATTGGTAATAACATGTAGTTTGTATTTAGGTTTTAAATACTCCAGGATATCTATAGTATTGGGAAATAAATGATTATAATTAGAAAGGTGATCAATGTAATCCCTAGATAAAATTTCTATTTTTTCATCGTCAATGGCGTACCCAAGCTGATCAAAGGTGATTTTTAGCCTTTGATAACGCAGTTCTTTTTTTCCAATTTTCTCTTCCCTGTAAAGTTTCCAATAGGATAAATTTATCGGAATATAAGCAGTCAGGAAATCGTCCAAATCAACAGAGACACTTTGCTCAAAAAGAATTTTCTCAAAGGTTAGCGCCGAGTTTTTATCAAAATCCCATAGTGTATGATCAAGATCAAAAAAAACATCGGTTACAATTTTACTATACATGGTATTTTTGAATCAGGTTTTCATAGAATTTTAACCAGTTAACCTTCTGTTCTCCTCCTAAAAGTTCATTAGAAATGATAGAAATAAAAGTGCCATTTACTTGTTTGACCGCGCTGTAGAGCTGGTCTAATTCTCCAAAAATCTGATCTTCCTTTCTGAGATTGATCATGGCGTAATCATGAAAAGCAAAGGGATGAATTCTGATCGGTTGCTGTAATTCAAGATTAATGTCATAAAAATGGAAAGGAAAAGATGTCCCGGCTCTGAAACCTATTTCATGTGTATATCCCATGGTATAGTCATCGGTGAATTCGGTTTCGACCAGATTTCTGTAGGTTTCCGGAATGTCTACGCGATTATAGCGCATTCTGGAGTTTGTTATTGAGCGGTTTATTACATTTGCCAGTTGTTTTTTTTCCTGCTTCAACAAATCATTATCTCTGAAAGAGCTATAGGAGGCAGCCAATGACACAGTACTATAGTCGGCTACCGATTTTATAAGATATTTAAATCGATTACTGTTGGGAGATACATTTTTATCATAAGTTGAATATTCTGCAAACTGAAAAAAGAACATGCTTTTTACCTGGAATTTTTTGTGCAATGCGATCAACCAGGAGAAATTATTATACGGATCTTGTTTAGGGTTAAACCATACCCTTATGCGTTGCCCTACCCGTCTTAATTTGAAAGTCCCTAAATCCAGAATAAAACCAGCCAGACTGCGAACAAATCCCCTATAAGCAAAACAGTGCGAGGTGGTAACATCTATAACCGAAGTGTATTTGTAGGCATTCCTTTTATATTCAAGATCCGGGAACTTTTCTTTAAGCTTATCCAGAAGTTTAAAAGTCCAGATATCTACTACAGGCTGTCTCAGAAACTTATGCCTGTATGCCAAACTCTCCGATGGCGGAAACCTGCCGTGAATATCCTTTACATGTGGCAAGTACTCCTCATAGCGGCTCAACAGGTAAAAACTTGCTGAAAAAATATCAAAAGGGAGGTTACTTCTCTCCCCCGTTCTAAAAAAGCATGGTACTCCCTCCCAGTCTGCAACATTTATCTGAAGATCGTTAATCCCCTGCTCAAACAACAGGTCATTACTACGAATAAAAAATTCGTTTTGTAAGGGTTGCTTGGTATATGTAATCTTTGGCCCTGTATGCTTTATAAAATCCTCAACCTTGGTGGAGTACAATACCTCTATCCCCAGGATTTTGGTAAAAAGGTGCTTCATGGTATAGCTGAAGCGCGGAGTTATCTGATGGGTATAGATTAGTAACATATGCCTATTGAATGCCAAAAATACAAATTCCAATTACGATTTTAATATACTGTCCTCAGAACAGGATTGGTATATGTCGGGATTTGAATTATTTAATGCTGTTTTTTGAATTATTATTAATCCCACGAATACCATATTGGGAACTTTAAACTATTTATACCCGTCAATAATTATAATATTGATTCGTCTGCAAAGCTAAAATAATGCTCAGATGTAACTATCAGGTGATCCAGAATACGGATATCCATGGCCAATGCGGCTGTTTTTAGTTTTTTGGTTATTGCAACATCCGCCTTGCTGGGTTTTAAAGTACCGGAAGGATGATTATGGGCTAATACAAGTGCTACAGCTCCTACTTCAAGAGCCTCTTTAATTACAAGTCTTACATCTACCAACGTAGCGGTAATTCCCCCTTTACTCAATTGCGACATTTTCAATACGGCGTTAGCGTTATTCAGGTGGACTATCCAAAATTCTTCATGTGCTAATTCCCCTATTACAGGCTGCAATATTTTAAATGCATTTTTACTATTGCTAATTTTGACAACTTTTCGCCTTCCTTCAATTCTTCTTCTCCTGCCCAGCTCCAAGGCCGCAATTATTGCAACTGCTTTTGCCTCTCCAATACCATTGAATTTCATCAATTGTTGCACAGATAATTTTCCCAGTTCGTTTAGATTGTTATTTACTTTTGCAAGTATTTTTTTTGCAAGAGCGACTGCACTTTCTCCAGAACTCCCGGAGCCAATTAATATAGCTACCAGTTCAGCATCGGAGAGAACCGATCTGTTCTTTCGCAAGAGTTTTTCGCGGGGTCTGTCGTCTTCAGACCATTGTTTTATAGAGAAAGAAATTGATTTTTTGGTCATATTATAAAGATAGCATATCCGCTTAGACCTGAGATAGATTCAGCTTTGAAAAATACAGCCTGTCCTGTTTAATTAAGACCGTTCTGCCAGTTGCTTTACTTCTTCAAGATTTAGTCCGCCATAATTGCCCGAACTCATTAATAGCAACACAGTATTTTTATAATCCTGTTCAAAAACAAAATCTTTAAATTCCTTTGCTTCTGTAAAAATACTAAGATCAGCACGTTCAAATGCTTTTGAAATCTGAGCTGGAGTTACTTCTTTAAGTTTCTTGATTTTTACAGATTCTGGCAGGTAAAATACGGCTGCCACATCTGCCTGGTCCAATGCCCCTTTGTACTCCTCTAAAAATTCAGGGTTAAAACTACTGTAAGTATGCAATTCCAGGCATGCAATTACCTTTCTGTCGGGATATTGTTCTTTTACGGCCCTTGTTGTGGCGGCTACCTTGCTTGGTGAATGAGCAAAATCCTTAAAGATGGTACAGCTATCTCCTTCACCAATCTTCTCTAACCTTTTAGATGCTCCGCTAAAACTTGCAATTGCCAGATAGAAATCGTCTTCATCCACTCCTATATTCTGACAAATCCATTTGGCCCCTGCTAAGTTGCTCAGGTTATGTCTGCCAAAAATTTCTAATGGCATATTTCCTTCGGGACTTGCCAATAGCGTTTGCCCTCCTTTTACCATGTACTCAGGAGTGGTATACGGAAATTTTCTGATCGTGTTTTGTGAGTTCTCCACCAACTTTTTAACTTCCGCATCCTCGCTATTGTAAGTAATACTTCCTCCTTTCACAATACTGTCTATAAATATCCTGAATTGTTCGACATAATTATCAAATGTTGGAAATACATTAATATGGTCCCATGCAATACCACTAAGCAAGGCTATATTTGGCCGGTATAAATGAAACTTTGGTCTTCTGTCTATTGGAGATGACAGATACTCGTCACCTTCGAGTACAATAAAATCATTCTCCTCGGTAAGATGTACCATCCGATCAAATCCGTCAAGTTGAGCTCCAACCATATAGTCAACTTTTTTATTGTGATAGTTTAGGACATGTAAAATCATAGCCGTGATAGTGGTTTTACCATGGCTGCCTCCTATTACTACTCTTGTCTTATTTTTGGACTGTTCGTATAAAAATTCAGGGTATGAATATATCTTCAGACCTAGTTTTTTAGCTTTAGCAAGTTCCGGGTTTTCGGGTTTGGCATGCATACCCAGAATAATGGCATCGATCTTTGGACTAATTTTCTCAGGAAACCAACCAAATTTTTCAGGGAGAAGACCATCCTTTTTCAATCTGCTTTTTGAAGGCTCAAAAATAACGTCATCACTTCCGGTTATGGTATATCCCTTATGATGCAAGGCAAGAGCCAGGTTGTGCATTGCGCTACCTCCAATAGCAATAAAGTGTATCTGCATTTACTATCAATTATTTGGCAAAGATAGGAATAGAAAAGTGCTTCCCAAACCTTTCATTCCCCTCCATATTCTTTTTATCTTCGTATCTGGCAGCGATTTTTAACAGGTCATTAGAAACGGTTAAGGAATAGTTGATGCCAGGAGAATCAAAAACTATGGAGATTAAACTTTCGGAAATTCAAAGCAAAGAAATAATGCCAGGTTACCATGGTAAATTGGTACATACCGATAATATGACTCTTGCCTATTGGGATGTTGAAGAGGGTGCAGTAGTGCCAGAACATTCTCATATGAACGAGCAGATAATGCAGGTATTGGAGGGAACATTCGAATTTACCGTAGCAGGGATAACCAAAATTTATAAAGCCAATGATCTGGTGGTGATTCCGGGCCATATCCCGCATAGTGGAAGGGCCATAACTAGCTGCAAATTAATGGATGTTTTTAGTCCGGTTAGGGAAGAATATAAATAGGTCTATCATTAAATTCAATAAAATATGCGCATTTCTCTTAGTGGTAAAAAGGCCCTGATTGGCGGAAGTAGCGGGGGTATTGGGAAAGCCATTGCTGAACAATTGGCAATAAGTGGTGCCAGCGTTACTCTTATGGCCAGAAATGAAGAGAAGTTAAACACTATTGTCAAAGATCTACCTTCCGACGACACTCAGAAACATAGTTATTTGGTAGTGGATTTTACAGATTTTGCCACTTACAAAAAAACCATAACCTCTTATTTTAAAAACAACTCAATAGATATTCTGGTAAACAATACTCAGGGGCCGGCATCGGGAGGTGCCATGGAGAAGGAAATTGATGATTATCAGGAAGCGTTTGACCTGCTTTTTAAATCCGTGGTTTTCACGACTGAATTGGCCTTGAAAAATATGATAGCCAAAAAATGGGGCAGAATTATAAACGTGGCTTCTGTATCGGTCAAAGAACCACTTTCTTATTTAGCCCTCTCCAATACCATACGTGCTGCAGTAGTCACCTGGGCCAAGAGTCTTGCAATTGACGTGGGCGTTAGCGGTATAACCGTTAACAGTGTACTCACAGGATATTTCAATACAGATCGTATCACTCAGTTGAATGCTAAAAAATCTGAAAAATTAGGCGTTTCTGAAGCAGAGTTGTTACAAACCATGGAAGATTCAACCGCTGTAAAGCGAATTGGAGATCCGAAGGAATACGGCTATCTGGTGGCATTTCTTGCATCCGAAAAGGCAAGTTTTATCACGGGCACCAATATTCCCATAGACGGGGGTTATTTGCGTTCATTATAACTACTATAACCGGGGAGTTCTTAATTGTAGTCCGGACCACTTTCTAATCATTTGGTTGTTAGTATACCCGTTGCACTTCGACCAACTATTTGATTTTTTAGTAACTTTAAATCAATTAACTACAAAACCAATTCTTATGAACTCTAAAGTTTTTCTTGTATTGAGGATAGTATTTGGCTTGGCCCTTTTATTTTTTGGCTCCAACAAATTACTTCAATTTATGGACCCTCCACCACCTCCTGATGCTGCAATGGGGTACTGGACAGCTCTAATGGCCACCAAAACAATGACCCTTGTTGCCATTGTTGAAGTATTATCAGGATTGTCGCTACTGATAAACAAGTATGGGGCCTTAATGATGTTAGTTTTAATGAGTGTTTCTGTCAATGCAGTGCTGTATCATGCATCATTGGCACAGGACGGACTTGTAATGGGCGGAGCATTACTCCTGCTTAACATTGTGATGCTTTACGCCTATAAAGATAAATACAAGGATTTACTAAATGGCTGACAACAGCGGCTATGAATAAGAAATTGACGGTTTCAACCATATGTTGGAACCGTTTTTTTATAAACTCATTTTATCCTTAAAAATATAAGATTGCCTGCGAGACACTTCTATTTCAATATCATTTTGAAGGGTAATTTTTAGTTTCCCGTTAAACCAGGGAACAACACTCTGAATAAAATTAACGTTTATGATTTGCTGCCTGTTAGCTCTAAAGAAACTTCTGGAAGGTAACTTCTCTTCTACTTTATTCAGCGATTTATATAACAAAGGTTTCTCATCCTTAAAATAAACTCGGGTATAGTTCCCGACTATTTCAAAAAGCCATACATCTCCTATCTTTACCAACCAGCATTTTTCACCCTCCTTTATAAAAATCTGGCTGTTATCCGTAAGCTCCTCCCTACTACTAACCGACTTTCCTTCGTCTTTTTCCAGAGCGGATAATACCTTTTCTATAGCCAATGCAAATCTTTTTGCGTTGATCGGTTTTAGCAAATAGTCCAGGGCGTTATAATCAAAAGATTTTATGGCGTATTCATCAAATGCCGTTGTAAAGACTGTAATTGGTACCTCATCCAGCATTTCGAGCAATTCAAATCCGTCTTTTTCCGGCATATTGATATCAAGAAACAACAATTGCGGCCGCTGTAGCTGTATCAAATCAAATCCGCTTTCTACATTCTCTGCTTCTCCGACAACTTCAATTCCGCCGTGTTTTTTGATAAGTACCTTAAGCTCATTTCGAGCCAATCGGGAGTCCTCTACAATTACAGCCCTGATTTTATTCATGACAGTGGAATTTTAATATTGGCAATCACCTCATTATCCGCTTCTTCCAGTGAAAAAGATGCTTTATCACCATAAAGTAATCGAAGACGCTGTCTTATATTACTAAGGCCTAATTGTGTGGAATTCTTGTCCAATTGCAATCTGCCAGAATTCCGAACCTGAATAATTAGTTCTTTCTGTTTTGCTTCGGTTTTAAGTGTAATAACTCCCCCTGCTTTGAGATTAGAGATACCGTGTTTTGTAGCGTTCTCTATCAATAATTGAATGATCATGGGTGGAATTGGTATCAAAAGCGATTTAGGATCAATTTTCTTCACATATTTGAGACGCTGCTCCAACTGAATTTTAGCAAGCTCAATATAATTATCCACCATTTCCAATTCTTCTTCAAGTACTATGGCATTAACATCGGTCTTGGTGAGCGAATACCGCAACATTTCGGATAACTTAGTCAGCATATCCCTGGATTTTTCTACATCTTCTAACATTAATCCCCTAATATTATTAAGGCTGTTAAACATAAAATGAGGATTAATCTGTCCCTTTAAAGTATTTAATTGTGCCTGTTTTAACGTACTGTTCAGCTCGAGTCGTTCAATTCTATCGGCATTAAACTTTAAAAGCAATTTAATGATCAGATAACAGACCAACCACACAAAAATGATAAACAAGGCATTAAATACTATTAATCCTATTTTGTCATAATTTTTGAGGATTCCGAGATCATCTTCTGTAAGTGCCGGGCCAAACTTTATGTAGAAATAGCCAAAAGCAATATTTGACGCTCCATAAATGGCCGAGGTAACCAAATAGGAAATTACTATCTTAATTATTTCTTTGAAACCGAAGTTTTCAAAAAGCACATTGCGCTTAAGGTAGAGGCGAAGGAGAGTAGTAGTAAATATCCCAATTAAAACACCCCCCACTAAGGAGAAAATCAGGAACTCGAAGCTAAGTTCTTTTAATATAAAGACCGATACGATGTTCAGGAAACCCCAGCCTGCAAGTTGGAGCATCCAGAATATCAGATTTCTTTTTTTTATTGAAAGTTGCATAGGTTACCTGCGAATAGTTTCAAATATAAATGAATTCAGTAAATCATATAAAAGTGAAGTAGCGCCCTTTGCTGCCGACGCAGTTTAAAGTAAAAAAGTTGGGAAGTTTTCCTGAAACTACCCAGAGCTACTTCATAGCTCTAAATTGAGAATCATTTATAGATTTCAATTTAGATATATTTAAAGTAGTATACTCAAGATAAGCATCAATACCAGTTTTGCCAGGGCTACCATAATTTTCAATGTTTAAAAGTTCCTATTTGCTTTGTTGGGTAAATATATGTCCGCATGCATGACTATAAATGAGATTTATGATCAGTGGCAAAATACAGGTGCTGAGTGGCACCTTACTGTTTTTTTAGAATGTTACTTGTAAAAGTGGACTACTAATTCCTTTTGGTAGGAGGATATTTTGAAAATACCTTGGTTACAATTTCATATAATTTCTCTTCTTTTACCGAAGGTGAGGCTCCTTCACGGAAAGGGGTTTCGCTAACCGCCTGCCAAACCAACATATCTTTCTGGCTATCTATAAGATCAAATACTATTTCCCGTTCCACATTTGCCCTGTTCAAGGGTATTCCAATAGAAACACCTCCGCCAACATTGCCTCCGGTACCACCAACGCCTACTCCAACGTTACTGTTTTGAGGGTTTCGAAAATCCCGGCTTTGAATATTAATAAGCAATTCTGGTTCTTCAGAAAAGAGAATTCCCTTTTGTTGCATCACTTCATCTACCGCGTTTAGCAACCTTTTTGCATCCAATTGACTCATCCCGGTTTCCATATCCGGATAGTATCCATAGGTTGTATAGTTAGAAAATTCAGTGGTTTTATCGTAATCGTAGACCACCCTCACGGAGCTGCATGAGGCACAAAATATTGCAAGCAGTACTATAGCCAGACTTCTCATCTTAGCATTTTATATAAAATTACTGAAAAAAAAGATGGTAAATGTAAGTGTGGTTATTTAATCGTTGAGTAGCTCCCACAAGCGATCTTTAAGGTCTTGCAATCCAAATTGTGCAACCGATGATATAAACAAATAAGATACCCCTATCAGATCTCTATCCAGTTCAATTTTCATTTCATCCATTAACTCTTCATCAAGCATATCGCTTTTAGAAATAGCAACTAACCTTTCTTTATGTAGCAGTTCGGGATTATACCTTCGCAATTCATCAAGTAAAACCTCGTATTCTTTACTAATATCAACACTGTCTGCAGGAATTAGAAATAAGAGAATTGCATTTCTCTCTATATGTCTAAGAAAATAATGCCCAAGACCTTTGCCCTCTGCAGCACCTTCTATAATACCCGGAATATCTGCTATAACAAAGCTCTTAAAATCGCGATGCTGTACAATTCCGAGGTTCGGTTTTAAGGTAGTAAACGGATAGTCCGCTATCTTGGGCTTAGCCGAAGTCATCACAGAAAGTAAAGTAGATTTTCCGGCATTCGGATAACCTACAAGACCAACATCGGCCAGGACTTTCAATTCGAGAGTCAGCTGTTTTTCATGACCTGGAATTCCTGGTTGGGCGTATCGGGGGGTTTGGTTTGTTGCGCTTTTAAAATGCCAATTTCCACGACCACCCATGCCCCCTTCCGCAATTATAATTTCTTCATTGTCTTTGGTAATCTCGAAAACCACCTCATTACTTTCCGCTTCGCGTATTACTGTACCCAGAGGAACTTCTACATAGACATCCTGGCCATCTGCCCCGGTACTGCGGTTTTTACTACCGTGTTCTCCATGACCTGCTTTAAAATGCCTCTTGAATTTAAAATTGAGTAAGGTCCATAAATTTTTATTCCCTCGGACAATAATATGACCTCCACGGCCACCGTCACCTCCGTCCGGACCTCCTTTTGTGATATATTTTTCCCTGTGCAGATGTACTGATCCTTTACCTCCATTGCCGGAAGACACATGTACCTTTACGTAGTCTACAAAATTACCTTCGGTCATTATTAGTAAAATTTAACGGGCCTGATCATAACTTTTTACAGTTAGTGAATTTCTTTACTTATCAAATATGTCAGCCCATCTTGTTGATCTATAACCCAGGAAAGTCCGTATTCAAATGTCCTGATTGCGCCTATTTTTTCGAGTGCTTTCTGAGAACGTGTATTCTTTTTGTTTACGTAGAAAACCACTTTTCTGAAATATTTAAGTGCATGATTGATCATTAGTTGTTTCACCTCCCGGTTATAGCTTCCACCCCAATAATTTCTTTTAAGAAATGTCCAGCCAATTTCTACAATTCCTTCTGCCTGGTCGATGATTTTAAATCTTGAGCTTCCAATGACATTATTGTCTTCTATTTCCAATATACACAATGCGCCTGCTGATGCCATTGACTCTTTAAAGAATTGGGAAAACCCTTCCCTCGTATGTCTTTTTTTATCCTGATGCTGTTCCCAGATCAAAGTATCCGAAGCTGCATCATAAAGGGGTTCGAAATCCGAATCGACCAAGGGTCTGAGAATTACATGTCCGCCGGTTAAAATGGGTTGTAAATCAATATACATATCCAGGATGGCAGCCAAAGCTTTGATGATTAATTATTCACGGCTTGCAGGGAATCAATCAGCTGTAGTAAGCGTTCAGTAATTTCCTGAATCTCGCCAATTCCATCGACCACATGAAACTTCCCCTGGGCATCGTAATATGCTCTAAGGGGGGCCGTTTTTTGATTGTATTCATCAAATCGATTTTTAATCTTGGATTCGTCCTGATCATCTGTCCTGCCGCTTTCTTTACCTCTCTCGAGCAAACGTGCAATTAATTCCTCATTTTTGGCTTCCAGGGCTATTGTAGCATCGATCTGCATATCTTTGGATTCGAGGAAATTATCCAGGGCCTCAGCCTGAGCTGCAGTTCTTGGAAAGCCGTCGAAAATAAATCCGCTGGCATCCGGATTGTTATCTACCTCATCCTGAAGCATCTTAATCGTAACTTCATCTGGCACTAAATCTCCCTGGTCCATAAAAGACTTGGCTAATTTCCCAAGTTTGGTTTCATTTTTAATATTATACCGGAAAACATCTCCGGTAGAAATGTGTTTAAGGTTATACTTTTCTTTTAGAAAAGCTGCTTGGGTTCCTTTACCGGCCCCCGGCTTTCCAAATAAGACAATATTTATCATTTGGTTTTGGTTTAGTTGGTATACTTCTCTCAAATTTCTTCCCATTTCTTTGTAGTCCAATCCATAACCCACTATAAATTTATCCGGTATTTCCATACCAAAATAGTCGATGGTATACTCTCCGTTATAGAGTTCTGATTTGTAAAACAGGCTGGCAATCTTAAAATCTTTTACATTGGTATTGGAAAACAGATGTACCAGCTTTTGTAAAGTTCGACCGGTATCTATTATATCTTCCAGTATAATTACACTTCTTCCGGCAATGTTCTCCGGCACATCCAATAATGTTTCCACTATCCCGGTTGAAGTAAGGCCACTGTATGAACTCAATTTAACAAAAGAAACCTCGCAAGGGTGCGGGTAATGTTTTAGGAAGTCGGACGTAAACATAAAAGCACCATTGAGAACTCCTACAAAAATGGGGATTTTATCTTTATAATCTTCAGCGATCTCCGCTGCAATTTTCTCGACAGCCCGGAGTATTTCCTCCTCTGTAAGAAATGGTATAAATTGTTTGTCTTTAAGCTTTACCAATGGTTGTTTTCTTAAGGAACTGCGAAGATAACATTTTGATTTCTCTTTTTTAGGTGTCTCCTCAGGGATTCTGAGATTTAGGTGTATTTTTGTACCTCCATAGGGCCGACGGATAGATGGCCAAAAAAGTGAATAATGAGCTATTTTTCATCGGATTTTAAACTTGGTATTCTGGGGGGAGGACAATTGGGTAAAATGCTTCTTTATGAAACCCGCAAGTGGGATATTACCACATGTGTTTTGGACCCTTCAAATGATGCTCCATGTAAAATAGCGTGCAATGAATTTGTTGTTGGGGATTTGTTAGACTTTGATACAGTATACAATTTTGGAAAACAGCTGAATCTTGTTACAATTGAGATCGAAAATGTGAATTTAGCCGCGTTGGAAAAATTGGAACAAGAAGGTGTAGGTGTATATCCGCCAACCCAAACCCTGGAGATTATTCAAAATAAAGCCTCCCAAAAATTATTTTATAAAGATCACAATATCCCAAGTGCAGCATTTGTCCGATTTGCATATACCAGTGAAATCCTTGATAGTATAGCAAATGGCGGACTCAATTACCCCTTTGTATGGAAAAGCACCAAATTTGGATATGATGGGCAGGGTGTAAAGATTGTTAAAAATTCACTGGATCTTGAAGGGCTGCCAAATGTTGAATGCATCACTGAAGAGCTGATCCCCTTTAAAAATGAATTAGCTGTAATTGTTGCCCGGAATGCGAAAGGCGAGGTGGTTACTTATCCTGTGGTTGAAATGGAGTTTCATCCAGAGGCTAATCAGGTCGAATACGTTATTTGCCCTGCAAGAATAGATGAAAAGTTAGCAGAGAATGCCCGTAAAATTGCACTAAAGGTATCTCAGGGACTAAAACATGTAGGTATATTGGCCGTTGAACTTTTTTTGACGCAACAGGATGAAATATTGGTAAATGAAGTAGCCCCCAGGCCACATAATAGCGGGCATTACAGTATTGAATCTAGTTTTACCAATCAGTTTGAACAACACATCAGGGCTATACTTGGCCTGCCACTTGGAAATGCAGAAAGTAAATTGGCCGGAATAATGGTAAATTTAGTTGGAGAAGAAGGCTATACCGGGGATGTCCTTTATGAAAACATTGAAGATATTCTGGGTATGAACGGAGTAACTCCGCATATTTATGGTAAAAAACAAACAAGGCCCTTCAGAAAAATGGGTCATGTGACCATAATTAATAAAGATATAGATAGTGCCCGTGAAATAGCTGAAACGGTAAAGAAAACCATAAGGGTCATAAGCACATAAATTATTTGAATTTAAGTATTTACGATTGTCTGTTATAATTTTATAATTATTGATTAACACGTTTAAATCGAGATTTTATGAAAAAAGTTGCTGTGGTAATGGGGAGTACAAGCGATCTTTCTGTAATGCAGGAGGCCATTGATGTTTTGAAGGGTTTTGATATTGAAGTATACGTTGATATTGTATCTGCACACAGAACGCCCGAAAAATTATTCGAATTTGGTAAAAACGCCCATAAAAACGGTTACACCGTCATAATTGCAGGTGCTGGCGGAGCGGCACATTTACCCGGAATGCTGGCTGCACTATCACCATTACCGATAATAGGAGTTCCTGTGAAAAGTAGTAATTCTATCGATGGCTGGGATTCTGTACTTTCAATTCTTCAGATGCCGGGCGGGGTCCCTGTTGCCACGGTTGCGTTAAACGGAGCAAAAAATGCCGGAATACTTGCAGCCCAAATCATTGGTAGTGGTGACCAGTGCACCCTGGATAAAATAGTGCTTTACAAAGAAGGGCTTAAACAAAAGGTCATTGAAGGATCGGAAGTGCTGAGAAAAGGAAAATGAGAATTGGAATATGCAAATCTAAGATAGTCTTCAACCGCCTAATTTTAAACTTTTAATCATATATGAACCCCCTTTTAACCCCATTTGATACCGCTCCCTTTTCTGAATTAAAAAACACACATTTTAAGCCCGCATTTCTTAAGGCAATGGAAAATGCTCGTGAAGAGATAAACGCAATAACAGAAAATACTTCCGCCCCAACTTTTGAAAATACAATAGAGGCGCTGGAATTTTCGGGACAACAATTAGACAGGATCTCCAGTGTATTTTTTAACCTCAATTCCGCTGAGACCAATGAGGGGATTCAGAAAATTGCTCAGGAGGTTTCACCATTGTTATCAGAATTTAGTAACGACATCACTTTAAATGAAACCTTATTTAACAGGGTTAAATCTGTATATGAACAAAAGGAAATACTTAAGCTGTCTACAGAACAGCATATGCTGCTCGTAAAGAAGTATAAAAGTTTTAGCCGGAATGGAGCTAATCTGACTAAAGAGAAAAAAAAGAAACTTCGGGAAATTGATAGCGAACTTGCTAGGCTCAAGCTAAAATTTGGGGAAAATGTATTGGCAGAAACAAATAAATTTGAATTACATATTACCAATGCCAAGGAACTGGATGGCCTCCCCGTAAGTGCAAAAGAGGCAGCAGCTTTACTCGCAAATTCGAGAGAAAAAGAGGGTTGGTTGATCACTTTGGATTATCCCAGTTACGTTCCCTTTATGAAATACGCCCGGAAGCGCGATTTAAGAAAGAAGTTGGCTCTCGCCTTTGGCAGTAAAGGATTTCACAAAAATGAATTGGATAACCAGCAGAATGTATTAAAGATTACAAAACTGCGTTTTAAACGTGCACGTCTTTTAGGATATGATACACATGCACATTTTGTATTAGAAGAACGGATGGCAGAAACGCCCGAAAAAGTCCATGATTTCCTTAATGAATTATTAGAAAAAGCCAAGCCCGCTGCTATTCGCGAATTTAAACAATTAGAGAACTTTGCCAGGGATTTAGACGGGATAGAAAACCTGGAGAAATGGGATGCTGCATTTTATTCTGAAAAATTGAAACAGGAACTTTTTAATCTTGACGATGAAAAATTAAAACCTTACTTCAAATTAGAAAATGTTATAACAGGAGTCTTTAAAGTAGCCGAAAAACTCTTTAAACTTCGGTTCCAAGAGGTCTTTGATATTGATAAGTATCACAAAGAAGTAAAAACATATAGAGTAAGTGATGAAGAAGGCAAGTTAATCTCCTTGTTTTATGCAGATTTCCATCCCCGTAAAGGCAAACGCGGCGGGGCATGGATGACATCCTACAAACCACAATATCACAAAGGAGGTGAAAATGTACGTCCTCATATATCAAATGTTTGCAATTTTACTCCTTCTACACCCAGTAAGCCGTCTTTGCTTACTTTTAATGAGGTAACCACATTATTCCACGAATTTGGACATGGCTTACATGGAATGCTGGCAAACACAAACTATCCTAGTTTATCTGGCACATCCGTATACTGGGATTTCGTCGAACTTCCCAGTCAGGTAATGGAAAACTGGTGCTATGAAAAAGAAACGCTCGAATTGTTTGCCACGCATTACAAGACAGGGGAACTGATTCCTATGGATATGGTGGCGAAGATAAAGGAATCAGCCACTTTCATGGAAGGAATGGCAACTCTTAGACAACTGAGTTTTGGTTTCCTGGATATGTCATGGCATGGAACAGATCCAACACAGATAACAAGTGTTAAAAATCATGAGGTTAAAGCTTTTAAAGGCACTCAACTTTATCCCAATACCGAGGAGACATGCATGAGTACTTCTTTTTCACATATATTTCAGGGTGGATATGCATCTGGTTATTACAGCTATAAATGGGCAGAGGTATTAGATGCCGATGCATTTGCTTATTTTAAGGAGAAAGGCATATTTAATGTAGAAGTTGCAGCCAGTTTTAAAGAACATGTGCTGTCCAGGGGTGGAACAGAAAAGCCTATGGTCCTATACAAACGTTTCAGAGGAAGTGAACCAAGGATCGAAGCACTTTTAGAGCGGGCAGGCCTGGTAAAAAAATCAAGTTGAAAATTGCCGTCTGCTTAGTTTACGGTCAATAATTTTATGGTATACACCAGCGTTGAATCTGGCGACAAAAAATCAGGATATACTTCTCTTTTACTCAAATTCGGTGGGATAATTAATTTTCTTTCCTCCCCCATCCTCATGCCATTTACTCCCTGATCAACACCTTCGATGACCATTCCTGAGCCCAATACAAACCTTGGCTGGTTAACACCCCTGTCTTTAGAGGTATAAAGTATAGTCCCGTCAATATATCCCATGGTTTCCTCAATTATAACCTCATTCCCATTCTCGGCAATGATTCCTGTGCCCGGTTTGATAATCTCATATCGCAAACCGGATTCCAGAGTCACTTCTTTTTTTTGATTTTCTCTGCAGCCTAGCATGCAGCTTGTTAAAATAAAAACACTCATAACGCTCCGCAAAGACCACTTTAATTTGTACTTCATATAAAATTCAGATATAATTTTAATTCAAATTTAAAAATTGAAAACCGGTTTTTGGTATAAATGATTTCCGGACTTTCAATTCCATTATTAATTGGCTAAAATGTCGCTCATTCTTGTATTTGTAAAATAGCATTATAACCTCCTTCAAGATTTACCACCTTATATCCCAGTGAATCGAGCACTGAAGCTGCTCTTGCACTTCTTCCTCCCATTTTACAATAGAGGTATATGGTTGTTTCTTTGTCTGCAATATTGAACTTTTCGATAAACTTAGGGTCATAAAAATTGATGTTAATTGCATGCTCCAAATGTCCTGATTCAAACTCCTCAGGTGTCCTGACGTCTACCAATACTATATTTTCAGTATGCTTTTGTGAAAATTCTGTGATAGGTTTTGACTTTATTTGCGAATAACCTATGTTCACAAATAGTAACATTGTTAAAAAAACAGCAAATTTCATTGGACTTAGGTTTTATATAAAAGTAAGTATATTCACCAAATTCCACTAAATTTGATACTGACAAAAAATAGTATGCCAGCTCACAAATTGCAACCGGACACCTGGGTAGATTCATATGCAGATTACCTTTTTAATTATGCTGTGGCCAGGGTAAGTGATTCGGAAATCGCAAAAGACCTGGTGCAGGAAACATTTTTTGCGGGCTTAAAGTCGGCCAAAAATTACAAAGGAACCGCGGCTGAAAGAACCTGGTTGATTGCAATTTTAAAGCGAAAGGTAATAGATTATTATCGCAGGATAAATTCAAAAAAAGGAAAGGCCGAAGTTAGAATTAATTACAATACAAATACTGATGCCGAAGGAGACTGGTTAGAGGAGCAGGTAGCGGACCCTAATAGTTTGAAGGAAAATAACGCTGTTGAGAACAGGGAGTTAGGTTTGGCAATACAGGATTGTATTTCGAAACTACCTAAGAAACAGTCGAGAGTATTTACCATGAAAACCATTCAGGGAATAAGCACTGAAGATATTTGTAAAGAACTTGGCATAAATCCGTCTAACCTTTGGGTAATGGTACATAGGGCACGCACTGCACTTATGGGTTGCCTGAACGAAAATTGGTTTAAAGTATGATCTCTTGTGAGCAAGCTGCAATAATTTGCAATAAAACTCAATATCGCGAAGCTTCATTTTTGGAAAAGATAAAACTTCGTTTACATCTTTTTGTATGCAAGACATGTGCTGCATTTACAAAAAAGAACACCCTGTTTACCGCACTTTGTGAAAAAGCCCACATACATCAGCTCTCTGAAGAGGAAAAGCACCGAATGAAAAGAGAGTTAGAAAACAAGTATTAGAGATACTTGTACAGTACCCAAACAACTGCCCACCAAAAAATTGGTATTGCTTCCACCCAAAATGAAGCAAAGTAATTTGACTGATTTCTTTTCGTAATGTACATCAGAATACCAAGGGTAAGAAATAGTAATCCACAACTTATAGCTTCGAAAGTACTCAGCTCATCTTTTAGAAAAGTGAGGCAAAAAAAGAGAATAGAAGCAAAAGCTCCAAAATTTTTTGTGTTCGCTACCCCAAAGCGCTGAGGGAGTGTATTTAATTCCGGACTATCAAAATCAAGATCGCGTATCTCAAATGGTAATAGTAAGACAATAACCAGCACAAAACGCTGAACAGTTTCTACTGCAAAGTCCCAGGAAATGGGTTCATTAATAGCCAGAATGGGAAGAACAACAGTTGTCCCCGCCCATATTAAACCCACAAGTGCAATTTTAATCAGGCCATGACTGCGTAATTTTATTCGCATTGGAAGAATTGGCAACGCATATAAACCAGTGAGCAAAAGTAATACACCAATTGCCAACCAGGTTTTCAGGTTTAAAAAATAGGCGTGATAAATGGCGATTCCCAGGCACACAAAACTAAAAAACTGAATGTTTTTATGATATCTGTTTGCGACCAAAATGTACTTTTCCGCTTCTACCCCGTATTTTATGAAATTATAACAGGCAATGGTTCCAAAAAAGACATAAAATGAAAGGTGATTATCAGGCAAAATGTTTAAGAAAACTACCGAAACCTGAATTAGACAAAATACGGCAAGCGCAACATGAATACTGGCATCTAGGTAAAAATCAAATAATTTTTCCAATAGTTTCATTAAACAAAAGTAGCCAAACTGTCAATAACCTTCGATGTAGTGAAAACTTTAATTTACCACAGAGGAAAAAGCCCTTTTTAACGGAATAAATTCCTAATTTTGTGCACCTTAAAATTAGAATAAGACATCAACATGAGGACAGACGTTTTTGCAACTCGCCATATAGGCATAAGAGAGGAAAATCTACCAAAAATGCTGAGTACAATTGGCGTTGAAAGTATAGAACAGCTAATCAACGAAACCATTCCGGACGACATCAGGCTTAAAAATTCTCTTGATCTGGATAAGCCAATGGAGGAAGACGTTTTCTTAAATCATATCCATCAGCTTTCAAACAAAAATAAAGTATTCAAAAGCTATATTGGCCTTGGTTATCACGAGAGCCTTACCCCCTCAGTAATTAAAAGGAATATACTTGAAAATCCAGGATGGTATACGGCGTATACACCCTACCAGGCAGAGATTGCTCAGGGCAGATTAGAAGCACTTTTGAATTTTCAAACAATGGTTTGTGATCTTACCGGAATGGAATTGGCCAATGCCTCCTTGTTGGATGAAAGTACTGCCGCTGCGGAGGCTATGACTATGTTATTTGATGTAAGAAGCAGAGATCAAAAGAAAAATGAGGATGTAAAGTTCTTTGTTTCTGAGGAGGTATTACCACAAACAATATCACTTCTAAAAACGAGATCTGCTCCGTTAGGAATACAATTGGTAATTGGAAATCATACAGATTTTACTTTTGAGTCGGGTTTCTTTGCGGCACTTTTACAATACCCGGGTAAACACGGTGAAGTATTTGATTATAGTGGTTTTATGGAGAAGGCCAAAGAACAGCATATGAAAGTTGCTGTCGCTGCTGATATACTAAGCCTCGTATTACTCAGACCTCCGGGAGAATTTGGCGCAGATGTGGTTGTAGGCACCACCCAGCGATTTGGAATACCTCTGGGCTACGGTGGACCGCATGCCGCATATTTTGCTACCAGAGAAGAGTACAAACGCAATATCCCCGGCAGAATAATTGGTGTTACCAAAGATACAGATGGTCAGCAGGCATTAAGAATGGCTTTACAGACCCGGGAACAGCATATCAAGAGAGATAAGGCCACCAGTAATATTTGTACTGCCCAGGTCTTATTAGCGGTTATGGCTGGTGCCTATGCCGTATATCATGGTCCGGAGGGACTTTCTTATATAGCAGAACAAGTACATTCAAAAGCCAAAAAGTTAAGTCGAACCCTGGAGAATTTAAGTATAAATCAAACCAACACCATTTTCTTTGACACCCTTTCCCTTGAGGTTGAAAATGCGGCTAAACTTAAAGATATTGCCGAGAGTAAAGGGATAAATTTCAATTATTTCAGCACTACCGGTGTTTCTATTTCTGTAAATGAATCGACATCTATGGCCGATATCCAGGAGATTGTTTCATGTTTTGAAATACTGTCTGGCAAAGGCCCCCTCCCAGCATCGGCAACTACCCAAGTAGCAGTAATTCCTGAGGCGCTAAAAAGAACTTCGAAATATTTGGACAATGAAGTGTTCAACTCTTATCATTCGGAGACAGAATTAATGCGTTATCTTAAAAAACTGGAGCGGAAAGATCTTGCATTAAACCATTCGATGATTTCCTTGGGATCCTGTACTATGAAGTTGAATGCAGCCACGGAGATGTTACCTTTAAGCATGCCCGAATGGGGCAATATACACCCCTTTGTTCCTATAGAACAGGCCGTCGGGTATCAAACTGTATTAAGGGAACTGGAGAAAGATCTTTCGGTAATAACAGGTTTTGCCGGAACTTCTTTGCAGCCCAATTCCGGGGCACAGGGCGAATTCGCCGGATTAATGACAATACGTTCTTACCATGCTTCACGGGGTGAGTCACAAAGAGATGTGTGTATTATTCCTGCTTCGGCACATGGAACCAATCCTGCTTCCGCAGTTATGGCCGGGATGAAAGTAGTGGTTTCAAAAACTGATGAAAAGGGTAATATTGATCTGGAAGATTTAAAAGAAAAGGTGAAAATGCACTCAGAGAACCTGGCAGCATTAATGGTAACTTACCCTTCCACACATGGGGTTTTTGAATCATCTATCAGACAAATTACAAGCTTAATACACGAGCATGGGGGGCAGGTATATATGGATGGTGCCAATATGAATGCCCAGGTAGGGTTAACAAATCCTGCCACTATTGGTGCTGATGTCTGCCACCTTAACCTTCATAAAACTTTTGCAATTCCTCATGGTGGTGGTGGGCCCGGAGTTGGACCAATTTGTGTTGCAGATCAGTTATTACCATTTTTACCTGGAAATCCCCTTATAAAAACCGGAGGCGAAAATGCCATCACCGCCATCTCATCTGCCCCCTGGGGAAGCTCTTTGGTCTGTTTAATCTCCTATGCCTATATAAAAATGTTAGGTGAGGCGGGTTTAACCAAATCAACGGAAATAGCAATTTTAAATGCCAATTACATTAAGCATAGATTAAGTGGCAATTTTGATGTGCTTTATTCTGGTGAAAATGGCAGGGCAGCCCATGAAATGATAATTGATTGCAGGCCTTTTAAGCAAAAAAATATTGAGGTCACAGATATAGCTAAACGTCTGATGGATTATGGTTTTCATGCCCCTACAGTTTCGTTTCCCGTGGCAGGAACCATTATGATAGAACCGACAGAAAGTGAGAATTTGGCAGAGTTGGACAGGTTTTGTGATGCCATGATCTCAATCCGGGAAGAAATAAATCTTATTTCCGATAATACGGAAAACAACCTCTTAAAAAATGCGCCTCATACGCTGGCCATGGCTACGTCCAGTTCTTGGAATTTTGCTTATAGCCGGGAACAGGCTGTTTTTCCACTACCGTATGTTGAGGATAACAAGTTTTGGCCAAGTGTAAGAAGGGTTGATGATGCTTATGGAGATCGTAATCTAATTTGTACCTGTACACCCATTGAGGCATATGCAGAGACGGAATAGTATTTAAATTTCACGTGGCAATAAGATTTATTCATATAAAACGCTGTATTCCAGCGCTTTGAATCCCTTCAGGCCTAAGTGGGCATCGTATTCTTATTTAGGCACCCAAATTGACATTTGCTTTTTTTATTACCTTGTTAAATACTAACCGTAACTAATTGCAATGAAAATAAGTATTACAGGCACAGGATGCTATATTCCTTCCATTATTACTACCAATAAGGATTTTGAGGAAATGCTATTTCTCGATAATGAAGGGGCTTCTTTTCACCATCCTAATGCTGTCATAATTGAAAAATTTAAAGCTATAACTGGCATAGCTGAAAGGAGGTATGCAAAAAAGGAATTAAACACTTCAGATTTGGGCTTTCTGGCAGCAGATGCGGCGATAACAGATGCGGGCATTGACCCAGAGACCATAGATTATATCATTTTTGCTCATAATTTTGGAGATATTCCATACGGAACTTCTCAGGCTGACACTGTACCAAGTTTAGCGACACGGGTAAAACATCTTTTAAAAATAAAAAACACGAAATGCGTGGCATATGATATGCTTTTTGGATGTCCGGGTTGGATAGAAGGAGTTATTCAGGCACAGGCATTTATAAAAAGTGGTATGGCCAAAAAGTGTTTGGTGATCGGTGCAGAGACGTTATCAAGGGTTGTAGATCCCCACGACAGAGATTCTATGATTTATTCTGACGGCGCGGGTGCAGCGATAATTGAGGCAACTGATTCGGGAGGTGAAATTTTGACACATGGTTCTGAAACCCATGCTAATGGGGAAGCATATTTCCTGTTCTTCGGGGATTCTTATGATAAAAAGTCGACTAATGACAAGCGCTATATTAAGATGTACGGAAGAAAAATATATGAGTTTGCTATTTCACATGTGCCAAATGCAATGAAAGCTTGTCTTGATCAAAGTAACACCACCATTGCCGATGTTAAAAAGATCTTTATTCACCAGGCCAATGAAAAAATGGATGAGGCTATAGTAAAACGTTTCTATAATCTTTATGGCCTTGAGGTTCCCAATAATATCATGCCAATGAATATTCAAAAAATGGGTAATAGTTCTGTTGCTACCATTCCAACCTTATTCCATATGGTAAAACATGGAAAAATAGAAAATCAGAGCATCCAAAAAGGAGATGTTGTTATCTTTGCAAGTGTTGGCGCCGGAATGAATATCAATGCCTTCGTTTACAGATGTTGACAATATGTACGAAAACACCTTTCCCAGTAAACGGTTTAAATACACTTTAAATTTTCTTCAAAAGCATATTTCAACAGAAGAAACTATTTTGGACCTCGGGGTTGAAAACCCTTTTACCAAAATTATGACCACGGCAGGTTACAACGTTAAAAACACTTCCGGGGAGGATTTAGATATCAATATTGAAAATGCAATAAATTCAGATGCCGAAGTAGTTACGGCCTTCGAGATCTTTGAACATATGCTATCCCCCTTTCCGCTGTTGCAAGCTCTGAAAGCGAAGAAATTGGTGGCAAGTATACCCATGCGACTTTGGTTTTCACCAGCATATAGGAGTAAATCGGATCCATGGGACAGACACTATCACGAATTTGAAGATTGGCAATTTGACTGGTTATTGGAAAAGGCGGGCTGGGAGATAATAGACCGTCAAAAATGGACCAACCCGGTTGGTAAAATTGGGATCAGACCCCTATTGCGAAGATTTACTCCCAGATATTATATTATTTACGCCGAAAGGAAAATTAATTAGCACAAAAAACATGAATATGCTAAATTTCAGTTTGGATTGTACTTTACAATTTGAAGCTATCAAATAGGCACATCAATCAATGGACTATTACGTTATCATCCCGGCGCATAACGAGGAAGCTTTCCTGGCAGCTACATTGAATTCTGTTGTAAACCAATCCCACCTACCCAAAAAAGTGATTATTGTTAATGACAATTCCACGGATAATACGCAGCAGATAATTACTCAATTCCGTTCGGAACATCCTTTTATAGCATCCATAAGAATAGATACGAATCCTGACCATATTCCGGGAAGCAAGGTAATTTACGCCTTCAATCAAGGACTTAAAGAAGTAGATCAGGCTTACAATTTCATTGTAAAGTTAGATGCTGATGTTATACTTCCAGAGAATTATTTTGAAAAAATCGCTTTTATTTTTGCAGGCCATCCGGAAGTTGGAATAGCCGGCGGATTTATTTATGAGCAGGACAAGGATGGGAAATGGAAGTTAAACCATCCGATGGACAAAAAACACGTCAGGGGTGCAATTAAATCCTTCTCAAAAAGCTGTTTTAATTTGATAGGTGGTTTAAAGACTGCTATGGGCTGGGATACTGTGGATGAATTATTGGCCCAATATCATGGCTTTGAAATTTACACGGATTCCTCTCTTATCGTAAAACATCTCCGCCCGGTTGGTAAGAATTATGATGAAAAAGCCAGTCTTCTGCAGGGCGAAGCGATGTATACGATGCGCTATGGATTTTGGATAAGTTTAATTGCCTCCTTAAAAATGGCATGGATACAACGGAGTTTAAGGGTATTCCTGAACAATATTGTTGGATTTAGTAAAGCCAGAATTGAAAGTAAGCCCTATTTGGTGGACGAACAGCAAGGAAAATATATACGCAAACTTCGATGGACTAATATTAGATCAAAACTACTCTAAGACCATTTCGAGAGGTGTGCCCGTGGTACCGTTTGGAAAGGCTATCCCTAACAAAGCGGAGATAGTAGGTGCAATATCCGGTATTTCTGTTCTTGTTACAGAACTGCCATTTTTAATCCCTTTACCATAAAACAACAGCGGAGCATGGGTATCATAAATTTGAGGGGATCCGTGTGTTGACCCCGTTCTTGGGTATTCTATAAATCCGGGCTTGTGTACCATTAAAATATCGCCAGAACGTTTTTGATTATAGCCATTTTGAAGAATATATGGAATGCCTTCTGTAAATTCACTGTGCTGCATCTGATAAGCGGTATATACCCTGTCATAAGCATCATAGCTCAATAATTCCGCGGCAAGTGTTTCCTGAACTTCTCTTAATCCGAGGTCCAGGTTTTGAATAATCTTATGGTCTAAAAACAACTGATTGTTCGAGGCGTTCTTCACCAGCTCTGCTGTCCCGTATTTAAAATGCAGAAACTCCCTGAATTTGGGATAAAACACTGAACGATCAAAATAGCCCGCAGGAATTTTTTGTTTTTCGAGGTAGGCCGGAACATTAATGGCGGCGTGGTCGGCGGTAAGAAATAGCGTATATTCTCCTTCACCAACCTCCTTATCCAATGCTCTTAAGAGCCTTTCCAACTCCAGGTCGAGCCGCATATAGGTATCCTGAATTTCCTTAGAATTGACGCCGTATTTATGGCCAATATAGTCTGTGCTCGAATAACTTATAGCTAGAAAATCTGTAGTTCCGTTATTTCCGAGCTTCTCGGCCTCCAATGCCGCAAGAGCAAAATCTGTGGTAATACTATTCCCATAAGGAGTAGATTTAAGAATTTCAAAATCTTCTTTTTTGCTGAGCAAATTTGGAGTACTATGAGGAAAGGTGGGCGTGGTTTCCGTTTCAAAGAGCCCTTCGTATTCATTATCATCCGGTCCGCTTTCTACATAGGTTTTAATACCTTTTAAAGTAGTCCAGGGCTTTTTATATTTCTCTATCACCCTGGATGTGTTATAATTCCTGACCCATTTTGGAAGTTCGCTCATATAATAGGAGCTGCTAATCCAATTCCCTTCATTACTTCCATTGAACCAGTATGCCGCATTGGCTGTATGACCCCCGGGCAATACGGCTCCCCTGTCCTTAATGGCAATAGCAATCACTTTAGCACGCATTTGAGTATGTAGACGCAATTGATCGGTAACCGTTGTGACAGTTAACCTATGCGGCGACATTTTCCCGGCATCGGACGATGTACCTACTGAGGTCTGTAAATCATCTCCGGCACAATACACATTGGAATTACTCTCCTTATCATACCATCCGTTACCTATTATGCCATGAGAAGATGGGGTGGTCCCGGTATAGACCGAAGTATGCCCAGGACCTGTGCTGGTAGGGGCATAATTAAAATGATTGTTTTTACAATTAAAACCCTCGCTTACCAGTCTTTTAAAACCGCCGTCCCCATAATGGTTCCAGAACCTTGTTAAATAGTCGTACCTCATCTGATCAACAACTATCCCAACCACCAACTTAGGAGTTACATAGGGATTGTTTGACTGATCAGCAGTGGTTTTAGACTTTTTCTGGGCATTACTAAAATTGACACTCAATATTAAGGCGCAGCCAACGGCAAGGAGGAAATATTTTTTTCTTTGCATGATATTTAGAGTTGAGCCCAAAAATAATTAAATAAACCCTTAAAAAAATAAATCAAGATCAAATGATGGTTAATATTGTTATTTTTACATCAAGAAGACGATAAGTACTACATGAACTACCTAGCATCTATTGGCAGTTATGCGATCATGGTTCGCGAGGTTTTTAAAAAACCTACAAAGTGGCCGGTAATGAAATCCCTGATTTTGAAAGAAATAGATGAGCTGATCTACGGGTCTATGGGCATCATCATCTTTATTTCTTTTTTTATTGGCGGGGTTGTAGCTATACAGACAGCGCTTAATCTAACAAATCCTCTTATTCCCAAAAACCTTATTGGCTTTGCCACGCGACAATCGGTGATTCTGGAATTTGCACCTACTTTTACTTCAATTATTATGGCAGGTAAGGTAGGTTCGTATATTACTTCGAGCATAGGGACAATGAGGGTTACTGAACAAATTGACGCGCTTGAAATCATGGGAGTAAATTCATTGAACTACCTGGTATTTCCCAAAATAATTGCGATGCTTTTATATCCATTTGTGGTAGCCATTGGTATGTACGTTGGGATATTGGGAGGTTGGATGGCGGCTGTTTTTGGCGGACATACTTCAAGTTCCGAGTTTGTGGAGGGTCTGCAATTGGATTTTATTTCTTTTCATGTCACCTACGCCTTAATAAAGTCTCTGGTTTTTGCAATGGTTATTGCCACAGTTCCGTCCTATCATGGATACTATATGAAAGGTGGTGCGCTCGAAGTTGGAAAGGCGAGTACTACTGCCTTTGTATGGACCAGTGTGGTTATAATAATTTTAAACGGTATACTCACACAACTTTTATTGGGCTAATGATAGTAGTTGAAAATTTACATAAATCATTCGGAGATGCCCATGTACTCAAAGGGATTACAACTACTTTTGACAAAGGGAAGACTAACTTGATTATTGGACAGAGCGGATCGGGAAAGACGGTTCTTATAAAATGCCTTTTGGGTTTGCTGACCCCGGAGGAAGGAACAATTACCTACGAAGGCAAAGTATATTCTGAACTCTCCGGAGATGAAAAAAGGGATTTGAGACAGGATATGGGTATGGTATTTCAGGGAAGTGCTTTGTTTGATTCAATGACAGTAGCGGGTAATGTGATGTTCCCATTGGATATGTTTACCAAACAATCAAAATCCGAAATGCAGGATAGGGTAGATTTTGTGCTTAAGCGTGTTAATTTAGTGGATGCCCACAGTAAATATCCAGCTGAGATATCTGGAGGAATGCAAAAAAGGGTGGCTATCGCCAGAGCTATCGTAATGAATCCGAAATTTCTCTTCTGTGATGAACCCAATTCTGGATTGGATCCAAAAACGGCTATTCTGATAGACAATCTCATTCAGGAAATTACGCAGGAATACGAAATAACAACCGTAATCAATACCCACGACATGAACTCTGTTATGGAAATTGGTGAAAAGATCATTTTTCTTAAAGATGGTATCAAGGAATGGGAAGGCACCAACAAAGAAATCTTTAAAACAGACAATGCTGCGGTGACTAACTTTGTTTACTCCTCAGAACTTTTTAAAAAAGTGCGGCAGATGTATATTGAAGAGAGAAATTAATCTGTGCTCTTTTTAACCTGTACCTTATTATTATTAAGCCGAAGTTTAAGCCACTCATTTAATTTTTTAGAATCGCTTTCAATTTTATTCTGAGCGATCTTATCGTTCCATTTAACTTCGAAAACCGGGATGGTATCTAGCTTGTTAAAATCTGTGGTAATAGTATAAGAGAATCCCATACTCACCAAATTTTCATAATTGGTTTTTGCCTCTTTACTTATTTCACTAAAAGGGATTTGTTGAGACGAAAGTTTACTTAATCTGGCTAATTCCACTTCCAATATTTCAATTCTTCGGTCCTTACTAACTAATTCTGCTTTTTTGGTTTCATATAATTCACTTACATATTTTAACTCCTCCTGTGAGCTGTTTTTAGAGCCCTGAACTATTCTCAGCTCGCAAGTTTGTAATCTCTTAAAATTATTTTTTTTGCCATTCCAAGTGGCGATAATATTATCGGGAATGGTTTCGTTCCCCATAAACACAACTTCTATCAATGAGTTAGTCCCTTCATTGTATTCCACATCGGTAAAATCTTCCAAATACCTGCCCTCACCGGAAAACTGATAACTGGCAATATTCTCTTCAATAAACTGGGCGGCATCATTCCTGAAGCGTGATTCCTTCCATACTTTATAAAAGGTATAGCCGGCAGGGATCATTACTGCGAGAGCTACCAAAGATGCCACTCTCCCTATAAATCTCCGCTTATGAGAATTGGCGTACTTCACCATAGGAAATCGCAATAACTTCAATACAAGAAATGTGGCAAATGCAATAAAAATGGTATTAATTGTAAACAAATACATGGCTCCATAGGCATATTCCCAGTTTTTTACAGCTAATCCAAAGCCTACAGTACATAAGGGCGGCATTAGCGCGGTAGCTATGGCCACACCAAATATTACCGTTGCGATAGTACCTTTTTTTGCACGTGCAATAACTAAGGCAAGACCTCCAAAAAAGGCGATTAGAACATCTCTGATATCCGGTGCGGTTCGTGCAAGTAATTCTGAAGATTCATCGCGTAAGGGGAATAGTGCAAAAAACAAATAAGCTGTAAGAACACTCAGGACTACCATTACAGCAAAATTTTTCAGGGAGCGCCTTAATGTATCAATATCATTGATTGCCAAGGACATTCCAATTCCAAGAATGGGACCCATCAAAGGTGAGATCAACATTGCTCCGATTACAACTGCCGTCGAATTGGCGTTGAGTCCGACAGAAGCGATAAATATGGAACATATTAATATCCAGGAGGTATGTCCTTTGAATGGGATATCGTTAATAATTGCTTCCTTGGTAGTTTCCCTGTCTGTATTCTTACGAATATCAAGTAGATCGGAAAGAAATTTTCTTGTACTCCCAAGCAATCCCTGAAAGTCTTTTTTAATTTCTTCTTTATTGTGTTCTTCTTCGTTATTGGGACTCATACTGCCCCCGTTTTGATTTTCACCCATAGTTATCCATAATATTCGCCAAAATTTTTCTTAACCTTGGCCAAAACTTCTTTTATACTTTGTTCCCTTGATTTTGGTATAATCATTAAGACTTCTTTTTTATCTACAACGATGTAATCCTGCAGCCCTTCTATTACTGCCAATTTCCCTTCTGGCAATTTCACCATATTTCCATGGCTGTTTTCTGCCAGCATTTTTCCATTTACAAGCACATTCTCGTCATCTTCATTTTTAAGTTTATCATAAAGTGACCCCCAGGTACCAAGGTCGTTCCAATCAAATGAAGCTGGCAGGACATATATTGTGTCCGATTTTTCCAGAATCGCATAGTCAATCGAAATATTTGCAGCACTAGAATAATTCTCATCGATGAATGATCTTTCCTCCTCAGTATTATATTTTTCGATTCCAGCCTGTAACAAGGCAAATAGATCTGGTTGAAATTTTTTAAAGGCCCGGACAATGGTGTTTGCACTCCATACAAAAATACCGGCATTCCATAAGTAATTACCCTGAGCCAGAAATTCTTTGGCAGTGGTATAGTTTGGTTTCTCTGTGAATTGCGATACTTTTTTTAAAGAAGTGGTATCGCTTTTAATGTATTCAATATATCCGAATCCTGTATTGGGGAAGCCGGGTTTAATCCCCAGCGTACAAAGTACGTCTTCCTCCTGGCTCTTTTTGAAACATTTTTTAACATCATCAGCAAAGGCCTTTTCGTCTTCTATCCAATGATCACTTGGAGCAACAATCATTGTTGCTGCCGGATTTTCTTTTTGAATCTTTAAGGCAGCATAGAGTATACATGGCGCGGTATTTCTCATGGCCGGTTCAAGAATCACCTGTTTTGCCGAAATCTCGGGCAGCTGCTCCAAAGTAAGTTGATTATACCTTTCATTGGTAAGGATTAGAATATTCTCTTTCGGAATAAAGGAACTAAGCCTTTGAAAGGTCTTCTGAATAAGGGTTAATCCGCTTCCCAGCATATCGTGAAATTGCTTTGGATACGCTGTAGTACTAACCGGCCAAAACCTGGATCCCACTCCGCCTGCCATTAAAATGGCGTAATAATTTTTATTCATAAATAATTATTCTCTTACTAATTCGACCTCAGCATTGGGCTGAAATAAGTACATACGTCCAGTGGCCAACTCAACACATTCATATCTTTTTACGCGTTTATTTCCCCTTCTGAATAATCTTCCGTTATACAAACGAAAAACACAACCCGACGGTAACTCAAAAACGTAGCTCTTGGCTGTTTCGGCATCAAACTCTTTCAAAGCTATCGATAAATTCGCATCCGTGCTGCTACTGGCCTTGGGATTTCTGAAATGTTTAGCCAAAAGTGGAAGTAATTTGGACGGAAAAATCTCTGGCCTTATAAAAGGCAGCATTATATGCTGAAACGTCTGTTTCCACTCCCCACCATGAGGTTTTATCTGCCTCCCGAATTTTTCAAAGGCTATCAAATGAGCTATTTCATGAATAAGAGTAATTAAAAATCGGTATTTATTTTCCGTAGCATTAACCGTAATCTGATGCCCTCCATTTGGTAATTTTCTGTAATCTCCATGTCTGGTGACCCTTTGATTAACCACCTTAAGGTTTACGGAATAAACCTTGATTAATTCGAAACAGGGAGCAACTGCACGCTCCGGGAGGTATTTTTGAAGGGTGGTATTCATCAAAACAAAAATAGGATTTATCCTCCTTTAACAATTAAAAGAAAACAATAAATTCCTAATACTTAGACTTAAGGTGTACTGTTTGAAACCTGCAGTAATTTCCCGTTGTAATATTTATGCCCGGTCAGCGCAAAATTCATGATGTATTCCGCCATTTCGAATGCTGATACAGGAGCGACATATCCGGGAAATGCTTCTTCCAACATTTCGGTTTGTACTGCACCCAAAGCGAGAACATTGAATGAAGGGCCTGTTTTATTATATTCTTCGGCAAGAATTTCGGTAAGGGTAATAACCGCACCTTTACTAGAGCTATAAGCAGAGAGCCCGGGGAATTTCATACTGCCCTGAACGCCACCCATTGAACTAAGTGAAACTACATGGCCATTTTCTGGCATCAAAGGCAACACCACTTTTATTATTTCGGCTACCCCCAGTACATTAACTTTGTAGACTTCCTCAAAATCGGCAGCGGTGGTCTCCGTAAATGGCTTGTTTAAAAGTTTCCCGGCATTATTGATTAAAATATCAATTTTACCCCAACTGTTTTTTAAATGCGATTTTAGATTTATCAGGTCATCCTCCTTAGCAAGATCAAAAGGAAAGGTAGCAATGCCCTGATGGTCCAATTCTTCAATAGGAGCAGTATTTCTGGAGAGTGCCAATACATTATGTCCGTCATTGGCAAAAAGCTGAGCTAATTGGAAACCAATTCCTCTGCTAGCACCCGTGATAATTACATTGGCCATTATTGGTATTTGATTTCCTTAGTGTCTGCATTGGTGATTCCTTCAATCACCGGGATCATTTTATTTACCACCAAAGCCATATGGGCAAAATCCATTTCAGAGAGTTCGTCCCCTACCTTGTGATAATGGTTAAAATTTGTAAAATCGAAGGTGCAGAAAGTTTGCGAAGGCACATTAAATACTTCGTGGAATGGATAATTATCCGAGCGTTGGAAAAGGTTGAATTCCTGTGCGGTTTCCAAAAAACCAATCAGATTTTCTTCTGCATATTTATTACTTATTTCTGCCAGGTTAGACTTGTTATAACCGGTAACATACATAAAGTAATCTCTGCCAGCCAGAGGAACCCCGGTCATTTCAAAATTCAGCATTGTGTACAGGTCAATATTCTGAGCTTTCAACTTCTCAGCCAGGTGACGCGCGCCCAACAGTCCCTTTTCTTCAGCGCTGAAAAGCACAAAAAGTAAACTTCTTCTGTTATTCCTGACATTGCCGAAATATCTCGCCAGTTCCAGTACTGTGGAAGTACCCGAAGCATTGTCATTAGCACCATTGGCTATGGTATCCGCACCTTCCAGCTCTGACGGTACCACACCAATATGGTCATAGTGTGCGCCAATAACTATATACTCGTCCTTAAAACTTTCTTCACTCCCTTCTATAAGACCAACAATATTATAAGCCGGTTTTGAGAAGTTAGAAAGTGTATCCTTAAATGTTGAAAAGAAGGGACTTATATTGTTTTGTTCAAATATAGCTTCAATGTAACTCGCGGCTTTTTCAATCCCTTCGCTTCCGGAATCTCTTCCTTCCAATTCATCAGATGCCAGAAAATTCATTATGCCAGCTATACTGTTTTCATCCGAAAGATAATCAGCCGGGTTGGTTATTTTTGCCTTGACTCCTTCTGGTCCGGCAACGGTGTTAGTTGTCCTATTTAATCTTGATGCACCGCAACCCACCAATAAAACTGAAAAAAGGACAAGGAATATATATTTCATGTTTACTTATTTTAGGCTAACATGGTTACCGGATTTTCCAGATAAGCCCTTAAAGTTTGAAGGAATTGAGCTCCTGTGGCTCCGTCTACCGTTCTGTGGTCACAGGCCAGGGTAACCTTCATAGTATTTCCAACAGCTATTTCTCCGTTTCTCACAACGGGCTTCTGAACAATAGCACCAACCGATAAAATTGCCGAGTTAGGCTGATTTATAATAGAAGTAAATTCCAATATTCCAAACATGCCTAAATTAGATACCGTAAATGTACTCCCCTCCATTTCAGCGGGAGTCAATTTTTTAATCCGGGCCCTACCGGCCAAATCTTTCACTGTAACTCCAATTTGAGTTAGACTCATCTGATCAGTAAACTTTAGCACAGGAACCACCAGGCCGTCTTCAACAGCAACAGCAACTCCAATATGAACATGCTGGTTGTAACGAATTACATCCGGGTTCCAGGTGGTGTTTACCTGAGGGTGTTTCTTAAGTGCCATTGCACATGCCTTTACCACCAAATCATTAAAGGATACTTTGGTATCTGGTAGTTCATTGATTTGAGACCTGGATGACATTGCATTATCCATGGATACTTCAATGGTCAGGTAATAATGTGGCGCGCTGAATTTAGACTCGCTTAAGCGCTTGGCAATGACCTTACGCATTTGAGAGTTTTTGACTTCTTCAAATCCTTCTTCTCCCTGTGGCAGGGCCATAGGGATTGGTGCGGCAATAATTGTTTCCTTAATATCCGCCTTTACATCAGCCGCCGGTTTTTGAGTTGGCTGATAATTTTCAACATCTCTTTTGACTATTCTCCCGTTGTCTCCGGATCCCTTAATATCGGATAGAGATATGCCTTTTTCCTCTGCGATTTTTTTGGCAAGAGGTGAAACAAAAATGCGTTGCCCGTCGCTCACTGCGGTTTCAATTTTAGCATTTTGAGTTTCTGAAGGCGCCGAACTTTTTTCTTCTGTGGGTTCCGTTTTTGCTTTGCCGGGTTTAGCCTTAAGTACAGCATCCACATCTGTGCCCTCGGGACCAATAATCGCCAAAACATCATCAACTGGTGCAGATTCTCCTTCCTGTATTCCTATGTACAGCAGTGTCCCGGAATAGAAAGACTCGAATTCCATAGTTGCCTTATCAGTTTCAATTTCGGCCAGGATGTCCCCTTCTTCAACGGTATCCCCTATTTTTTTTAACCAGCTGGCAACAGTCCCTTCTTCCATAGTATCACTCAGTCGTGGCATTTTTATCACCTCAACATCATCTGGAATTTCAGTGGAAGAAACTGAATCAACTTCCTTTGCTGCAGTTTCACTTTTCTCATCAGTAGCTGCAACGGTTTCTTCTTTAGTTGCCGATTCTGAAGATGCTCCGTTTAACAGCCCTGAGATATCCTCTCCTTCTTCTCCAATAATGGCAAGCAAAGTATCAACAGGAGCACCGTCTCCTTCACCTATTCCGATATGTAACAAAGTGCCTTCATGAAAAGATTCGAATTCCATTGTAGCCTTATCGGTTTCAATTTCCGCCAGAATATCTCCTTCTTCTACTTTATCACCTACTTTTTTCAACCACTTTGCCACGGTGCCTTCCTCCATGGTGTCACTAAGACGCGGCATGTTTATTACTTCTGCCATTTTCTTATAATTTGTGTTTTAAAAACGGATAGTTCTCCTGTTCATAAACCATATCGTAAAGTTGTTGCTTAGGTGGATAATCAGATTCTTCCGCAAATTTTTCGCATTCCTTCACCCTCTCCTTAACACTACTGTCAATTTCCTTGATCTCAGCTTCAGTCGCATATTTCTTTTCCTTAATAACATCCAAAACCTGGGTTATGGGATCTATCTTCTTGTATTCCTCTACCTCTGCCTTGGTCCTGTAATGTTGCGCATCTGACATGGAATGCCCGCGATACCTATATGTTTTCATCTCCAGGAAAGTTGGTCCACCCCCACTTCTTGCACGTTCTATGGCCTTACTCATTTCTTCGGCCACAGTAACAGGGTCCATTCCGTCAACTGGTCCACATGGCATTTCATAACCCAATCCTAATTTCCAGATTTCTGTTGAATGTGAAGTCCTTGCAACGGAAGTTCCCATGGCGTATCCATTGTTTTCACAAATAAATACCACCGGAAGTTGCCAAAGCATAGCCAGGTTAAAGGATTCGTGTAAAGAACCTTGTCTGACAGCCCCATCACCCATATAACATAAGGTAACAGCATCCCTTTTAAAATATTTATCTGCAAAAGCAAGTCCGGCTCCTAGTGGAATTTGTCCACCGACAATACCATGACCTCCATAAAACCTGTGCTCTTTTGAAAAAATGTGCATAGATCCACCCATTCCTTGAGATGTTCCTGTAACTCTTCCGTAGAGTTCTGCCATAACATTTTTCGGGTCTACACCCATCCCAATAGGTTGTACGTGGTTTCTGTACGCGGTGATCATCCTGTCTTTGCTTAGATCCATCGCATGAAGTGCCCCGGCAAGGACTGCTTCCTGCCCATTGTAAAGATGGAGAAAGCCTCTTACTTTTTGTTGAATGTAAACAGCTGCTAATTTGTCTTCAAACTTCCTCCAGAAGAGCATATCCTCGTACCATTTGAGATAAACTTCCTTGGTGACTTTTTCCATATGTTCTACTTTGTGTATTCTTTTTAATTAGCCAAACGATTTAAAATTGTCATTCCAAAAAATAGTTTGGCGGCGTTTATTTTGATCTGTTCTGCAAACACAAATGTAACATATAAAATAAAGGTGGAAAAATCAAAAAACCGATCTATTTGTCATAAATTAAAAAAACCATTTTAATATCACTAAATCAGTTTTAAATGACTTGATTTATTACTTAACCGCCTGCATTTGATGCGGTAATATTTAAACTTATGTGCAATTACCAGCACGATGGCCGAGTACTTTAGACCCAATAGTAAATTGTCAACGGTACGTATTGTTTATGTGATAAAGCACAAAAATTATTAAACAGTAGATAAAAATGATTAAAGATAAGAATTATCGAACCCCAGGGGTAATATATCGGCAAGAGAACCGCAGCTGTAAACCTGACCAATTTCACCCATCATAAGCAGACGAATATTGCCATTTTGTTTCTGCTCGTATTCAGCAATAGATTGCCTGCAATTACCACATGGTGCTGCCGGTCTGTTTACTTTATAATTCACTGAACCCGCACTTATGGCTATCGCTGTAATTGGAGTCTCCGGATAAAGCGCCCCGGCCTGAAAAACGGCTACTCTTTCCGCACATAGTCCCGAAGGGTATGAGGCGTTCTCCTGATTGCTGCCAATTACTATTTCACCGCTACTCATTTTAACAGCAGCTCCCACCTTAAAATTGGAGTAAGGTGCATAAGCATTTTTTCTTGCGTTTATGGCAGCATTCATCAATAATTGATCTTCTTCTGAAAGCTCTTTTAATGAATCATACACATACAATTCAAAACCAACATTTCGCTTTTGCATAAAACTGCTATTAATAGGGTAAGTCTAAAATAATAAAACCTGCGCTATGGCAGGTTTTATTATTCAATTTATATTGTAAAAAAACTAATCATTAAAAAACTCTTCTCCTAAATTAAATGTCAGAGAAAATCTCAGGGTATTTTCTAAAGGATTTCTCACTTGCGAAGTAGAGAATAAATACGAAAGATCTACCTGTGCTGCTTTAAATTTAAAACCTGCACCAAGTGTAAAGAATTTCCGTGATCCCTTAACCTCACTTTCATTAAAATATCCAGTCCTGATCATAAATGCATCCTGATAAATATACTCCGCTCCCAAAGCCCAGGTAAATTCTTTTAATTCTTCGCTAAAACCGTCAGGGGCATCACCAAAAGATTTAAAGACACCATTAAAGAATGTAATGGTTTGATACTCTGTATTATCATCCGCATCTACATCCCCATCGCCATCAAAATCCTGTGGGGTAGGAACTAAAAGCTTATTGAATTCTGTAGTTACCGCTACGATATTATCCTGATCCAATATAAAATCAAAACCACCACCAAATTTAAAATTGGTTGGCAGGAAGTTTTCCTGGCCTCCTTCATCGTATTTTATTTTACCTCCTAGGTTAGATAAGTTAAATCCAGCTCTCCATCGGCCATCAAAACTGTTGTAAGCAACCTCCCTGGATCGATAATAACCAGCAATGTCTACGGCAAATGAACTCGCCGCCTGTGAATCGATATTCTCATCCTGAGGTAGCTTTAAGTTAGACCTTATATACCTGCCAGCCACTGCCATTGAAAATGTTGGACTTAGCTTTAATGAATAAGAACCATCCACTGCCAATTCGTTAGGCTTAGCCAGGGTACCGGGGTCATTGGCAAATTGTCTTAATTCAATTTCACCCAGTGTAAAATACCTTAAGCTAACGGCAAATGCACTTTGATCATCAATCTTGCTATAAAAATTACCGTTTAACAACGCGATATCAGTAATGATGCTCTCCAAATATGGTGTATAACTTACGCCAATACCCATCTTACGTTCTGCAAAGGCAAACTTGGCAGGGTTCCATTGTTGAGAAAAAGCATCAACCGAAGTTGCTACTCCCATATCACCCATACCAGCAGCTCGTGCGTCCGCAGCTATTGTTAAAAAAGGCACTGCCGTTGTAATTACTCTGTCTTCCTGCGCAGAAATTTTACAGACCAGAGTCAACAAAACTATTAGCAATAATTTTTTCATTTCTTCATTTAGAATTTAATTGGGGCAAAAATCTTAATTAAAAATTAATTCCTCAAATATATTAGTTGTATTACATGTAAACGACCATTTTAATAATATCTTGTATACTTGGCTATTTTATTTTAACTATTCCTTAAAAACCCCTTTAAAATATGGCCTAACTGGGTAAATATATGCCGGCAATGAGCATAAAAACAAGCCCCTTCCTTCCCGGGTACTTCTGACATGATGAAAAGAAAGCATTTCATCCATACTATAATGTATTTTGAATCGTTATGAAATTAAATAGTTTCCTTGAAGCTATTGGCCAAAACCATAAGACGAAAATATTTTTTAGAACAATAAAATATTATATGTAAATCATCGTTTTATAAGCCGAAAGTGACACATAGATTAAATAAAATGCAATTACAAGCCCTATAAAACCAAGGTTTGTTTTTGAACTTAAGTCCTAAATACAGATGAAAAAACAATTTATCAAAGTTGTACTCTCTTGTGCAGTAGTAGCGGGAGGTTTTACAGTAACAAGCTGTAAAAAATCTTCAACTTCAAAAAATGTATCAAGAGCCACAGGCTGGAAGATCAATGCCAAGGAAGGTGGTTTCCAATACAATTCAGACTTTAAGGAGCAGGAAACCGCACCTGGTCTTGTATTTATTGAAGGAGGAACTTTTACAAAAGGAAAAGTACAAGATGACGTTATGCACGATTGGAATAATACGCCAACTGCGCAACACGTTCAGTCCTTTTATATGGATGAAACTGAAGTTACCAATGTGATGTATCTGGAATATCTGGACTATCTCAAAAGTGTTTATCCCCCTGAAAATCCTAAATACGCTAATATCTACAAAGGAGCACTTCCTGATACTTTAGTATGGAGAAACAGGTTAGGATTTAATGAAACCATGACCAACAACTACCTTAGACACCCCGCATACGCAGAATATCCTGTAGTTGGTGTAAATTGGGTACAGGCCGTTCAGTTTGCTGAATGGAGGACAGACCGCGTTAACGAGGCTATGTTGGAAAGAGAAGGATATCTTGCCAAGGATGCCAAATACAAGTCGGTTACCGGTGAGGTTGAAGGTACTTTTAATACAGAGGCCTATTTAAACAGACCAGAATCTGTATACAATGGTCAGATAGATTCTCTACAGGGAAAACAGAAAAAAGATTCAGTATCGAACTTCGCCAAGCGAAGCAGCGGAATAATTATGCCAGAATACCGCTTACCTACGGAAACAGAGTGGGAATATGCTGCTGCAGCCCTACAAGGTACACGTGAGTATAACAACTATAGGGGTAGAAAAAAATACCCATGGGAAGGCGATTATACAAGAAACGGACAACGTGTAGGAAGAGGTGATCAGCTAGCCAACTTTAAACAAGGAAAAGGAGATTACGGCGGAATTGCCGGATGGTCCGATGACGGTGCCGATATTACTGCAGAAGTTAAGTCTTATAAACCCAATGATCTAGGTCTTTACGACATGGCAGGGAATGTTGCTGAATGGGTAGCCGATGTTTACCGCCCAATTGTAGATGATGAAATAAGTGATTTCAATTATTTCAGGGGTAATATTTATATGAAAACAGCTATTGGAGAAGATGGCAAGGTAAATATCCTTAAAGACAGCATTATGTATGATACGCTGCCTAACGGAAAAATAGTTGCCACAAACCTACCAGGCGAAATAAAAATGGTTCCTGTTGATGAAAAAGAAACTTATTTAAGAACGAATTTCTCTAGCAGTGACAACAGAGGATACAGAGACGGTGATCCTGGCTCTACAAGGTTCTTCGACAGATTTGCAGATGAGGATGAGTCCAGGAACAGAAAAATGTACGATTCTCCCAGACATAAAGTGGAAAGAGATTCTACTGGTAAAATTGTTAGAGGATACGATGAATCTAACAACAGAACCTCACTTATCAATGATGAAGTTCGTGTCTTTAAAGGTGGTTCATGGAGAGACAGGGCGTATTGGTTAGATCCTGCACAAAGAAGATACCTTCCACAGTATATGGCAACGGATTATATAGGGTTCCGATGTGCGATGTCGAGAGTTGGATCTAAGGCTAAAACCAAAAATAAAACTGTAAGAGGAAAAAGAGCAAAATAGTTTTATAACATTATATAAATATAAACCCTGAACTTAATTGTTCAGGGTTTTTTTATTGGTGGTAATCAAGTCCAATTAACAGCGGTTAAGCTGCCCAATAAAATCAGGCAGGAAACTTTAAATTCCGGGCCAGGGAAATCAGGCAGTATTTAATTTAAGTTATTAGCCGTTTTAGTAGGAGCAATAATTCCACTAACTTTATTCACTAAATCGGTGACCGTCAAATAGCGATAAGTTAAAACCCTAAGTTAATAAATGACAATACAAGAACTGCACAGGCGTTTTCTGAATCGACCTTTAATTAGTACAGATACGAGAAACATCCAGCCCGATTCTATATTTTTTGCGCTGAAAGGCGCCAATTTTAACGGGAATACTTTTGCTAAAACAGCTCTGGATAAAGGGGCGTCCCTGGTCATAGTAGACGATGCAAATTACGCCACAGAAGAAAATATAATCCTTGTGGACAATGCATTGACATGCCTTCAGGATTTGGCGCGTTACCACAGAAATTATTGTAATGCCAGGGTTATTGCACTCACAGGCAGCAATGGCAAAACCACCACCAAAGAGCTTATCTATGCCGTGCTAGCCAAAAAGTACAGGACCATTGCAACCAAAGGAAACTTAAACAATCATATTGGTGTGCCGTTAACATTACTTTCCATAAGAGAGGATACCCAAATGGCAATTATAGAAATGGGGGCAAATCACCAGAAAGAAATTGAATTTTTGACGGGAATTGCACAACCCGACTTTGGTTATATCACGAATTTTGGAAAAGCCCATCTAGAAGGATTTGGAAGTGAAGCAGGAGTTATTAAGGGTAAATCAGAGCTTTATGAATATTTAATATCCAATAATAAATATATCTTCTTAAATGCCGATGATGCAGTGCAAAGCAATAAACTTTCTAAGTATATAAAGAAGTTTGGTTACAGTACGGAGAATCGTGAATATTATAACATCAAATTAATTGCTGCAGATCCCTTTGTTTCTGTTGCAGTGGAAGGCATCACTATTAACACCCGATTAATTGGAAACTATAATTTCACCAATTGTAGTGCTGCCATTCTTATTGGAAAATATTTTAATGTGCCAATGGCCGATATTAAAATTGCACTGGAGCATTATGTTCCGGAAAACAATCGTTCGCAACTGCTCGAAAAAAATGGCTACAAGATTATCCTGGATGCCTATAATGCCAACCCAAGCAGTATGAGGGCAGCCTTAGATAATTTTGCTAATATGAAAGCTGAGCACAAGATTGTTTTTCTTGGCGATATGTTCGAACTCGGAGCAACTGCGGATGAGGAACATCAGAATATTGCTGATCTGACCGAAAAGATGAATTTTGACCAGGCATTTCTAATTGGAGAAAATTTTTATCAGACCCACACTAAACTGAAAAAATTCCAAAGCTTTGAAGATTTGAACCTGGACCTTAAAAAGAAAAAGCTGCCGTTTGCTGATATCCTTATCAAAGGTTCCCGGGGAATGGCCCTTGAACGAATTCTGGAAATTTTATAGTGAGATATACTGGATTACTCTCTTCGTTCATGATCCAAAATCAAGCCCCTGATGCAAATAGGGCCGAACGCTAAGCAAAGGTCTGGAAGACCTTTGATAGTGAGGAGCCAGGTGGTGCGCCGGCGATAAATTCCAATTTCGTGAATCAATTAAAAGTTCACTTTTTTTTGCAGTTCATTCTTTAATGCAGGATGTGATCCTTTTTTCCCCTAACCCCACTGGATTATTCTCTCCGTTCATGATCCAAAATCAAAACCCGACCAACAGTGGATTACTTGCTGCGCTCGTGATCCAAAATCAGTCCACGGCTGCAATTAGAAAATCCACATCCTACTTGCGCAGGATGTGATTTTTTTATCCCCTGCAGTCGCTCAAACAAGTTTGGCGACTTTCGGGGATAAAAAAATCCACACAATTCTGTGTGGATTTTCTGAGTGATGTGGAGTGTATTGGATTCGAACCAACGACCCCCGCCCTGTCAAGGCGGTGCTCTAAACCAACTGAGCTAACACTCCTAAGCGTAGCGGATAAATAAACCCGCTGAGATAATTTTTATATAAGTTTCAAGTCCTCCCAAGAAGACCAAATCCATTTGGGATTCCGTATGACCTTCAGGGCGTGCAATATCGGAAAATTATTCAAAGTACCACTAGCTAAATAACAAGAATATCCTATAAACTAACCCCGACATTATCCTGAAATGACATTTGTCATTTGAATCGGTATCCGCAGTGGTTAATTTAGGTTGATGAATTAATTCTTATATAGTAACATGAACAACAGATCTAAAACAACCGCAATATATTTATTTATGGGACTACTGCTTATTACTGGGGTAAACTGCAAACAAAAGCCAGATACATTATTACCCGTCACAGAAGTCCATAAGACCCGGAAGATTTCAAAGACCATTAAAGAAATTGCACAATTTGCAAATATTACAATAACAGATTCAACAGAAATAGACGATTTATTACAGTTTAAAGAAGTTGATGAAGAAGGTAAGGTGATCGACATTGACCAGGAAAAAGCAGAAGAACTTTTTAAATCCCTGAAAAAGTTAGCGGGCATGCGTAGTTTACCTATTGTTGAAATTAAGAACACGGAGCAGGTTGTTTTAGCTGTCAGGGGTAAGGGGTTTTCAGGCAATATTTGGGCCAGACTTCTGGTAAATCGTGCCACAGGAGAAATCCATAAAATTAAATTTGAACATAAAGCAGAATCTGATGGTTATGGGGCCGCAATTACCAAAAATGCGTTTAGTGCTCAATTCATTGAGGTCATGGTTGATCCAGAGGTCAACTGTTATGGACTATTACAGGATGGGAAAATGATCGTTGATGGTAAAAATAATGTGGATGGTATTTCAGGGGCCACTGCCACCAGTAGAGGAGCAGTAGATATGCTGAATGCCGGACTGCACAGATATGCATTTTACTTGCAGTAATAGTAGCATCACCTCTTCCGGCAAATATTCAGCAAATCCCAGGAAGATACTCCAATAATTCCGTTTTTTAATTACAATTTTTGGACTATATATGACCAGCGTCATTGTACCCTTCCCAGGTTTTAATTTCCTTTACCGAAAATATAAACAATGTTCCTGACATTTGTTTTTCTTCTGTTCATACTACTAATAGTGTACGTTCTTTTTGCACCTATAGACCTATTTATAGACACGAGTTCCAACCAGTATTATGTTCAAATAAAGGGTTTGGCAAAGGCTCAGGTAGAAGGCCATAAGGAAGAAGTACTTCGAATAAAACTGATGACTTTTTTTATGAAGTTTTATTTCTATCCGTTGAGAAAACAACTGCCAGTAAAAAAGAAAAAACGGGACAAAGAAATGGTAAAAAAGAAGAGAAAGGGAATTGGCCTAAAAAAGGGCTTAAGATTATTGCAATCCTTTAAAATAAAACGCCTGTTTGTGGAGGTAGATACGGGCAATTACCTTACAAACGCAAAATTATATCCCCTATTTGCATTCTTAAATTATCACGTAGGGGTATTTAGAATCAATTTTGAAGGAAGAAGCAAGATGGCCCTGCATTTGCGCAACAGGCCGATTAATATTATTAAATCATTTATTAACTTTTAAAAATTGGATTATGGAATTACACTTGGAAGAATTATTATCAAAGATCACGGATTTTATAAAATCCGAAGCCAAAACAGAAACTGTTGTTGGCGAACAATTTGAACTGGGAGAATTTAAATGTGTCCCTGTCATTAAGGTAGGCATGGGATTTGGCTCCGGTGGAGGTGAAGGTACTGAAGCTAAGGGTCGCAGAGGAGAAGGCATGGGAGCCGGAGCAGGCGTGGGAATAGAACCCATTGGATTTTTAGTGACTAAAGAGGATGAGATATCCTTTTTGGAAGCCGGAAAAACACATGGTTTGGCCGCAGCATTCGAAAAAGTGCCAGACCTGATTGAAAAGCTTGCCCAGAACAAACGTTCGGAAAAAGAAATGGCCTAGTCCAAACTCCTAAGTTTTAATTAAATCAAAATGAGTGGGTTTTCACTTCAATAAAAGTGAGACCCACTCTGTACATTTTATACAATAGTAACAGTGTTCAGTGCACCCATTAACAGCTGTGAGGGGTAATTACTCTTATTTATCAAAAAACACTAATACCACCAGCTCTTCTTCAATATCCATAAAACGGTGCGAAACCTCGGCCTTTACAAATAGTATACTGCCTTTGGAAATCTCAGTTTGTTTTCCATCAACAACAAATTTGGCCTTGCCGTCTATTATATAATAAACCTCATCTGTATCATGGGGTTGTTGTTTGTCTTCTGTCCCGACCTTAAGATGATACAAACCGGTAAGGACATTGCTGCCATTTATGAAGGGAGTCCATCTTTTGTCTTCAGATTTAAGTTGTGAAATCAAAGAATCCGAATGGAAGAAGAGACTATTGGGATCATCCGTTTTTTCAGCATCCTGTCCCATAAGACTAATAGAAAAGACAACTGCGAAAAAAGAACACAGGAACTTCAGATATTTCATTGGTAAACCATTTTTTTATTAGGTTAATAAGGTACAACATTGTTCGTTAAGCTGCCACCGCAAAGAGGACCTAAGGAATACCTACGAAAAATTCTTTTAACAATATTGATGATTTGCTATCTTAGTTTAAGATATTAGATATAATGTGCTATACTCAACCCTTGGCAGTAATTCGGCAAAAAGAGCTTAACAATTATCAATTTTACTGTTAACCAATGACCGCTATTATTTAGAAGTAAGTTAATAATCTAAACGAATATTTTGATATTAACAAAAATTCAAAAAATGAAAACAACAACATTTCTAACATTTGTAGGTGACCAATGTGGAAAGGCTGAGGAAGCGATAAACTTTTACACTTCTATCTTTCCGAATTCGGAAATTAAGAGCATAAAAAATTACGCGGAAGGAGAGGCAGGAGGAACACCTGAGCTTATCAAATATGGAATTTTTACATTAAATGGTATTGAGTACATGGTTTCCGAAAGTAATTTTAATCACGCTTGGTCTTTTACTCCTGCAGTTTCACTTTTTATAAGTGACAAATCTGATGACGTGATAGAAACTCTTTTTGAAGAGCTTTCTTCAAATGATGGTCAGGTAATGGTTCCTCTGGACAACTACGAAGGTGATGGAGATTACGGATTTGGTAAGAAATTCGGATGGTGTCAGGACAAATATGGTATTTCGTGGCAATTTGTACTTACAGAATAACAATTTATAAGCAAATTGTCAATACAATCAATAACTACTGCCAACAATGGCTGTTATCCGGCGCAGCAGTAGAACTTTCTCAGAATTCCTTACATTTAGATAAAACAAGAATCGTTTAAACCTTTCCCGGCGAATTGCGTACCGGACTTATAATCAAATCCGTCAGCTAATATGAAAAAATAATCCCTAAAAATAATCAATATGAAAAAGGCAGCTCTTTTAGGAACAATTTTTAGTTTAATTATAATTGGCTGTCATAAGAACAACTCACCAGAACTGTCTGAACAAGAAATATTAAATACATCATCTAATAAAGTGCGGATCAATAAGTCGGGCTAAACGCCCCACTGCCGAATGCGCAAGCCATTATATTCAATAAAATTTTTATAAACCCAAACAAGATAAAATGAATAATAAAACTATCACATCATTATCAACGTTTGTTATCCTTGCTGTTTTCTTAATACTAAGCGGCTGTAACAATAAGGCTAAAAAAACTAATGAAAAAGAAGTTCAAAAAACCGTTTATGCAAGTGACGTTATTCCATTTTTTAATGATTGGAAATTGATTTTAGGTGATGGTTCAAATGTTGGCCATGCCATTAATTTTGAGAACAAAAACTTCTTTTATACCGCAAATGATGACAAAGGGAATTGGGTAGTTTATAAATCACCCAATGGAGGAGATACCCACGGTACTTCGAACAATACAAGAACAGAATTGGCTCAAGTGAAAAAATGGTATCCTGCAACGGCCGATGATAAATTGACAGCTACACTCAAAGTAATGAATGTATCTTCTACAGGTGATGCTCGCGTAGCGGCTTCGTACGCTGTAGTCGTTGGTCAGATTCATAGTGCTGATAAACATGAGAACGAACCACTTAAAATATTTTACAAGAAATTCCCTGGTCATACCAAAGGTTCGGTTTTTTGGCATTATGAAATCAACACAGCAGGTGATGACAATTCTGGAAGATGGGACTACTCCACAGCTGTTTGGGGCAATGACTTTTCTGTTGTAGGTACTGGAGAGAACACTTATCCGGAAGAACCTGAGAAGGGTATAGCATTGGGTGAAGAATTCAGTTATGAAATTGTGGTTAAGGATGGTATTATGAGCTTGAAATTTACCAGTGCAGGTCATGAAACCAAATCATTTACAAAAAATTTAATGGAATCAGAATACACGACTACCGCTGATATTCCCAGACAAACACAAGATTTATTTGTATCGATTGGTCAAGACGGAGTGGAGCGTAAAAATGCTTATGCCGGTGAGGGGCTATTTTTTAAGCTGGGATGTTACAATCAAACTAATGGAAAATCTCCAGAAGTAAATAAGAATTGGTGTTCCGGTGCCGAAACGCATGGCGGTGATATTCAGAAACAATATCAAGACGGAAACTACGCTGAAGTTTGGTTTAAGACAGCAAGTATATATGTAAGTAATGCTTCCGTATCCAACGAAGACTATTTCACTAAAAATGATTAAATCATTATTCCAGCCTCCGTTTATCATTGGTGTTATTCGTAAATAGCTGCCCAAATACGGCTTAAGAACCTAATAAAAACAAAACTGAATATAATAAGGTGTATAGTCAATCGCCCAATCTCTGTGTAATGGGAAAGTCTTAGCGGTTTTCCTAAGGTATTGTTTCCTTTTGTTAAATTAGTTGCGTAGCAATCGCAGCAAATCATACGCCAAACGCTGGCACCAATTTATGGATAAGAAGAACTTACTCAACAAATCGCACATTTTTGTATTAGGTATTGTAATACAAGGTTTAAAGAGTGTTTGGAATAATATATGTCCCAAAAAACAGTGAAGTAAAATGCCGGATGACAGCAACTATGGAAACTTATTCAATAAGAGGTTGGGATTTGGAATTTGCCTGCCGACAGGCAGGTTTGGGATTTGCCCTAACAGGGCCAAATCATTGCGCGGACCATTATTGGCAAGCTAGAAGAATGCTGTAACAATTATTGATATATCGTATCCTTAAGATGGATACTTATACCTATATAATGAGAATCACAACCTTTTTAATCTTTATACTTTTTCAGGTAAATTGGATAAGTGGACAGACTTCCCTCAAAGAGATAAACCTAAATAACGGAAAGTATAAGGTAGGCTTTCAACACTACACTATTATTGATAGCACAAGAAACTATCAAATCAAAAATGAATTCAATAATCAATTCATTCCCAGACCAATTCCTATTAGTATATGGTATCCAACCAAAATTGACGATGAAAATTCAAAGCAATTAACAGTTATAGACTATTTAGAGGTTTTAAAAGAAGAGGAAGAATGGAAAAATCTTCCAAATGAATTTTTATTAGACTGGTTTCCTTATTTAGGGAATACACCACAAAATAAGGCGCATCTTCCCGAATATGTAAATTCTTTTTCTAATACCGCATTTCTGGAAGGGAAATTCCCTGTGATTGTTTATGCCCCGAGCTATCAAGCCTCATCTATTGAGAATTTTGCCATGTTCGAATATTTAGTAAGCCACGGTTTTATTGTGATATCAAGTCCTTCAAGAGGAACAACTACAAGAAGGTTAGAAGGCGGAATAACTAAGGATATGGAAACTCAATCCAGAGATATAGAATTGCTTTTAAAAGAAGTTCTTAGATATGAAAGTATTGATTCAAATAGCATAGCGCTTATGGGATTTAGTTTTGGCGGACTATCAAATGCAATTACGGTTATGAAAAATCAGAACATTAACGCTTTGGTAAGTTTAGATGGTACTGAAAGATATAATTATTCAGTGTTAGAAAAATCTCCTTATTTTGATTTAGATAAGTTTGATATACCCTATATCCATTTTGCTCAAAAAGATATTCCGGAAGAAGTTCTGACCAGCGATAAAATTGCTGCCGAGTTGAATTACAAATTCCAATTATATGACTCTTTGAGTTATAGTAATGTCTATAGTTATAAGTTCCACGACTTAACGCATCCCTATTTTAGTTCATTTGGGGTACTCTTTGCCAATAGAGATAAAAGACAAGATAAAAGTGATGATAAAATCATGGTCTCATATCGCTTGCTCTCCGAAAATACACTACAATTCCTGAACGCAGTTTTGAAAAATGACAACAATGCAAATGAGTTTATAGAAAATAGTCCTGAGGAAAACGGAATTGCTAAATGGCTGATTTCAAAAAAGATGAAAAAAGCCCATAAAACAGGTTTTGATTATAAGGATTTCAATGATTTAGCACTAAATCAGAGCTATGAGGACTTAATTCCTTTATATGAAATAACAATAAAGAAACATCCAAAACTTATACTTAAAGAAGGGATGTTAAATACACTAGGTTTGCAATTGTCATTTAGCCCTACAAAGATAGAACAAGGTATAAATGTATTTTTGCTGGCTATACACCTATATCCGAAATCCGCAAATCTATACGATAGTCTGGCCGAAGCGTATTTGTATAATAAGGATTATAAAAATGCGATTACTAACTTCAGGAAATCATTAGAATTAAATCCTGAAAATCAGAACGCAATTAATAGGCTAAAACAATTGAAAGAATAAAGCCAGCTACTAACAAGCTGTATAATTAATTGAAGAAGAATTTCCAATAGAGAAATTCAATTGCATTAATTATCTTTAATAACGTTGGAAGGTATTCGTGTACTTAAAAGCAACTAATCATACACCAACCGTTGGCAGGCATTGAAAAAAGTATACTCTGATTACAATAAGATATACAAATGGCAAAAAATAAAACAACCGAAACAGAAGTGAATGTAATTGATTTTATAGAATCATACGTAGACAATGACCAAAAGAAAGCCGATAGCTATAGATTAATAGAATTAATGAGTGAGTGGTCGGGTTTTGATCCCAAGATGTGGGGACCTACAATTATTGGTTTTGGAAGCTATCACTATAAATATGCTAGTGGTCATGAAGGAGATGCTCCTTTGCTTGGTTTCTCGCCACGAAAAGCACAGTTCTCACTCTATGTATATTCTCAAACTGATAAAAGTAAAAGTTTGCTGGTAGGTTTAGGTAAATTCAAAATGGGAAAAGCATGCATTTATTTTAAGAAACTTTCTGATATCAATATCACAGTCGTGGAAAAGTTATGCTCGGAAACAATTGAATATCTCAATGAGCATCATGAATGTGCTTGTAGAAATTAACATCGACCTGCAAACAACAGCTGTACTCCAGCGCACCAACAGAACTTCCTCAGAATTTCCTACATTTAGATAAAACAAGAATCGCTTAAACGTTTCACTGCGAATAGCGCGCTGGACTTATAACCAAAACCGTTCGCGGCAATTAAAACATCCCGGGAAACTTATGAATTACCAAACTTATAAACCTAATAACGACCTAAATCCCTTTGTGAAATGTATTTGGACTTTGGAATTCCCGAAAGAAAAAAATCCACAAAAGCAAACGATAGTCCCTGACGGACATATGGAAATGATTTTTCACTATGGTGACCTCTATAAGCAACACACGGATAATGGAAGCATTCTCATGCAGCCGAGGTGCTTTGTAATTGGACAATTGACCAGACCGCTTGAAATTGAACCTACTGGCGAAACCGGAATTTTTTCTATCCGATTTCATCACGAAGGTTTTTTGGCATTTGCGACCATGCCAATTAAAGAAATGGAAAATAAAGCTATTTCTTTAAAAATTCTCTTTGGTAAAGATGGTCAGGATATTGAAAAAAAGATTTTGAAAGCTAAATCTACTCAAGATAGGATTGAACTAATCGAACTATTTCTTACCGAGCGGTTGGTTGATACCAGAACGATTGATCGTATTGTGAAATCAACGGTTGAAACTATTTTAACCGCTAACGGGCAAATTCAAATTCATAAGCTTGCCAAACAAATAAATATCAACCGCAGACAATTGGAACGAAAATTTTCTTCTGCCATTGGCTTAAGCCCAAAGCAACTTTCCAAGACAATAAGGTTGCAGGCTACACTTAAAATGCTACTGAGCAGGCAATTTACGAGCCTAACCGCCTTGGCATATCAAAGCGAATATTATGACCAGGCACATTTTATCAAGGATTTTAAAGAACTTACCGGATTTACTCCCAAAGAATTTTATAACAGCAACTTAAAATTGTCCGCCCTTTTTTACGGCGCGATTTGACCTTGTCGCATTTTTACAATTTTGTAATAAGTATAGTTTTCAACTTTGACAAACTAAAATGAAAACAATAAACATACTTTTTACACTTTTGGTACTTGTTACGTGCCAGTACCTTTTGTCTTTATCATATTCTAACAACCATGGAAACAAGAATGTGATAGAAGATATGAAATGGTTGCTTGGCGTTTGGGAAAATCACACACCTAGGGGCATAATGTATGAATCCTGGAAACAGGTCAACGAATCGGAGTTATTCGGAAAAAGTTACGTCATAAAGGCAAAGGACACTACGGTGCTCGAAACGGTTCGGCTCGTTCAAAAAGGGGATGACGTTATGTACATCCCCATTGTCAATAATCAAAACAGCGGTGAACCTGTTGTGTTCAAATCCACTTTTGTTTCTCCTTCCAAATTCATAGTAGAGGCTCCCGAACATGATTTTCCACAAAAGATATCCTATACCCGGATAGCCCAAGATCAGTTTGTTGCCGAAATATCCGGTGAGATAAACGGTGTTATGAGATATCAGTCTTTTTCATTGAAATCAAACCTGAAGTCAAAAAATATTGAATTAGTTAGAAGTGTTTTTAGAAACTTCAATGAACACAAGTGGAGGCAAATGGCTGACCTTTATGCAAATCCAGCAGAATTCAAGGATCCAACATTTGGGTTTGACATCGTCATTCAAAGCCAAGAGCAAATCATCCACAAGTATGAACAAATGGAAAAGATGTCTTTTGACATACAGGATACTATTGTAGAACTATACGCAACTGAGGATAAACACATAATAGTAGAGTTTGTGTCATCCGGAAGCAATTCGGATGGATCAAAATGGCAATTACCGCTTGTAACCATTTTTACAATAGAAAATAATCTAATCACCAAGGAATTTACATATTACGATAAGCCATAAGCCTTATTAACTACGCTAATAAAGAACTGATTAGCTGGCTATGGGACTCAAAGAGCAGGAAAGTTAATTAGGTGTTATGTTAGCTAAAACCAAAATGAGTTACAATTCCGTTCACTCTCAGCACCGCTTAGCCTGGACCGTTAAAGAGGGATTAACTCGTTACTCTCGTTCTTCCCTGCTGCGAGACCGGGCCGAACAAATGCAAAAGATCCGGTGGACCTTTTGTAGTGAGGAGCCAGCCGCTGCGTTGGCCCGGAATCACAAAAACATAAAAAAGGATGAGGGATTAACTCGTTACTCTCGTTCTTCCCTGCTGCGAGACCGGGCCGAACGAATGCAAAAGATCCGGTGGACCTTTTGTAGTGAGGAGCCAGCCGCTGCGTTGGCCCGAAATCACAAAAACATAAAAAAGGATGATGGATTAACCCGTTACTCTCGTTCTTCCCTGCTGCGAGACCGGGCCGAACGAATGCAAAAGATCCGGTGGACCTTTTGTAGTGAGGAGCCAGCCGGTGCGTTGGCCCGAAATCACAAAAACATAAAAAAGGATGAGGGATTAACTCGTTACTCTCGTTCTTCCCTGCTGCGAGACCACTACTGCAAATAGATAATTAATAGCCGCTTATGCGGCTATATTTTCTTATTCCATAAAAGAAATTAAAGTGGACTTTATTTATTTTATGGAATAAAAAAATCCATTAGCCAAAAGCTAATGGATTATCTGCTTGATGTGGGCGCTGAGGGATTCGAACCCCCGACCCCCTCGGTGTAAACGAGGTGCTCTAAACCAACTGAGCTAAGCGCCCCTTAAGGAGCATGCCCCGACCATTCTAAAATTGGCCTTTTGGGCGGGTGCAAATATAATATAGTTTTTTGTTACCTAAAACAATTTAAAGCAAAAAAAATACTATGGTCATTACACAACTTCGGCCACTGTAAAAGTACTGCCACCTACGAAAATTAAATCATCCCTACCGGCGTTTTTAAGAGCACTTTTCAATGCGAGAGGTACTGTCTTAAATGCAGCCCCTTTTAATCCAAATTTATTGGCACTGTTTTTCAGGATATCGGCATCTAATCCTCTGGGGACGCCCGGCGAAGCAAAATAATATTGGGCCTCTACAGGAAATAATGGAAGAATAATATCTAAATCTTTCTCCTTAACCAGGCCCAATACAATATGGAGGCTTTCAAATTTCTGTTGCCCAAGCTGTTCAAGTACAAGTGTTAATCCCTCACTATTGTGCGCCGTATCACATATGACCCTGGGATGTTCCTGTAATACCTGCCATCTTCCAATTAATCCCGTATTGCTGACCACTTTTTGCAATCCTGCTTTTATCTGCTCATCACTAACTACAAAATCTTTCAGCATTTGCAAACAGGCAATTACCCCCTTTACATTTCTGGACTGGTAGTCGCCTAACAATGACGTTTTATAATTCTCTTTTATTTCCTTTTCAGCGAAAATAATTTCGGCATGTTGTTCCCTGGCCAAGTTTTTAAATTCGGAGGCCAATTCTTGCTGGTATTCACTAATAACCACAGGTACGCCTTTTTTTATAATTCCGGCTTTTTCCCTGGTGATAGCAATCAGACTCTCGCCGAGTACATCGGTGTGGTCCATTCCAATATTAGTAATCAGGGACACTTCGGGAATTATTATGTTGGTAGAATCCAATCTGCCCCCAAGTCCAACCTCAATAATTGCAATATCCACTTTTTTAAAAGCAAAATAATAGAAAGCCATCCCTACGGTCATTTCAAAAAATGACAGGCTCTTCTTCTCAAAAAAGGGTTTGTTTTTTTTTATAAAATTGATCACAAATCGTTTATCAATGGTTTTTCCATTGACTTTAATTCGTTCTCTGAAGTCTTTTAAATGTGGAGAGGTATAAAGGCCCACATTGTATCCTGCCTCCTGAAGTATTGATGCCAGCATATGACTACTAGATCCTTTACCATTGGTACCTGCGACGTGAACACTTTTAAATCTGTTATGAGGATTTCCCAGGGCTGTGGTGAGGGAATGGATATTGTCCAATTTAGCATTCAAGGCTGTTTTACCCATCTGCTGGTACATTGGAAGCTGTCCAAACATCCAATCCACGGTTTCCTGATAGGTCATTTCCTATTCACCAAGTTTAAAGTTTACCACTACGAATCCAATTTGCTGACTGGGAGCATTGGAGTCCAAATTCCATTTGTGCAAAAAAGCAGTTTTCTTAGCAGGTTCCAGTAAACAGGGATCGGTATTTGTGCTGCCTTTTACCCCAGGCTCGGCACTCACTACCTTCCCATTTTGGTCCACAATAATTTTCACCACAACTCTGCCTTCCTGATTACACTCTTGCTGTACTTTACCTTTACTCACCAGCGACCTCCCGTTAAGCCCATAGCCTCCCGTGCCACTGCCAGAACCCGGTGCACCGTAATAACTGGTAGCATAAGGATTTCCATCTGGCCGCCCCTTATCTCCTGCCCGGTCATCATCTCCTTCACTGCCGGTTGCATTTCCGTCAGATTTGTTAAGGCCACCCATAAGTTCATCCAGTTTTTGCTTTTTGGCTTCCTGTTCCTTTCTGGCCTGTTCTTCAGCAGCTTTTTTTTGAGCCTCAATTCTTTCTGCCTTCGCCTTTGCTATTTTTGCAGCTTCCTCAGCTTTGCGTTTAGCTGCTTGTTGTTGCTTTATTCTAATTGATTCAGGGTCCTCTTCGGTCAAAACTTTTTCCGTTGCTTTTTCGGTCACATCTTCCTCAGCTACTTCCTCTGGCGGGGCAGCTTCTTCCTCTTCTACCTGCTGTTCTTCAACTATTTCCTTTTTTTCAGTAGGTTGGGCCTTTATCTTTTCCTTTGGTTGAATATTGCCCATACCAAATTCCGTTGCTCCAAAATTCACAGTGATGCCGTTCTCAATCGGAGGTTCCATATAGGTCATCCCTATATAAAATAGCAAAAGCAGCAAAACGCTTAACAGGAATGTAGTAAGCGTAAAAGACTTCTTCTTGTGTCTCGTATCTAAAAATGACATTGTGCCAGGTTAATTTTTAATATCTTCATTTATGTTCAACCTAATTAAAAAGGTGAATAACAGCCTCTTTACAGCCGAATTATTTTTAAAAAGAAACAGAGGGGTATTGAGTTGAATGTAAATAGGATTATTTTACAGTATCCTAATTTGGGCGCACGGCTAGAATCACTTTATAGCTATTCCTGTTGGCAATATCCATAACGTTGACCGCTTCCTTTATGGCCACATTTTCCTCTGCCCTAAGAATAATAGTAGGCTTCTCCTGACCTTCGAGCGCTTTTTTTAATTCAATTTCAATGTATTCCCCGTTGATTCTTTCATTATTCACAAAATAATCCAGATTCTTATTAATGGTCACCGAAACATTTTGAGTATTTGTTGATTTTCCTTTGGCTTTGGGCAGTAAAAGATCTAATGCATTTGGAGAGTTTGCCGTGAGCATAAAGAAAATCAAAAGCAGGAAAACGATATCTGTCATAGACGACATACTGAAATCCGGACTAACTTTATTTCTTCCTTTCAATTTCATACTGCACTTCTAAACAGGTTCGTTCAATAAATCCAAAAATTCTACTGCATTTGCTTCCATTTTATGGACCACCTTATCTGTTCTGTTTACCAGGTGGTTATAACCCATGTAAGCAATAATACCTACGACCAAACCAGCTACTGTGGTGGTCATTGCGGTATAAATTCCAGAAGCCAGAGCACCCATTTCTGCCTGCCCTCCACTACTCGCCATTTGATGGAATGCCAAAATCATACCAATAACGGTTCCCAGGAATCCAATCATTGGTGCGGCACCTGCAACAGTAGCCAGAACGCTGACATTTTTTTCAAGTTTATATACCTCAAGGGTTCCGGCATTCTCTATGGCGGTATTAATATCATCCAGAGGTTTGCCAATTCTTGACACGCCTTTCTCAGTTAATCTTGCAACCGGAGAATCTGTTTGAGCACAAAGGATTTTTGCTGCCTCCAATTTACCATTCATCACGTGATCTCTGATTTGATTCATGAAGTTCTTGTCTATTTGAGAAGCAGCTTTTATTGCCAATAATCGCTCAAAATAGATATAAAGTGCCACGGCCAGCATCGCAAAAAGAACAGAAATAATGACGATACTACCTGTACCCCCATTAAAAATTAAATCTATTACCGAAAGTGTTTTTTCCTCAGAAGCTATTTCACCTAATTGGGACTCGTCCACAAGGTCTTGAAACAATATCATATATTTTCTCTTATTAAAGTTGCCTTAATAACGGTATTTTATCGATAAAATTATGCATGAAGCACAAAATCGCGCAATAAAATAAAAGCAATAGCACCAGCCACAAAACCGACCATTGCCAACCAGGCAATTTTCTTAAGGTACCAGAAGAAATCTATCTTTTCCATTCCCATGGCAACCACCCCTGCGGCAGATCCGATAATAAGCATACTACCCCCTGTACCTGCGGAATACGCAATAAAGTGCCACAAAGGATTATCCGTAGGTTCAGAAAACATTCCCATACTGGCAGCAACCAAAGGTACATTGTCAATAACCGCAGAACCAACCCCAAATAACATTACTACTATATCCAAATTAGGAATGGCTTCCTTTAAACTCCCTGCATAGTGAAATAAATAACCCAGGGATTCCAGGGCTGCAACAGCGAGTAAAATTCCCAGGAAGAACAGTATACTTGGCAACTCAATCTTGGACAAGGAACTGTGTACAGGACTGTGATGACCAACCGTATCGTGACCTTCTCCCTCTACGCTTGAAATACTAAATTTAGTGCCGCTGTATATTTCTGCAAAAGTAGCTACCACAGCCAACGAAAGCATCATCCCGACGTAAGGCGGTAAATGAGTGATGGTCTTAAAAATAGGAACAAAAATTATAGCCCCAAGACCCAGATACAGCATCGTTCCGCCAAACTTAGATTTCGGTTCTTCTCGAATAAATTCCCCCTCAATTAAGCCACTAAAGGCCTTCTTTTTAGAGGCAATTAAAGCCGGCACAACCATACAAATAATAGAAGGTATGAGCACATGAATTATCAATTGAACTGTCGACACCTTATTCGCTATCCACAACATGGTAGTTGTCACATCACCAATTGGAGACCATGCTCCACCCGCATTGGCAGCAATTATAATAAGGCCTGCAAACCAAAGTCTGGTTTCCCTATCGGTGATCACCTTTTGAAGAATAGTTATAAGGACAATTGTGGCCGTTAAATTGTCTATTATAGCAGACAATATAAATGCCAGAATAGAAAATAGCCATAATAATTTTCGTTTGCTCCTGGTTTTTATATATCCTTTTATTGTGGCAAAACCATCGAAATAATCAATAATTTCAACAATTGTCATTGCCCCAAGTAAGAATACCAGAATCTCAGCGGTTTTTCCAAGATGATGCAATAACATTTCATCCAGGTGCGAAGGTTCCAGCTCCTGCAATTCCGCATTCACCTCAAATACCGGCATATGTGCAAGCGCAATGATTGCCCATAGAATGGCCATCATGGCCAATGCAGGAATTAATTTGTCTATTTTAAGGTTATGCTCAAGGGTTATTGCCAAATACCCCACCAAGAATACGATAATAATAATGGACTCCATAGTTGGTTGGTTTTAATTAAATGAGTTGTTTAATTGCAATCTCAAATGCGGTTCTACTTATATTAGTTTTAAATGTCTTCTGCTTAAAGATATTCAAAATTGCCTTTCTAATGGTATTAGATGTGTCATTAAATATTTTTTCGTCATCCATTCCTACTCTTCGCTCCATAAAATATGCAAAAACCCTGGCCATTCCACAGTTAGAAATAAAATCCGGGATAAGGCTTACACGTTCATCTGTATATTCCATTATAGGACCAAAGAAAATCTCCTTATCCGCAAATGGAACATTAGCCCCACATGAAATAAGCTCAAGACCCGTATCTATCATTGTGGCTATCTGATCTTTTGTAACCAATCTTGACGCAGCACAAGGCACAAATACTTCTGTTGGTAATTTCCAAATACGCTCATTAATTTCCTCAAAAGGGATCAGCTTGTCAGCCATTAGGGCATTACCTTTCTTATTTCTGAAAAATTCTTTTATCTCCTGAAATGTAAAACCATCTTCGTTCACAACTCCCCCGGCCCTATCTATTATGCCGACAATTTTAGCGCCCATACCAGACAGGTAAAAAGCTGCTGCTGAGCCAACATTTCCAAAGCCCTGAACAACTACCCGTTTCCCAACAACACTATCTCCATAAATATCATAAAAGTGTTTGACGGCTTCCGCAACTCCAAAACCGGTGATCATATCTGCAACCGTATATTTCCTGCTTAAATCCGGAGAATATTCCGCACTTTCCAAAACTTTTATGACGCCAAGTCTTAGTTGACCTATTCTATTTATTTTATCGGCTTCAGTTGGTCTAAAATGACCGTTAAATACCCCTTCCTGTGGATGCCATACACCCGCATCTTCTGTAATTGGTATTACCTCGTGAATTTCATCAACATTCAGATCTCCTCCGGTACCATAATAACTTTTCAAAAGTGGCGAAACAGCATGATACCATCGTTCTAGCACCCCTTTTTTTCTTGGATCGCTCGGATCAAAATTTATTCCGGATTTAGCACCTCCAATGGGAGGTCCAGAAACGGTAAATTTTACTTCCATGGTTTTGGCAAGGGATAATACTTCATTCATGTCCAAACCCATTCTCATTCTGGTTCCTCCTCCTGCTGCTCCCCCTCTAAGGGAGTTTATAACCGTCCAGCCCTCGGCTTCAGTTTCCGGATCTTTCCAATTAAATACTATTTCAGCCGGTTTATTTTCATACTTCTTAAGTAATTCTTTCATTTCCATGATTTCCTAAATTTATGTTGCACCTTAACACACTACTAATTCTCGGTATAACTTGTTCTTGTGTCCCCCTTAGGGGCTAGTGCTGTCTCATAATTTTAGGTTTAAATGAAAAAGGTTACGGTCATCACAAATATAAAAATATTGCTAAGCTTAATCCCGCTTTATTTATTTATCTCAAAGAATAAAATATGGGCGGTCACTCTTGTAAGAATTAAACTATTCTCAAATTTCAATCTGAAATATTGAATATTATCTAACATACGTCTATATTTGCAGTGATTTTTTATCAATATCATATAGTAATGGATTTTACACTCACAGAAGAACAAATAATGATTCGACAAGCGGCAAGAGACTTTGCTCAAACAGAATTGTTACCCGGAGTAATTGAAAGGGATGATGCTCAGGAATTTCCTTCAGAGCAGGTAAAAAGAATGGGGGAATTAGGTTTTATGGGTATGATGGTTGACCCAAAATATGGAGGAAGTGGGTTGGATACGCTCTCTTACGTACTTACCCTGGAGGAATTATCAAAAGTTGATGCTTCATCCTCTGTTGTGGTTTCTGTCAACAATTCCTTAGTCTGCTGGGGCCTCGAAAATTTTGGTTCTGAAGATCAGAAAATAAAATACCTCACCCAATTAGCCTCCGGAAATTGTATTGGGGCATTTTGCCTATCCGAACCAGAAGCTGGCAGTGATGCTACATCTCAAAAAACCACGGCGATAGATAAAGGGGATCACTATATTCTAAACGGGACAAAAAATTGGATCACCAACGGTAATTCTGCGGAGTATTATCTTGTAATGGCTCAGACCGATGCCGGGAAAGGTCACAAAGGAATTAATACGCTGATAGTTGAAAAAGGAATGGCAGGTTTTGAAATAGGGCCGAAGGAAAATAAACTTGGTATACGTGGCAGCGATACACATTCCCTGATTTTTAATGATGTCGTAGTTCCTAAAGAGAACAGGATTGGCGAAGACGGATTTGGCTTCAAATTCGCGATGAAAACTTTAGCCGGCGGTCGTATTGGGATAGCAGCACAAGCCCTGGGTATAGCTACAGGTGCCTACGAGCTTTCCAAAAAATACGCTATGGAACGAAAGGCGTTTGGAAAGGAAATTGCCAAACACCAGGCAATTGCATTTAAATTGGCAGATATGCATACCCAAATTGCTGCAGCCCGTCATTTGGTTTATAAAGCAGCCTGGGATAAGGATAACAATAAGAATTATGCCCTTTCAGGCGCAATGGCCAAGTTGTACGCCTCACAGGTCGCAATGGACACATCAATCGAAGCGGTACAGATTCATGGCGGCAATGGATATGTAAAGGATTACCATGTGGAGAGAATGATGAGAGACGCCAAGATCACTCAAATTTATGAAGGCACTTCAGAGATTCAAAAAATTGTTATTTCGAGAGATATTCTCCGGGATTAATACGCTGCTATAATTTCTACAGATTAACTAATTTTTATTATTGCTATTTTATGAAGTATACCACCATGGAATATGAGTGTTAAATTCCTTTATTTTCTAATTTTTCTCATTATCATTATCACAATTTTGTATCCTTTTAATTTGTATTTTGAATAATATTTAACCTTTAATTCAAAATAATTAATTTATTCTTGGTTAAACACCAAAAACCTGCATATTCTTCAGGTAAAATGATATTTTTGAACAAATATGTTAATGTATGAAGTTGGAGAAACAAGGACTGTACTTACCGGAATTTGAACATGATAATTGTGGTGCCGGATTCATCTGTAGCCTGAAAGGAAAGAAGTCGAACGATATCATCCACAAGGCGCTGGAGATATTAGATAAATTGGAACATCGCGGTGCCGTAAGTGCTGACGGTAAAACAGGAGATGGCGCGGGTATCCTTATAGATATTCCCCATGAATATTTTATAGCACAATGTAATTTTAAATTACCTGAAGCAGGATCTTATGCTGTTGGAAACATCTTCCTTCCACGAAAAGAAAATCAGCGTAATTTTTGCATTGAGATTTTCGAAGAAAACATTAGGAAGCAAGGTTTAAAATTACTGGGATGGCGAAATGCCCCGGTCAACAGATCAATCCCGGGCAGGATAGCCATGGAGACCGAGCCTTTCGTAAAGCAATTGTTTGTTGGAAAGGAAAGTAAGGAGCAAACTACTTTCGACTTCAATTTAAAGTTATACATCGCAAGGAAGACCACCGAACATACTGTTAATGAATCAAAATTATCAGAAAGCAAATTCTTTTATGTTCCAAGTCTCTCAACCAAAATCATAATATACAAAGGGCTGTTAATGCCCAATGATATTAAACTCTACTACAAGGATCTTATGGATCCTGCAGTGGTAACCAGATTGGCTTTGGTTCATCAGCGGTTTTCTACCAATACTTTTCCAACATGGGATCTTGCCCAACCATTTAGGTACATGTGTCACAATGGAGAGATTAATACTTTAAGGGGTAATGTCTCCAGAATGACTTCCAGAGAGGAATTGTTGAAAAGTGAGCTTTTTGGAGATGAAATCAAAAATATTCTCCCGGTAATTCTCCCGGGAAAATCGGATTCTGCCACCATGGATATGGTAGTAGAACTTCTGTTGATGACAGGCAGATCTTTGCCCGAAGTTATGATGATGCTCGTTCCTGAAGCCTGGGAAAAGAATACGGAGATGTCCGAGGCGAAACGAGCATTTTACGAATATAACTCCTGCTTAATGGAGCCTTGGGACGGACCTGCCTCTATTCCCTTTACAGATGGCAATTACATTGGAGCCGTATTGGATAGAAATGGATTGCGTCCATCGCGCTATTCCGTGACCAAAGATGGTTATGTGATTATGTCTTCTGAGGTTGGGGTGATCAACATTAAACCCGAAAACATAGAATTACACGGGAGGTTAGAACCGGGTAAAATGTTTTTGGTAAATATGGAAGAAGGTCGAATTGTCAATGACGAAGAAATTAAAGAAGAGATTGCGCAACTAAGACCTTACAAAAAATGGCTGGACAAAAACATTGTACATCTGAAGGATATACCCTATAACGATTGTCCATTATTCCTAAATGAAGAATCTCTCGATAAAAGAAAGTCGGTTTTTGGTTATTCACAGGAGGATATTAATACAATTATCCTTCCAATGGGGAAGACAGCAAAAGAGCCTATTGGATCTATGGGTTCAGACACCCCTATAGCCGTGCTCTCCGAGCGTCCCCAGTTAATTTACAACTATTTTAAACAACTATTCGCCCAAGTTACCAACCCACCGCTAGATGGGATTCGCGAAGAAATGATTACTGATATAAGCCTTACGCTTGGTGAGGATCACAACATTTTTGATTTTACAGAACTACAGTGCCGGAAATTAAAAATTCAGAATCCGGTAATTTCCAAGGAGGATCTGGATAAGATTAAGAATTACGATGTTAGTCCGGATTACAAAGTGGTTTCTATTCCAATACTTTACGAAATAGAGCGGGGCCATAATGGCCTTGAAGACGCTTTGGAATCTATATTGGATCAGGCTTCAAAAGCGGTCGATGAATTCACTAATATTATTATTCTTTCGGACAGGAATATCAACAAAGATATGGCGCCAATTCCGGCAGTTTTAGCCTGTTCCTATGTTAATAGTGGCTTACAAAAATTGGGCAAACGCTCAAAATTGAGCGTTATCATAGAGTCTGCAGAACCTCGGGAAGTACATCATTTTACCCTTCTTTTCGGATTTGGGGCTAGTGCAATTAACCCTTATTTGGTAAATGAAATCATAGGGGAACAGATAAAACAAAACGATATTACAGAATACTCCTTCGAGGATGCCATTAAAAATTACAACAAGGCCGTTGGGAAAGGCATATTGAAGGTGATGAATAAAATTGGAATCTCTACCCTGAATTCCTATCGCGGGTCCCAATTGTTCGAATGCATTGGTATAAATACCACTGTTGTGGACAAATATTTCCCTAAAACCCCTACCCGCATACAGGGAATTGGACTTTATGAGATTGAAAAAGAAATAGCTAAAAGACATAAGAAAGCATTTTCTGAAAAAGAAATTGCTGCAAATCTGGATCTTGAAGTTGGCGGTGAATACCGCTGGCGACGAGACGGTGAGAAACATATGTTCAATCCATTATCGATTGCCAAGTTGCAAAAGGCAGTACGCGGCAATGAAACTGATACTTACAAGGAATTCTCCGAAATGGTCAACGAACAATCCAAAAATCTGTTGACTATCAGAGGCTTGTTCGAATTTTCTAATTATGATCCGATACCCCTCGAAGAAGTTGAACCATGGACCGAAATTGTAAAGCGATTTAAGACAGGAGCGATGTCATATGGTTCTATAAGTAAAGAGGCCCATGAAAATCTGGCTATCGCAATGAACAGAATCGGTGGAAAGAGCAATTCTGGTGAAGGAGGTGAGGATGCCGAAAGATTCTACAAGAATGAAACCGGAGACTGGCGGAATAGTGCCATCAAACAAGTTGCATCAGGGCGTTTTGGTGTTACCTCCAATTATTTGACAAATGCCAGGGAAATTCAAATTAAAATGGCCCAGGGAGCCAAGCCGGGGGAAGGCGGGCAGTTACCAGGACCTAAGGTAAATCCGGCAATTGCCAAAACCAGGAATTCCACTCCTTATGTAGGATTAATTTCGCCACCGCCACATCATGATATTTATTCTATTGAAGACCTTTCACAATTGATCTATGATTTGAAATCTGCGAACCGAAAAGCGCGGATCAATGTTAAATTGGTTTCTGAAGTAGGTGTGGGAACAGTAGCTGCCGGCGTGGTCAAAGCAAAGGCAGATGTTATTCTAATTTCCGGCTTCGACGGAGGAACAGGGGCGTCACCGCTAACATCTCTAAAACATGCGGGATTGCCCTGGGAACTGGGGATAGCCGAAGCACAGCAAACTTTAGTTATGAACGATCTCAGGAACAGGGTTGTTCTGGAATGTGACGGGCAGTTGAAAACTGGCCGGGACGTTGCAGTAGCCTGTCTGCTCGGCGCCGAGGAATTTGGTTTCGCAACGGCCCCATTGGTCGCTTCCGGATGTATAATGATGCGGGTATGCCATTTAAATACATGTCCTGTTGGGATCGCTACTCAAAATCCGGAACTTAGAAAGAAGTTTGAAGGTAAGCCAGAGCATGTTGTCAATTACATGTATTTTGTGGCCCAGGAACTTCGGGAAATCATGGCGCAATTAGGGTTCAGAACGGTGAATGAAATGGTTGGCCAGGTACAGAAGTTAGATAGAAAAAAAGCTATAAACCACTACAAAGCGTCGGGCATTGATCTCAGTCCAATATTGCACCAGGTAGCAGTTCCTAAAGGGACTAAGTTCTATAATACCGAACCACAGAAACACGATGTAAACAAGTCTATAGAGTTTGAAATTATTGAAAAAGCCACCCCCTCATTATTTAGAAAGGAAAAATTGAAGTTAGATTTCCCCATTCACAATACTGACAGGGCTGTTGGTGCCATTATAAGTAATGAAATATCCAAAACTTATGGAGCTGAAGGTTTGCCCATAAATACATTGCGAATCAACTTTACAGGATCGGCCGGACAAAGTTTTGGCGCATTTGCTACCCGTGGACTGACACTCACAGTAAATGGAAACACTAACGATTACCTTGGAAAAGGGCTTTCCGGAGCCAAACTGGTTATTAAAGTACCAGATGGAGCAACCTTTGTTCCTGAAGATAATGTAATTACAGGCAATGTCTCATTATACGGAGCAACAGCAGGCAGGGCGTATATAAATGGAAAAGCCGGAGAACGATTTTGTGTCAGGAATTCAGGTGCAAAAACGGTTGTTGAAGGTATAGGCGATCACGGATGCGAATATATGACAGGAGGAATTGCTGTAATCCTCGGAGAGGTAGGCAGAAATTTTGGGGCAGGAATGAGTGGTGGAATCGCCTATGTTTATGACGTTAATAACACCTTTGAAAAAAAGTGTAATAAAGAGGCCATAAACCTGCTGGCCGTTGAAAAAGAAGAAGACATTAAAGAATTGAAGGAACTAATAGAAAGTCACTACAATTATACGATGAGTCCTCTGGCACAAAGGATATTGGAAAAATGGGAAACCTGCCTGCCAAGATTTATAAAAGTATTCCCAGAAGAATACAGACAGGCATTAATACGATTGGAAGAAGAAAAATTACAGACCACATAATCAGCAGATGGGAAAGATAACCGGATTTTTAGAGTTTGAGAGAAAAGTGGAAGCCTATGCTCCTGCAAAGGACAGGGTTAAGAACTATAAAGAGTTTACCCTTCCAATGAAGGAGAAGGAAATAAAGGATCAGGGCGCCCGATGTATGGATTGTGGTATTCCATTTTGCCATAGCGGTTGCCCGCTTGGTAATCTGATACCCGATTTCAATGATGCAGTTTACAAGGGCAAATGGGAACAAGCAGCAAATATCTTGCATGCCACCAACAACTTTCCCGAATTTACAGGAAGATTATGTCCAGCGCCTTGCGAAGAGGCATGTGTATTGGGCATCAATGAAGATCCTGTATCCATTGAAAATATCGAGAAAAACATAGTAGAGACCGCCTTTAAAAAAGGGTGGGTGACAGCAAAACCGCCGGCCAGCAGAACTGGAAAAACTGTTGCGGTAATTGGTTCGGGACCAGCAGGTTTAGCGGCCGCTCAACAATTGAACAGGGCCGGACATACGGTAACTGTTTTTGAACGGGATGAGAAACCAGGAGGTCTTCTTCGTTATGGTATTCCGGATTTTAAAATGGAAAAACACATAATAGACAGGCGCCTGGCTATATTGGAAGAAGAGGGGATTATATTTCAATGCGGAGTCCATATTGGGGTAGACAGGAAGGCCGATGACCTTAAAAACGAATTTGATGCTTTAGTACTTTGTGGTGGCGCCACGGTAAGAAGAAATTTACCCATTAAGGGTGCAGACCTCAAGGGGGTAGTCCAGGCCATGGACTTTCTTGCCCAGAACAACAGACGTGTTGATGGGGTAAAAGAACTTGGTGAGGAAATATTGGCCAAAAATAAAAATGTAGTTGTAATTGGCGGTGGTGATACAGGATCTGATTGTATTGGAACTTCCTTTAGACAAGGAGCAGAATCCGTGGTAAATTTTGAAATTATGCCAATGGCAACAACAGACAGACCACAAGACCAACCATGGCCATTTTGGCCAATGCGCTTAAGGACAAGTTCTTCCCATAAAGAAGGCGCAGAACGTTTTTTTAGTATTTCCACAAAAGAATTCATTGGTGATAAAAATGGCAATTTAAAAGGATTAATAACTACTGAGGTAGAGTGGGAAAGGATCCCGGGCCAGCGCCCGGTTCTGAAAGAGGTTAAAGGGACAGAAAAGGAGTGGAAATGTGATTTAGCATTGTTGGCATTGGGTTTTACCGGATCAGAAATGAGCATGGCTGCACAATTGGGGCTGGATTCTGATTCGAGGACAAACATCAAAGCATCTGAAGAAAATTATACTACAAATATTCCGGGGGTATTTGCTGCCGGTGATCAGCGCAGAGGACAATCACTTATTGTCTGGGCCATATCTGAAGGCAGAGAGGCAGCGTATCATGTAGACGTCTACTTAATGGGTAGTTCTGAATTGCCTTTAAAAGGAGAAGGCGATTTACCGAGGATTTAAATTAGTTATTGTTTGAGTTTATAAAGGCTGTTCATTGTTGAGTGGTCTTTTTTGTTTTTCGTACTTATCTGACTCTGAGTGAGCTATGCACTACTTCATGGATACTTCCTTGGTTGAAGAGGGCGTGGTATTTTAGTTTCATATTTTGATTAAAAAAAAGGCCCCTAGATTGCTCTAGAGGTCTTCGAATCACGTAAAACGTGGCAAGCGGCCTATTCAATGACTAGCTGTGAATACAAGTATAAACAGTTCCAGGAATTAATCACGCCAAAGGCGTGCAATGATCAGTTAATCTCATAAAAAAAGCACCTACTATATAAATGATAAGTGCTTTCAAAGAAGGCGGCCACGTAAAACGTGGCAAGCGGCCTATTCAATGACTGGCTGTGAATACAAGCGCAGCGAAGTATAAACAGTTCCAGGAATTAATCACGCCAAAGGCGTGTGATGTTCAGTTTACAGCATAAAAAAAACCCTGAAGTAAAAATGAATTTACTTCAGGGTCAAAGAAGGCGGCGGCCTATTCAATGACTGGCTGTGAATACAAGCGCAGCGAAGTATAAACAGTTCCAGGAATTAATCACGCCAAAGGCGTGTGATGTTCAGTTTACAGCATAAAAAACCCTGAAGTAAAAATGAATTTACTTCAGGGTCAAAGAAGGCGGCGGCCTACTCTCCCACTTGGTGTAGCAGTACCATCGGCGCAGACGGACTTAACTTCCCTGTTCGGAATGGTAAGGGGT